>Ga0181538_10000074_pt1 | contig 96920 bp, 78 predicted proteins | sample PEATcosm2014_Bin_40_FD_119773 | JGI IMG/M metagenome (GOLD analysis project Ga0181538, IMG submission 119773) | Peatland microbial communities from MTU Mesocosm Facility, Houghton, MI, USA - PEATcosm2014_Bin23_30_metaG | ecosystem: Environmental > Terrestrial > Soil > Wetlands > Peat | place... | reverse complement strand
CGTCCTCGGCGCCCGTCTGGAGGAGCACGTAGGCCCAGCGGTCCGCCCGCCCGTGGATGATCCGGTTCCAGGCGTCAAGGAGCATCCTCTCCCCCTGCGACGCCACGATCCGGTCGCCCCCGGAGAACCAGTAGACCACGAGCTCCGGCGCCGCCCCCCCGCCGAGGCCCCCCGCATGCCCGCGGCGCACATGGAGGACCGTGGCCTCGAAGCCCGCGCCCGGCCGCCCGGGATAGCTGAAGCGGTGCAGGGACGTGCCTTCGATCGTCCAACCCTGCCCGACAAGGCAGAGCTCCGGCCGGTGTATCGAGGTCCGGTCGCGCCCGCTGAGCACGATCGAGAGCAGAACCTGCCTTCCCGGGCCTTCCCTGCTCACGTATTGCTTCGCGGAATACCCCGTGTCCGGAGGGAGGATTGCCCGCTCGACCGCCGTGGGCTCGATGTTGCGCCCCATCCAGTCCGACCCGAGGAAGGCCGGCAGCTCGGCGGGATTCGCGCCGTCCCGAGCCAGGATCACGCCCGCCCCCCCGCCGGGCGGCAGCGACGACCGGTGGACAAGGAACGCCGCCTCGGCGGCGGCGGCCAGGAGAACGGCGGCGGCCACGGCGGCCCCTCCCCGGCGATCGCGACCCTCCGGCGGAGCCGGGGGTCCGCCGTCAACGGCCGCCGCCCTCCACCCCGGATTGGCGCGCGAGATGCCCTCAGCGACAGCGGCGACTCCCCCGGCCACGACGACAAAGACACCAATCCCCATCACGCCGTGCACGCGGTCGCCCCATGCCTGTCCGCCCCACTGGGCGGCGACGACGATTGACGAGATCCTGATGACGTTCGCCAGGTACACCAGCGGAAGGCTGAGGAGAAGCATCGCCGCCCGGAGCCAGCAGGGCCTCAGCCACAGGTAGCCGACCAGAAGCGACAGGGCCGCGAGCGCCATCAGCGACCGCACCCCGGAGCACGCTGCGGCAACGTCATACTGGTACCGGCCGTCGGGCGCCAGGAGCTGCGTGCCGGCGCGGATGACGGCTATCCCCATCGCGTGCGCGACGCGCTCCCCTGCCTCCACAACCCACATCCTCAGCCAGAACCCCGCCGTATCGAGCGCATTGACGGGTATGGCGAACACCATGAACCCTATCGGGAAGGCGGCTGCCCTGGCCCACCGGCCCCCGCCCGCGAGCGCGAGAACGCCCCAGGCGTAGAGGAGGAGCGCCACGATCGAAATCCTCGGCTGCTGGGCGATGAATCCCAGCGCGTGAAGAAGGAGGCCCCCCATGAGCGCGGCCGCCGCGCCGGCCGCATCCGGGCGCCAGCCGGCGCCCTGGCGCCGGAGGTTCCGCCAGAGTAGGAGGGCGCTCAGCGCGAGGATGATCCACGCATGCTCGTTCTCGGACTCGGGATTCACCCACTGGTAGAACCACCAGCGGAACAGGGAGCTCGTGGCGATGTAACCCCGCGTTGCGTTGCCCCAGAACTGGAAGAGGACGATCCCGGCAGCGGCGCAGACGATCGCGGGCGCCGCCCGCGGCCTGTCGGGCGCGGCCGTCATGGCGCGGCCCCCCCGATCCTCTCAAGGATCGCGCCGACGCGCTCGCGGGCGAGCCTCTCAAAGCTGAACTGCCCGGACCGCTCGATCCCCGCCGCGCCCAGCCGCGCCCGCAGGGCCCCGTCCGCGCAGACGCGCTCCAGGGCCGCCGACGCGGCCGCCGTGTCGGCATAGTCGACATACAGTGCGCACTCGCCGGCGACCTCGCGCAGGACGGAAAGGTCCTGCACGACGCTCGGGCAGCCGCAGGCCATCGCCTCCAGCACGCTGCGCCCAAAGGATTCCTGCGACGTCGACAGGACGTGCGCGTGCGCGCCCCGGTAAAGGGACGGCAGGACCGGGTCGTCCACCCAGCCGAGAAACCTCACGTCCCCGGCGACCCCGAGCCGCCTTGCCACGGATTCCGCGCGCGCCCGGCCCCCGGACCAGTCGCCGCCTGCCACCACCAGCGGGAACTCGGACCGCCGTTCCGGCGCCAGGCCGGCATATGCGGCGAGCGCCAGCTCGGCGCGCTTGTATGGGTAAAGGTTGGACGCCCAGAGGATGTACCGCGCCGGGGAGCCGGGGGCCCCGCGGGGACCCTCGGGCCTGAACAGGTCGTGCCGCAGCCCCTCCGGGCTGACGACGACCGGCGCCGCCGCGGGGCCCAGGCGGGACCGCGTCCAGGAGGAGTTTGCGATCACCAGGGCCGCGCGCCTCATGCCGCGGGCCACGGCCCAGCGGCGGTACGCCGACCGGATCCCGCCTCCCCATCCCGGCTCGCCGACCGCGAAGACGTGCATCGCGACGGGAAGCCCGGAGGAGCGGACCGGGAAGAATCCCACCGTCAGGAGCGCGTCGGCGCCGCGGCGGCGCGCCTCGGGCGCCACGCCGAGGTGGTCGGCGAGAAGCCGGCGCACGGGACGCTCATTCGACGGAAAGCGGCGGCATATCTCGATCCCGGCATCGCCGCCCGGCCAAACAGCGTCCCTTCCGGCGAACACGATCCACGCCACATCGGGATAGATCCGCCGGGCATGGGTGACGAATTCGCGGAACAGGGTGCTCAATCCCGTTCGCCGGCCGGGATTCTCGCACAGCGTCGAAAGGGCGAGCTTTGCGCGCATGGCGCCATTCCAGACGCCCCGGCGGTTTCGCCAAGCGAAATTCCCTCGCCTCACGCGAAGTATTGTCACCCGCCTGCATCGGCATCACCGTGGTCCGGCGTGTCCGTTCCGACCCAATCAAACGTCCTTCGCCGTGAGCGGGCGATACGGCTCACTGTCGTCGCATCGGTCGGCGCGAAGGCCGTTTCGGGCGTGTGCACCCTCGTCCAGGTGCCCCTGGCGCTCCATTACCTGGGGACCGAGGCGTACGGGTTCTGGGTCACGCTTTTCAGCATCGTCATCGTGCTCAATTTCGTGGACTTCGGCCTCGGCGCGGGCATGCAGCACGCCATGGCCCGCGCCTACGGGAGCGACGACATGGAGTCGATGAAGCGGGTGTTCTGGACGGGCGCCGCGGTGCTGGGTCTCCTAGGGCTCCTCATGCTGGCTGCCGGCCTGCCGGCCGCGCTCCTCCTTCCCTGGTCCGATATCCTTCACATCCACGACGCCGGCCTGCGGGCCGAGACCGGCGCGGCCCTTGCCATCGCGGTCGCGGCGGTCGTTGCGGGCCTTCCGTTCAACGGGGTGGCCCGGCTTGCGGCCGCGGTTCAGCGCGGATGGCTCCACGCGGGATGGATCGCGGCGGGCAGCGCGATCTCGCTGGCGTTCGTGGCCGCCGCGGCATTCGGCCGATGGGGGTTCCTTTGGTTCGTCCTGGCGAGCCTCCTCGTTCCCTGCATCCAGGGGCTGGGCCTGTTCGTCCACCTGCTAAGGGTCCTCGGCTGGAGGCTGCGACCATCGCCGCTGGCGCCCGCATCCGAGATCCGCGGCATGCTCCGCTCGAGCCTGTTCTTCGCCTTTCCCCAGCTTGGCCAGGCGCTTGTGCAGGCGGCCCCCGCCCTCGCCATTTCGCTCGCGGCCGGCTCGTCGGCCGTGACGGGGTACACCCTGCTCATGCGCCTGTTCGGTCCCTTCCAGCAGGGGCAGATCATCCTGCTCAATCCCGTGTGGCCGGCGTACACCGAGGCGCACGCGCGCGGCGACCATCCCTGGGTGAGCCGCGCGTTCTGGCGGACGGGAGTTGCGTTCATAGCCCTTGCGGCAGGCGTGGCCGCCTGCGCGTGGCAGTCGCAGGCAATACTCAGGCTCTGGATCGGGCCCTCGGCGGTACTTTCCGGGCACCGGCTGGCGGCGCTCACCGCGGTGTGGTGCGTCCTGCAGATGGCGGCCCAGCCGCTCATCTATTACCTCATCGGGACCGGGAGGCTCCGCCAGCTGGCCTGGGCGGCCACTCCGGGCCTTCTCGTTTCGGCGGCGGCCCTGTTCTGGGCGTCCCGCGGCGGAACCGTGGACGGCGTCATCGGCGCGGGTTCCGCCGGACTCGCCGTCGCGCTTCTGCCCCCGCTCGCCTGGGCGACGGTGTCGGCGATGCGGCGTCGCGAGCAGCCGGGCCTGCGCACATGAATGTCGTCCTCTTCAAGGTGAACCACCTGGGCGACAACATCGCCTTTGTCCCGGCCGTTCAGGCCCTGCGCCTGAGGTGCCCCGACTGGCAGATCACCGTAGCCACCACCCCGGGCGCTGCGGAGCTCTACGGAGGGTCCCTTGGCCCGCAGGCGATCCTAACGTGCGATAAGCGCGCGTTCGACAAATCCTACCGCAGGCCCTGGAGGCTTGCGTGGTGGATATGGAGGATAAGGAGCGCGCGGCCCGGCGCGTGCCTGGTCGCCTTCGACCAGGGGAACGTCGCCCATGCTGTTGCCAGGTTCAGCGGGGCGAGGGTTAGGATCGGCGGAAACCTCGAGCGCATCCGGATCGGCCGGTCCCTCACCGAGGAGGTCCCTGCACCGCTGGACGCCCGCCCCGCCACATGGAATTGGAGGATGGCCCGCGCGCTCGCCGGATCGTTCGGCCGGGCCGCGGACTGGCCCGACGAGCCTCCCGCGCCAGACTTCCGCCACCTCCTTGCGGGGGACCGCCGGCCGGCCGGCCCCCGCCGGCGCGTGGTCGTCCACGCGGGCGCGAGCCGCGAGATGAACCGGTGGCCGGCTCGGCGCTTTGCCTCGGTGGCCGCGTCGCTTTCCCGTGATTTCGAGGTCGTCTGGATCGAGCATGGTGACACAGCAGGCCGCGCCCCCGCCGGCACGGCTGCGGCCCCGGCCGACTCCCTGGCCGCGCTGGCCCAGTGCCTCTCGGGCGCGGACCTCTTTCTCGGCAACAATTCGGGGCCCATGCACCTTGCGAACGCCCTCGGCTGCCCGGGTGTTGCCGTCACCGGGCCCACCGCGGCCGGCTGGGACCCGTACTGGCACCGCGACAGGTGGATTGCGCTGCGCCACCCGGACCTGTACTGCGCGCCCTGCGAGAGGCTCACCTGGGAACTGCAGGGCTGCGCGAACCAGGCGAGCCCGATGGCGTGCCTTGCCTACTGGACCGAGGAGAAGGTCGAGGCCGCCTGCAGGCTGCAGCTCGGACGGGCGGTAGCCCGCGCGCCATGAGCCCAAGGCTGAGGCTCTTTCTTTTTCTCCTCCTCGGCGCCGCGCTCGGGATCGCCATTGGGGCGAACATCTCCGGCGAGGACTACGGATTTGCGGTCGTCGTCGCGCTGGCCGCCTGCTGGGTGATCGTGGAGAAGGCCAGCGACGCCCCCCCGGACGCCTGGTTCCTTGGCGTGGTCCTGATCGGCTACGTGGTGGGCAACCGGGGATTCGCGCAGATTCAGCCGTCAGGGCAGGTCCCCCTCCTGCCCGCGGAGGCCGCGCTGCTCGTGGCCATCCCGGCGCTCATTGTCCGCATGGCCAAGAAGCGGGCGGCTGGATTCAGGACGGACAGCCTGAACTGCCTTATCCTGGTCTGGATTCTCTACGGATCGGCCCGGCTGCCGTTCGACCTGAGCCGATTCGGGGTCATGGCGCTGCGCGACTACGCGATGATCTACTACGCGGCCTTCTTCTACATAGCCCAGGCGTTCGGCGCCCACGCGGCGTCGGCCAGGGTGCTCAAGCGGGCGATCACGGCCGCATTCGTCGTGCTGCTGCCTGTTGTCGTCAGCATCCAGCTCTTCCCGGATTTCCTGCTCGAGCATTTCACCTGGCGGGGGATCCCGATAATCTTCCAGAAGAGCGACCTGATCGCCACGTCCCTGGCCGCGGGCTTCTTCTGGCTCTGGACCCGGCGGAACCCGGGGGGCAAGTACGTCTGGCCGCTTCTTGCCTCGGCGAGCCTCCTCCTGATCGGCGTCATGGCGTCGCCTCGCGCCGCCATGGCCGCCGCCGCCATCACCACGCTCATCTGGCTTCTCGCCGGCCGGTGGCGGATCGCGGCGGCGCAGCTCGCGATCGTCCTGGGCGGTTCGGCCGTGGCCCTCGCCGTATTCGGCATTTCCGGTAGGGACCTGCGGACCTCGCCCCCGTACTCCGCATACGAGCACGCCCTGTCCATCTTCGACCCCGGGGGGACGGGCTCCTACATAAACGCCGAGAGCGGGGACCCGGGCAGCAACAACCGCTTCCGCTGGATCTGGTGGACAGACGTCTACGACGAGACAGTCCACAAGAGCCCCGTCTTTGGACTGGGTTTTGGCAGCGACCTGGCGTCGCGCTTCCTGGCCGACTACGACCTCCTGGCCGACGAGACATTCTCGGCGCGCAGCCCGCACAGCATGATAGTGACCACGTTCGGCAGGATGGGATTCTTAGGGCTTGCGATATGGCTCAGCGTGTCGGCGGGCATGGCGCGGCTTGTCTGGCGCCTCTTCCGACGCGGGGATCCCGACGGCCTCGGGCTCGCCAGCGCGGCCTGCGTCATCTGGATCAGCGCGTGCGTCGGCGTCGTCCTGGAGTCGCCCATGGGAGCCGTCATCTTCTGGACCGTGCTCGGGCTCGCCAATTCAAGCGTGCAGCCCGCTCCCGTTGCCGCCGAAGATGCGCTCCAAGGCACGCCTGCGGGAATTTCCTCCAAGCAATGGCCGGTTGCAAAGGCCGGTGCGTTGGATACTGAATCGGAGACCCGGTGAACCTCCGCCTGCCCGTCGACAGCACCAGCGTATTCAAGACAACCACCCGCGAAAGGTGGGACCTGTGGACGCCGATCGCCATGGCGGGCCTCGGGGCGTTCGGAATCGCTTTCATCTATTCCGCGCAGCTGCCCGTCCTGGGGCACGGCTGGATTGTCCAGTCGCTTTGGCTCCTCATCGGGGCGGGCGTCTACGTCACCGTCTCCCTAATTGACTACCAGTTCTGGCTGGGCGTCGCGCACTGGTTCTACGCCATTTGCCTCATTCCGCTCGTCCTGGTCCTTGTGCCGGGAATCGGCACCGAGGTCTACGGTTCGCAGCGCTGGATCCACATCGGGCTTCTCTCCTTCCAGCCCTCCGAGACGGCGATGGTCGCGGTGCTCCTGATAACGGCCAGCCTGCTCGTGCGCAGCGAGATAGGAACGGTCAGGCAGTCCCTCGGGGTCCTCGGGAAATTGGCCCTTGCGGTGGGTACACCCATGCTCCTTATTCTGCTACAACCGGACCTCAAGTCCGCAATCGTGCTCCCCCCGATGGTGTTTTCCATGCTCTACGTGTCCCGACTCTCCGGGCGATTCTTCGCCGGCGCGTTGGCCGCGTTTCTCCTCGTGACCGGGTTGGTGGCCTGGGACACGTTGCGCTACATGGACTACATGGAATCGAACGGGTATTCGTTCCAGAACGACCGGGGGCTCTATGAGAAGCACAGCTGGGTGCCCCTCCACGACTACCAGCGCAACCGCATCCTGTCATTTGTGGATCCCGACAAGATTGATCCGATGGGCATCGGCTGGAACCAGCGGCAATCGCTCATTTCGGTCGGAAGCGGCGGGCTCCTTGGCAAGGGATGGAAGGAGGGCACGCAGGCCCGGCTCGGCTACCTGCCCAGGTCGGTGGCGCACAACGACTTCATCTTTTCGGTAATAGCCGAAGAAAAGGGATTTCTGGGAAGCATTACGGTTCTAAGCCTGTTTGGTCTGATGCTGTTCAACGGCATTCGCATCGCCGGTCTCGCACGGGACCGCTTTGGCACGCTGCTGGCGCTGGGCGTCACCGTGCTCTTCATGGTGCACGTGTTCGTGAATATCGCCATGACCATCGGGCTCGTGCCCATAACGGGCATACCGCTTCCCTTTATAAGCTACGGTGGCTCCTTCGTGCTCAGTTGCTGCTTGTTGCAAGGACTGGTCCAGAGCGTCTATCGCTTCCGGAAGGACTTCGCATGACCCTGCGTCCGACCCGCGATATCGACCGCCCTGCCGGAATCTCCTGCGCCGCAACCCGCGCCCGGAGGGGCCCCGCATCCAACCAAAAGACAGGCCCCAATGAGCGAACCATCGCAACCCAACCCCGACGTCACGCAGGACGTCGCTCAGAAATATGATTCCGAACTCGCGAGCCCCCCGATCCAGCGCGAGGTCGCATCCGTCAGCGCCGCGGAGCTGAAGGCGGGCGCAACCGAACGGGCCCAGCAGCGGCCGCTTCTCCAGAAGATAGTCGCCGTATTCAAGAAGGAGAAGGGTTCCTACCGAGAGCTCATCATCAATTCCGAGCCGCTTGAGAAGCGCGTGGCGCTGCTCGTCGATGGCCGGCTTGAGAAATTCGAGATCGAGCGCGAGTCCGACGACCGGATGGTCGGCGGCATCTACAAGGGAAGGATCAAGAATCTGGATCCCGGCCTTAAGGCCGCGTTCGTCGACATCGGGTACGCGAAGAACGCGTTCCTGCACTATTGGGACATGCTCCCCGCCGCCGCCGACTCCTCGATCGAGGTCGTCCGCATTAACAAGAAGCGCGACTCGCTCCCAAAGGGCGAGGTGACGGTGAAGGACATCCCCGGCCTCTACCCGCCGGGATCCGACATCGTCATCCAGGTCACCAAGGGCCCCATCGGGACCAAGGGGCCCCGCACGACCACCAACCTGTCCATCCCGGGCCGTTACCTCATCCTGACGCCCTATAGCGACGGCTGCGGCATCTCCCGGAAGATCGAGGACCCCCAGGAGAGAAAGCGCCTCAAGCAGCTCATCAACGAGCTGACGATCCCCGAGGGGATGGGCGTCATCGTGCGCACCGCCGGCGAGGGGAAGAAGCCGCGCTTCTTCGTGCGCGACCTGCACCTGCTCCTCAAGAAGTGGGAGGAGATCACGCGCAAGATGCAGTCCGACCGGGCGCCCTGCTGCCTTTACATGGAGCCCGACCTCGTCGAGCGAACCGTGCGCGACTTCCTGACGGAGGATGTCGACCGCGTCCTGATCGACAACAAGGCCGATTACGACCGCACGCAGGACCTCGTCGGCCTCATCTCCAAGCGCTCGCGCTCGAAGATCGCCCACTACACGGACAGCATCCCCATCTTCGAGAGGTTCAACATCGAGCGCCAGATCGAGCTGACGGGCCAGCGCAAGGTGCCGCTTCCGAGCGGCGGGGAGATCGTCATAGACGAGACCGAGGCCCTGATCGCGATCGACGTCAACACGGGCTCGCACAAGAACCGCTCGGGCGACGAGAAGAACACGCTCTATGCCGTCAACCTGGAGGCGGCGCAGGAGGCGGCGCGCCAGATCCGGCTGCGGAACCTGGGCGGCCTCATCATCCTCGACTTCATCGACATGAAGGAGCGCCGCCACAGGAACGCCGTCTACGAGAAGATGGTGGAGCTCATGTCGAGCGACAAGGCGAAGAACCACATCCTGCCCATATCGCAGCTCGGCATCATGCAGATGACGCGCCAGCGCCAGCAGGAGTCGCTTTCGTCCAACCTCTACACCGACTGCCCGTACTGCAGGGGCCGCGGCATCGTGAAGTCCGACACCACCATGTCGGTCGAGCTCCAGCGCCGCCTTTCATCCGTTGTCCGGCGCCTCCACGCGCGCAAGGACGGCAAGGTGTACTCGCTCCGCGTCCTGGTCCATCCGTCGGTTCTGGAGCGCCTTCGCAGCGAGGATGCCGATCTCCTCGTCCGAATGGAGAAGAGCTTCGGCGTCCAGCTCGCCTTCCGCGCGGACCCGAACTACCACATCGAGAACTTCAAGATCATCAACGCCACGACCGGGGAAGAGTACCGCTGAGTAGCCCGAGGGACTGATCCTGCCTTCTAGGGTCGGTTCGGTCTCCCCCGGGATCGGTCCCGCTTCCGAGACCCAACCCCGGGGCCGGGTCTCATCACCGGTGGCGCCGGTAGTCCGTGGGGGAAAGGCCGCCTTCTTTGCGGAAGAGCTGCGCGAAGTGGCTTGGGTTTGAATAGCCGACTTCATCCGCGATCGTGAGCATGCTCTTTCTTCTTTCGCTCAGGAGACGCCGTGCCGCGCCCAACCGCAGTTTGATCTGATACTGCGACGGCGGAATGCCCGTGGCGCGCCTTGACGAGCATGTCGCCGCGCTGCGCGAAATCTGCCGCGTCTAGCCCCGGCCACCCCTGACGCAGCCCCGTCCGCCAGGGGAACCGCGCGGCCACGAACACTGATGGCCTGTCAGGCGGCGACTATCTTCAAGAGGACCGAATCCGCCGTCTTCGCCGTCGAGATCCTCAGGTGCACCCTCTTCAGGCCGTCCTCGGTCATGATCTCCTGGTATGATTCAACGTCGATCAACGGCCGTCCCGTCTCGTGCGTCGCCTTGACCGAGTTCCGGATTGCGCACGCCTTGCAGTGAACCGTCTTGCCGCATCCACCCGGGCGCCTGGCATGGATGCATTCCATCACCTCCCCGCCCAACTGGCCCTCTATCTCGTCGCGCTCCTTCCCGAAGAATTCGAGGGCCCGCTGATTGGCTTCAATCAGCTCCACGTTCGAATTCACAAGCATGATCGGGAACTCGAACCTCCCGATGAACTCCCTTAATGAAACCGGCCCGGGGCCTCCCACAAATGCGACCTGACATTTCGGGCACATCCCGTGCGTGACGAACGACGGCTCACTAGGCTTCAGAATTGCCCCACACCAGGCGCATATCGTCATAAGGGATGCGGTTCTCAATCATACAGCGCCAGCATCGTCAATTTGGCTTTTCCTCCCGTTTGCGAAGCACTGGTTCGGGAGAAACGGATGGGACCCTTGGGCCAATCATCCCGGGCCATCCCGTCCCATACTTCATCGAAAGCGATCTTCCATGCAGGAAAGGATGCCGCCTGGGTCGCTCCCAAATGGCTTAGCTCGCGGAATCGGATGGCAACTTTGGCCGGCAGCCCCTTTTGTCCGGGGAACTCCAGCTCCAGCAGCTTCGCACGGCTAACACATGCATCAAGGCTCAGCTCCCGTCCCTGTGGACCCCCAATGAGGCGCTTTTCATGCCTTCTGTTCATGGCGGCGACGGTCGCGCTCGGGTCGAGCGTCGGCGACTCCTATGAGAAGGTAGTTGCGGAGAAGGGGACTCCCAAGAGCGAGATCCAGGCGGGCGCGGTCAGGGTCCTCAACTACCCGGACGTCACGATCAAGATCAGGGACAACGTGGTCGTCTCGATCGTTGCCGCAAGCGCGCCCGCGCAGCCCAGCAAGCCTGCGAGCGCATCCGGACAGCGGCCGTCGGCGGCAGAGCAGATCGCCACGTTGAAGAAGCAGCTGACGGAGGCAATCGCAAGGGTCAGTTTGATCGTCAACCAGCCGGTGACCGCCGTTCCCCGCACCCCGGACTTGAAGGTGGCGTGGTTCGGGGGCGGCTGGTTTCACCCCGGAGCTGCGACTCCCGACTTCAACAACGTGGACATCCGGACGACGCAGGAGACATCCCAATACGAAAAGTATGATTACGTCTCCTCGCCGCTCAATCCCGGGGTGGCTTTTCCCGGCGGCGAGATTGAATTCAACTCGATGACCAAGTTCTTCTACCTGGACCGCACCGTCCCGAAGAAGAGGCTGACGGAACCCGAGATGATCGAGATCAACCGGCTTTACCGCATAATTGGCCACTGCGATGCGCAGCTGAGGAGCCTGGGGGCGCAATAGCCGTCCCAACGTTCTGGGAAGAGCGAGGGGGCCCACCGCGCGATGCGACGCGCGGGCGCCGGTTCAAGGGACGCTACGATTCCCGCGCCTGCTGGACTTCGAGGTGCAGCGCCGCAAGCGACACGAAGATATCGCGCAGGAACGTCACCAGCGACGCCACCAGCAGCGCGATCGCGGCAAGGAACAGCACCAGCATCAGCCCGCCCAGGTCCACTCGCAGCGTGGCGCCAAGGAATATCGCAAAAACCAAGGCCGACGACGCCAGCATGCTCGACGTCGCAAGAGTGAGCGAAAGCCGGACCAGCTTCGCGCGCCGCCACGTCAGCTCGAGCTGAATCTCCAGTCGGCGTCTTTCGGCAGCCTCGGCCTGGCGCAGGTGCGAAGCGTAGACCCGGGTGCGGTCGATGATGCGGCCCATGCGGTTGGTCATCGTCAGCAGGAGCAGCCCGAGGCCGGAGATCAGGATGACCGGCGTTACCGACGCCTGAATGATGGGGAGCAGCGAAGTCGCCGGAAGGTTTTCCATGGGGCCGAGAAGAAGCCCCGTTCGGCCGCCCGAACAACATTAATGTTTCCGGCCCAAGATAGGCAGAGACGGACCAGGGACACGATCAGCGTCCTTCAGTGGGGAGTCTCGCGCACCCCTGGGAATAACGTTTGCCCCACGCGCCCGAATGCCCATCCTTCTCCCCGGTCCCATGAAACGCCTTGCCTGGGTGCTCACAGCAGCCGTCTGCGCCGCCTTTGTGCAGGTGCAGCCTGTCGAGCTGCCGGCGTCCTGCCATTGCGCATGCTGCCACTGCAAGGTTCCCGGAGCGTGCGGGATGCCTAGCTGCGTCACCCCGACGCAAGCCGCACCGATGCTCGCCACGGTGCAGGCGGCGTACGCCGGGCGCGCCGCCGTTCGGGCGATGCCGCTGCCCGGCCAGATCTTCGCGTCCACTTTCCCCGTTTTCCGGATTGAGCTGGCGTCGGCCAAGTCCGCGCTCGCTCCGTCGGCCTCGGCGGTGCCCACTGCCCATGTGCCTTTGTTCAAGGCACACTGCAGTTTCCTGATCTAGGCTCCCAGGCCGAGTTGCTCCCGCGCGTCGCCGCGGGATTGCGCCCTCCCCTCGCGTTGGCCCGGCGTCGCCGCATGCCTTCGCGCGGGCACCGTCCCCAACCCTGCCAGCCTAGGACCAGCCATGAAAACCCACCGAATCCTCCTCATGCTTTCCCTCTCCCTGTTCGCCCGCGGCCTGCGAGCGGGCGTCGCCGCGCCCCAGGAGTCCCCGCTAGGGATCACGCCGGCCCTCGTCAACCAGCTCGTCGAGGAGGCGCGGGGGCGCAACCCTGCGCTCGAGGCGGCAGCCGCACGGGCCGACGCCGCGGCCGAGGCCGTTGACTCCGTCCGCAAATGGGAGGACCCGGTGTTCACGTTCGGGCTCTGGCTGCCCGGCCCGCAGGGCTTCACGGCCTCCGAGATGGGCAACCTGGTCTACGGCCTGGAACAAAGGCTGCCTCTTTTCGGGCGCCCGGAGCTGAGGCGGAGCGTTGCGGAGGCGGCGGCCGCAAGGGAGAGGCTCAATGTCCGCGAGGAGACCGAGAGGCTTCGGCGCGACCTGACGGTGGCCCTGCTGGACCTGGCGCTCGCGGACGAGGACGTCGAACTGGCCAGGGAGGCCCTGGACTGGCTTGACGCAACAGCGGCCGCCATCGACAGCCGCTACAAGGTCGGCAAATCAAGCCAGGTCGAGTGGCTGAGAATCCAGACCGAGAGAGCCAAGGCGGCCAACCAGCTCACGACGAACCAATTGCTCCGCGGCCGCCAGCAGGCGCAGTTGAACCGCCTGCTCAACCGCGACCTCGGCGCGCCCTGGCCGAGGATCGCGCTCCCGGCGATTGCCGGGCCGGTGGCCTTCGACGACCGCCTGGCCGCGGCGGCACTTGATTTCGCGCCGGGCCTGAAGGTCCGGCAGCAGGAGGCGATGCAGGACCAGGCGATTGCCCAGCTCACGCGGCGGCAGCGGATGCCGGAGGTCGGCGTGGGCCTGCAGGCCCGCCAATACACCGGCGACGGGGGAATCCGCGAGGGGACGATGTCCGTCGACCTCAGCCTGCCATGGCTCAACGGCCGCCACTACGACGCGGACATCAGGCGGGACCAGGCCCGGGTGCGCGCAGCCGAGCGAGACGCCGATGATTACGCGCTCGGCATCCGCAACGAGCTCCACCACGCCACCGTGGACGTGGATGCCGCGAGGCGCCAGGCCCTGCTCTACCGCGATGAGATCATCCCCCTCACCGAGCAGACGCTTTCCAGCGCCCGGGCCGCGTGGGAAAACAACCTCGGGCCCTTCCAGGACGTCCTGGAAGCGCGCCGCATCCTGGTGGAGAACCGGCAGGCGCTCGCGGAGGCGGTCGCCGAGCAGGGCCGCAAGCTGGCCGACATCACCCTCCTCACCGGCGTCACCGACGTCCCGGCCTTTGCGCCGGGCAACGCCGCGACCCATTGAACCCGCAGATCACAACGACCTTCGCCATGAACTCCAATCTTCCCGTGACGCATCTGATCATCCCGCTCGCAATACTGGCCGCCGTCCTGCCGACCCGCTCGCGGGCCGAGGCCGGGCCCGACAAGGAGGGCGGCGCACCCGCCGGCCCCGCGGCGGAGAGAGTCGGCCCAAATGCGGCCGACGCCAACGAAGCCGATGGCAAGCCCGCCGAATTCATGATCCCTGTCGACCGCCAGCAGCTGATCGGCGTCACCTACACCACCGTCAAGAAGACGCCGCTTAAGGGTTCGCTCCGGGCCGTCGGGACCGTGGCGGTGAAGACCCAGCTTCAATGGGACTACGTCGCGCGCGTCGACGGATACATCCACGACCTCCGCGTCTTCGCGCCGGGCGACGCCGTGGTCAGGGGCCAGGTCCTCATGGACATCTACAGCCCCGACCTCGTGGCCACGCAGAACGAGTTCCTGGAGCTCCTGCGGATGCGCGACGCGGCCCGGAAGAGCGGCTCGTACGGCGCGGAGGAGGACGCCCGGCGCCTCATCGCATCCGCAAGCGCACGCCTGCGCCAGTGGGACGTCTCGAACGAGCAGATCGACGCGCTCGAGAGCTCCCGCAAGGCGAGCCAATACCTCACGCTTGAATCACCCGTGGACGGCATCGTCGAGGCCGTGCCGGCGCGCCAGGGCCAGCGCGTTTCGGCGGGGGACCCGCTCGTCAGGCTCGTCGACCTCTCGGCCGTCTGGGTCTGGGCCGAATTCTACCAGGAGGACCTCCCGCTGCTCGGGGCAGGGGTCCAGGTCAAGATCACCACTTCGGCGTATCCCGGGCTGGCCCTCACGGGAAGGATAGCTCTCGTCGATCCATTCATAGACGAGGCGAAACGCACCTCGCGCGTGCGAATCGACGTCGAGAATGCCGACCACCGGCTCCGCCCGGAAATGTATGTCGATGTCGAGCTTCAGCTGGACCAGGGGGAGGGCCTTACGGTGCCGGTGGGAGCCGTGCTGCCGACCGGCCGGCGCAACATCGTCTTCGTGGACAAGGGAGGGGGCCGCCTGGAGCCCCGGTTCATAGAGGTGGGCCGGAGATTCGGAGACCGCTACGCCGTGACCGGCGGACTGGCCGAGGGGGAGCGCATAGTCGGCAGCGCCAACTTCCTGGTCGACGCCGAGTCCAAGGTGCAGGGCGCCCTCAAGTCCCGATAGCGCCATGACCATGCCCCCCGCAGCGCCGCTGACCCTCGTCGACCGGGTCATCGAAGCCAGCGCAAGGAACAAGTTCCTCGTCTCGATCCTGGTCACGTTCGGGGTCGCGGCGGGGATCTTGGCGATCCGGCGCACACCCCTCGACGCCATCCCCGACCTGAGCGACGTTCAGGTGATCGTCTACACCGACTGGGAGGGGAGGTCGCCCGACCTCGTCGAGGACCAGATCACCTACCCCATCTCCACCCGGTTCATCGCCGCCCCGCACGTCAAGTTTGTGCGCGGCGAGTCCATGTTCGGGAAATCGTTCGTCTACGTTATCTTCGAGGACGGCACCGACATCTACTGGGCCCGCTCCCGCGTCATCGAATACCTGGACTCGGTGCGCGGTTCGCTCCCCGAAGGCGTCAACCCCGTGATCGGCCCAGACGCCACCGGGGTCGGCTGGGTGTTCGAATATGCCCTTGTCGACGAGAGCGGGAGGAACAGCCTCGCGGACCTGCGGAGCCTGCAGGACTGGCGCCTTCGCTACGCGCTGGAGTCGGTCAAGGGCGTCGCGGAGGTCGCGCCGGTGGGCGGTTTCGTGAAGCAGTACCAGGTCGATCTCGACCCGAACAAGCTGCTCACACACGGAATCGCCCTCGGGGAGGTGGTCTCCAAGATACGCGCGTCGAACAACGACGTCGGTGGGAGGATCTTTGAGGTCGGCTCCACCGAGTACTATGTCCGCGGCCGCGGCTACATAAAGGGCGTCGCCGATATCGAGGACATACCCCTCAAGGTGGACAACGGCACGCCCGTCTACGTCAGGAATGTCGGCAGCGTGCACCTCGGCCCGGACCTGAGGCGCGGCGTCGCCGAGCTGGACGGCAAGGGGGAGGTGGTCGGCGGCATCGTCGTGATGCGGTACGGCGAGAACGCCCTCGACGTGATCGACGGCGTCAAGAGCAAGCTCAGGGAAATCGAGCCCTCGCTGCCCGCCGGCGTTCGTGTCGTGCCGACGTACGACCGAAGCGAGCTAATCAGGAACTCGGTCGCCACCCTCCGGGAGAAGCTGATCGAGGAGAGCGTCGTTGTGGCGCTGGTCTGCCTCGTTTTCCTATGGCACGTGCGATCGGCGCTGGTGGCCATCGTGACCCTTCCGGTCGCGATCGTGCCCGCCTTCCTGCCGATGCGCTGGCTCGGCCTGACCTCGAACATCATGTCGCTCGGCGGCATCGCGATAGCCATCGGGGCCATGGTCGACGCAGCGATCATCATGGTCGAGAACGCGCACAAGCACCTGGAGCGCTTTCGCAGCGAGCACAGCCGCGACCCCACGGGGCCGGAGCGCGTATCGGTCGTCGTCGCGGCCGCCCGCAGCGTCGGCAGGCCGCTCTTCTTTTCCCTCCTGGTCATCACCGTGAGCTTCATCCCGGTGTTCTCGCTCGCCGCTCAGGAAGGCCGGCTCTTCAGGCCGCTCGCGTTCACCAAGACGTTCTCGATGCTCTTCGCCGCCGTTCTCGGCGTGACGCTCGTGCCCGTCCTCATGGTGCTCCTGGTGCGCGGAAGGATAACCCCGGAGGCGCGCAATCCCGTCAACCGCCTCCTCGTCTGGGCATACCAGCCCATCGCAATGTTTGTCCTGCGCTTCCGCTGGCTAACGATCGCCGCAGCGGTCGCCGTTCTGGCGCTCACCTTCATCCCGTTCCGCAGGCTCGGCAGCGAATTCATGCCGCCGCTTAACGAGGGAACGATACTCTTCATGCCGACCGCCGTGCCCGGGATGTCGATCGGCGAGGCGACGCGCCTCCTACAGATCCAGGACAGGCTCATTAAGCAGGTCCCGGAGGTCGAGACTGTCTTTGGAAAGGCCGGCCAGGCTGAGACGCCCACCGATCCCGCGCCCCTGTCGATGTTCGAGACGGTCATAACCCTGAAGCCCCATGAGCTCTGGAGGCCCGGCATGACCTGGGAGGCGATCGTGGCCGAGTTGAACGAGAGGCTAAGGACGCCGGGGATGGCCAACATCTTCTGGATGCCCATCCAGACCCGCACCGAGATGCTTACGACGGGATTCCGCAGCATCCTTGGCGTGAAGGTCTTCGGGCCGGAACTCGCCACGATCCAGGACATAGGCGTCCAGATCGAGAAGGCCCTGGCGGACTTCCCGGACACGCGAAGCGTCTTCGCCGAGCGCACGACCGGGGGCTATTTCCTCGACATCGCGGTCAACCGGGCGGCCGCGGCAAGGTACGGGCTCACGGTCGGTGACGTGAACGACATCATCGAGTCGGGTATCGGCGGCAAGACCATCGCCACGACTGTCGAGGGCCGGGACCGTTATCCGATAAGCGTGCGCTACGCCCGCGACTTCCGCGGGGACCTCGACGCGCTCAAGCGGGTCCTTGTGGCGACGCCGACCGGTGCGCAGGTGCCGATCTCCGCTGTCGCGGACATCGGCTTCCGCACCGGCCCCCCGTCCATCCGCAACGAGAACGGCCAGCTCGTGGGCTTCGTGTTCGTGGACGCGACTAGCGGGGATATCGAGAGATACGTGCAGGCGGCGGCCGCGCGCATCAACGAGCGCGTCAAGTTCCCCCCCGGCTACTACATCCATTGGACCGGCCAGTTTGAATACCTGAAGAGCGCCGAGCGGCGCCTGGCGGCCGTCATCCCATTCACCCTTCTCATGATCTTCGTGCTCATCTTCGTGAACACGGGATCGGTGGCGCGCACCGCCATCGTGCTGCTCGCCGTGCCATTCTCCCTCGTCGGCGCCTTCTGGCTGATTTACCTGCTGGGCTACCACCTCAGCGTCGCCGTGTGGGTCGGGTTGATCGCGCTCGCAGGGCTCGACGCGGAGACGGGCGTCGTGATGCTGCTCTACCTCGACCAGGCCTGGGACCGCTTCGCGGCGGCGGGCCGGCTTCGCTCCGAGGCGGACCTGCATGGGGCCGTGCTCGAGGGCGCCGTGCAGAGGATCCGCCCAAAGATCATGACCGTCTGCGCGATCCTCTTCGGCCTGCTGCCGATCATGTGGTCGCCTTCAACGCAGGCCGGCGCAGACGTGATGAAGCGCATTGCCGCCCCGATGATCGGGGGCGTCATCACCTCCGCGATCCTCGAGCTCCTGCTCTACCCTGCAATCTATGTCATCTGGCGCCGCCGGCATCTTCCCCAGCCGGGCACGGGCGGAGGGGGGGGGCCGCTGCCGGCGCCCTCCGCGGTGCCTGCGCCAGGTGGAGCGCATGGCCCTGTCCGGTGGCTTGTGCCGCTGGCCATCGTGTCACTGGCCGGCGTGGGCGGGTTCTATGCGCTGCACCGGCCGCCGGGCGCATACCGCGGGCCCTTGCTCGCGCCGTTCGAGACCCACACCCTGAACGGATTGACGGTGGCGTTCTACCATCCGCAGGGGCAGCTTCGCCTTGCCGAGAATGACATGGTGATCGAGTTCCGTGATGCCGCGACGGGCGAGCCCGCTGACGTCGGGCAAGTGAAGTTCGACTTGGACATGAACATGCCCGGCATGGCCATGCACTCCGGCAGCACGGTCACGGCCGATGGGCGCGGGCGCTACAGCGTCAAGGTCAGGCCCGAAATGGCGGGCGACTGGACGGCGCAGCTCCGCTACGCCGGCGCCCGCGGGTCCGGAACCCTGAACTTCATGGTCAACGTCAGGCGATAGGGCCGCGCCCGCTGCGAATCGCGGCCGCCATTCCCCCTGCCCGCACCCCGGTGCGGGGATCCCATGAATGCCGCAACGCCAGGCTGCGGGTCCATGGAAGGCAGAGGCCGCGCGTCATCTGGCGGCGGCAATCACGGCCTGTTCGGCCGCCGAGATATCGCTCTCTAGCCCCGCGAGCCGATAGGCGATCTCACCCGCCGAGTTGAGCACGGTGATCAGGTTCGAGTGCGCGAATTGGCCGCGGCTGTCCCTTGCATATTTCACGCCGAGAACCATGGCCAGCTCCCGGACATCGTCCGGCTGCCCGTGGAGCAGCACCCAGGCCGTCCCCAGCCTCATCCGTTCGCGGTAGATTCGGAGTGCGGCGGGCGTGTCGCGCTCGCTGTCGAAGCTCACCAGGACAAAGCGCGCATTGGCGCGCGATTCGGGAGGCAGCGCCTCCTGTATGCGCATCATGTTGCCCACGATGATCGGACACGCGAATTCGCAATTCGTGAAGAACATCGCCAGCACGACCGGCCGGCCCTTGAGGGAAGCGAGCTTCACCGGCCTGCCGGCGTCATCGGTCCAGGTGGAGTCGGCCTGGTAGATTGACCGGCTCGACAACTGCGCCGCCTGGGTGACGCCCTTCACGTCATCGGCGCAGCATGGCTTCACAGCCTCCCCCGCCCGGCCCGCGGTTCCCGCAAGCACGGTGCCCAGAAGAAACGTGGCAAGTGTCTTTTTCATAATGATTTGGCGCATCGGAAGCCCAGGTTTGGCACCACGTAGGCGGCGCCGAGCGAACTGCGGAAAGCGACGCGCATAAACGCGGGATAATCCGTGAAGTCGCGCGCATTGGCGCCACCCGCGCCGCAGACGAGGTCCCTGTCCAGCCCCGAATTGTCCGCAGAATCGCCCCCGGGCATCATGGCATTGAAGTCATCGACCCATTCCCACACGAGATCCGTGAGGTCGCGCACCCCGTAGACATCCGGGCGGCCGGAACCGGCAGCCGGTAGAACCGGAGGGGTCGGAACCGACAGCCATGCCAGGATTGCCTCGCGGTATGCCGGATCGGCCGCGCCATTCGCGGACGTGAAACCCGCCGATGCGGCGCGCTCCCATTCGGCGGTGCTGGGCAGGCGCAGGCCGCGCCACCGGGCGTAGGCGCGCGCCGCAAACCACGAAACCAGCACCACGGGCGAATCGGAGGGCGCCCGCGGGCCGAGCTCGAGGTCGCCGGACCAGTCGCCGAGGTATCCCGATTCGGCAAAAAGCGGGCTCACCTGGGAACGCCGCCAATTCGGATTCGCCCGCACGAAGCCCAGAAAATCGGCATTCGTGACCTGCCTGACGTCGATGTAGAAGGCCGGCACGCGAACCGTTGCGGGATCATCCTTTGCCCGGAACAGCGGGGCATAGTCCCCCTCGGGCACGAGCGCCATGCCCGCCGGGGGCTGCCCGGCCGCAGCCGGGCCGGCCAGGCAGGCCCCGAGCACAAGAGCAGCGGTCAAATGACGGGTCATTTTGCCGTTCCATGGGCGCGCCTAACCTCGTCCACCGAAACCGTGCCAAAGCTGTTGCCCCAGCTGTTCATGACATAGGTCAGGACGTCCGCTATCTGCCGGTCGGTGAATGGCTGGGGCGGCATGACATTGTTGAAGGTCCTGCCGTTGACCACGACCGCGCCGGTCAATCCGTTCAAGGGGATCCGAATCGCGCGCTCCTTGTCGGCCTTGAGGAAATCGGAGCCGGCGAGCGGCGGGAAGACGTACGGGAGCCCCCTTCCATCCGGCTGATGGCAGGCGAAGCAAGCCATCAGGTACACCCTCCGGCCCCGCTCCATCCGGACCTCCAGCGTCGGGACCACGCCGGGCAGGTCCTCGGCCTCCTGCACGGCCGGTTTCGCCGCGGATTCCGGGGAAGGCGCGCTGTTGGCCGCCACCACCTCGGCGGCAGTGCCGCCGTATTCCGTGTCCGAGATCTTGCCCGAATATATCGCGGTGTTCTCCGGGCCCGCGACCTTGAGCATTCCGAGCGCCCCCTTGCCAAACGCGCGGGAAAGCGCGTGGTCCACCAGGACGAACGTCCCCGCCTCGGGCGTCCTGAATTCCACGATGGCGGCGCTCCCCGGGGCCACGCTCACCGTCTGGACGTTGCGGTCCAACACCCTTGCTCCCCCGTCCCCGTAAACCCGGTCGATGATTTCGCCGATGACATGGAAGGACGACGTGAGGTTCGGGCCGCCGTTGCCAAAATAGATGCGCACAGTCTCGCCCACCTTGGCGGTGAGCGCATTGTCGCCCACCAGCGAGCCGACCGATCCGTTGAAGATAACATAGGCGGGCCGTTCGTCGCCGGCCTTGTCGGGGTCGAAGGACTGCAGCCCCTCGTCGCCATACCGGCCCGCGGTGTAGACCTCGCCCTGCATCACGTAGTACTCGTGGTCAACGGGCGGGAGGCCCCCCTTGGGTTCGACCAGAATGAGCCCGTACATCCCGTTGGCGACGTGCATGGGCACCGGGGCCGTTCCGCAGTGATAGACATAGAGCCCGGGATGGAGCGCGGTGAACGAAAAGGTCGAGGTGTGCCCCGGCGCCGTGATTGTCGAAGCCGCCCCTCCCCCCGGCCCAATCACCGCGTGCAGGTCTATGTTGTGCGGCAGCTTGGAGGTCGGGTGGTTGTGCAGCCTTAATTCGACAAGGTCCCCCTCGCGGACGCGGATGAACAGCCCCGGGACGCCTCCGCCAAAGGTCCAGAACGTGTAGTCGACGCCGTTTGCGAGATGCCTGACGAGCTCCCGCACCTCGAGGTCGACGATCACATGCGCGGGGTGCCGACGGGCGATGGGTCCCGGCACCTTGGGCGCCGGCAGGAGCAGCGCATATTCCACGGGCAGCGTGGACGTGGTGGCACTGCCCGACGGGATCGCCGTCTCACCCTCCCGCGAGCAGCCGGCCGCAACGGCCAATCCCAGGCACCCGCTTGCGCCAAGTAGGATGGAACGAGCAGCAGCGGCTAATCTCCTGGCTGATTCCATGAGCTAATAATCGGGGCCGCGGCGCATTTGGCAACTGTCACCGCAAGAGTCTGCGGCGCCACACGGCGCCCGTGTGGGCGCGGCTTCCCATCCGGCGCCCGCCATTTGCCTTGCGGCCGCATCGAGCGCCTTCACCAAGGGGGTTAGGCAAGATCGAGGGAATAAATGCCAATAGATGCGCCGACAGATTTGCCTAATTTGCCTATTCTGCCGTATCCTCTTAACTAAACAGAAAGGAACCGATTATGCCGGTCATCAAAATCCGACTTGAGCACGAGGAATTCGCGGCGATCCAGCGCAGGGCGGCCGAACTGGGGACCACGGTCGAGGCCCTTGCATACGGCGCGCTCAACTGTTCGATGAGCCATGTCGGTGAGTCGTTTTGCCGGGTCCGCATCGAGCAGGCCATCGGCGAGAAGGGACGCGATCTGCCTCCGTGGAGCGACAGCGCGCGGTCCGTCGCCATCTACGAGAGCATGCCCGACATCCAGCAGGCCCCCGGGCCAAAGGGCGCCCCGCTCGGTCCTTCCCCAAAAGGCAAGGCTGAGGCCGAGGGTGCGGGCGAGAAGGCAAAACCCTAGGCATTACCCGGATCTCGGCCGCGAGCCTACTCCGGTATCGGGAGGAGGCGCGAACCGGGCTGATTCCGTCAACGGCGGCTCCCGCCTGCGAGGCCGACGGATGCAGGCGGACCGTTTCCCGGCGTGGCGATCCAATGCTCCCCGGGGACCTGGCCCCTCTGAACACACCATCATGCCGTCGCGCCCTGAAGACGGATGGAGCCCCGGCGGATGATCGCGAACGCGACGATGTAGAGGATGGCCGCCATGATGGCCGTGGACCTCAAACCGCCCAGCATCGAATAGTACTCAAGGCATCCCCCCAGAACCGCGCCAAGCAGATTGGCCCCCAGTGAAGACGCCGGCAACGGCGATCGCTCAAGGAGCATCGGCACGATGATGCCCGCGAAGCCGACGGGCATGCCGGTGATGAGCCCCCCGAGGAGGCCCCGGATCGCGAGGGGCATCGTCTGAAGCCAGTCGAGCGGGAACCACCAAAGGAGGGCGACGGATAGGAGCAGCGGCGCAAACCAGGGCAGCGGGTTCTTCCATCCCCTGCCCCTGACGATCAGGGTCGCCGCGAGCACCATGATTAGGATCCCGCTGAACACGGCGGCATTTGCGACCCATGTCGACCCGAAGAGCAGCGAGGTGCTTGTGACACCCCGCGTCTCGATTAGAAGAAATGCGGCTCCCATGAAGAACAAGGGCCAGTCGAAAGAAGGGGATCCCGGCGATCCAAGGCCGAAGACCGGACGGACGGTGGCCGCGGCGAGGGCCAGAATGTAGGCGAGCACGACCAGGTATCCCCACGGGAAGGCGCCCGGCCGGATGTACAGGAACGGCCAGTCGTCGCTCGTCGTCCGGGTGTCGCCCAGGGTGGCAGACGGCATTAGGTTAATACGCTGCGCCATCAGCCTTTCGTCCAGCCGGACGCCGTCCCGGGGGACGATAAAGGTGACGGCCCCGTGAATCTCGGAGTAGAACGCCCGGGGCACCTTCCCCGTCGCCCTCGCGATCGTCCAGTACATCCGGTTGAAGAACCAGTCGCCGGCCACGCAGGACATGGAGAGCGAAAGGTGCCCCCTTGGCCCGACGCGGTTCCAGCCCGAGCGGATCCCTTCCTCGGTATAGACGTAGTTGTCGAGCCGCAGAGTCGACATCGCGGAGCTCATGGCGTGCGAATCGAGCAGGCCGTAGCAGACCACGTCGTAGGTTTCGGCCGACGGCTTCCCAAAGAACGCCCTCGCGTCATCGACAACCGTCGAGACCCTGGGGTCCTGGTAGGGCCGCTGGGGGTTGAGCGCCTTCCCCATGGCGATGATCTGGGCGTCGATATCGACGCCCACCACCCTCTGGTACCCGTGCTTCAGGGCGGACTGCACGTCATTGCCCGTGCCCGCCCCCACGATCAGCGCCGACCCCCGGCTGGAATTGACGTCGAACGGGAGGTTGTAGAGTTCCTGGACCCGGTCCAGGAAGAGGCGGTCGGAGCTTGTCAGGGACGGGCTCGAAAGGTGCGCGGGGGAGAAGTCATAAATGCACTGGTGGAAATCGCGGTTCACGCGCAGCTCGGTGAGCACCGGGGTCGGCGGCGAGATGTCTATCCGGTTGTACGGCGAGAACACGGCGGTGCGGACCGAGTACTGGCCCAGGCAGATGACCGCGGCGGCCAGAGCAATGGCGGCCGGCCTCCGGATCAGGAGGGCGATCGGCAGGCAGCCGAGCGCAAGCCAGACGGCCGGCCCCGAGTTGAGGCCGGCGGCGATTGAAAACACAACGACGCCGATCAGCGACCCGGTGAGGTCCCATGCGTAGGAACGAAGCGCCGGCATCAGCGAGAACAGATAGCCCAGCGGGACGCTGCAGAACGTGAATACCGCCACGATGGCCGTGAACAAGCCGATGAAGATCAGGATGTGGCCGGCAAAGACCGCGGGATCCGCGGGCACGAGGCCGACATACCAGATCATGATGCTGTTGTCCGGGAAGTAGAGATGGACGAGCCCCAGCTTCTCCGCGAACGCCAGGGGAAGCGCGGTGACGAGCAGCGAGGGGAGCGCCAGGTGGATCAGGCCCGGTCGGCGCCGCCCCAGGGCCACTCCCAGGCCCATGCCGAGGAACGCGCCGATCAGGACCACATTGTTGAAGTACGCGAATGCGCGGGCCTGGGATGACGTCCAACGGATGAGGGCCAGCTCGAGGGCCAGAATGCCGAATGTCGTGACGGCGATCCGCAACGGGACGGATCCCTTCTGCCCGGCCCAGCTCGCGTCCCTGGAAAAGGAGCTCAGTTCCATCTCCGGGGTGCCAGGCCGCGCGTCAGGCCGTGGGCGGCGACGCTCGAGCCCCCCGGGCAGCCGGCTGCCGGCGCCGCAGGGGCCGGAGGGCTACTGGACCGGCTTGAATTCGACGCCGAGTTCATGGATCAGGAACGCGTATATGTCGGTCCGCTCGGCGATGGTCTCGTCGAGCGAGTTCCCCATGCCGTGCCCGGACCTGGAGCTTGTGCGAAGCAGGATCGGATTGCCCGACGCGTTCGCCGCCTGGAGGCGGGCGCAGAACTTGCGGGAATGCCACGGGTCCACCCGCGGGTCATTGGCCCCGGTCGTTAGCAGGATGGAGGGGTACTTCACCCCGTCGGCCACGTGATGGTACGGCGAGTAAGCAAACAGCGCCTTGAACTGCTCGGGATCCTTGACCGTGCCGTATTCCGTCACGTTGAACTCGCCGTTCGTCGTCGTTTCCGACCGGAGGCTGTCGTATACCCCCACCCGGCTGACCACAGCACGGTAGAAATCGGGGTGCTGCGTCAGCGCGGCGCCCATCAGAAGGCCTCCGTTGCTCTCACCAAAGATCGCCAGCCTGGCCGGCGTCGTGTACTTGTGATCGACCAGCCACTGGGCGCACGCATAGAAATCATCGAAGACGTTCTGCTTCCTCGTCAGGTTTCCGGCGAGGTGCCACTGGTCGCCGTATTCACCCCCGCCGCGCAGGATCGCCACGGCGTACACCCCGCCCTCGTCAAGCCATATGCGGCGCGACGTCGAGAATTGCGGCGTCATGCTGATTCCATACCCGCCGTAGCCGTACAGGATGGTCGGATTCTTGCCGTCGAGCCTGGTCGACTTCCTCCTGATGATGTCGAGCGGAACCATCGTCCCGTCCTTTGACTTCGCGAACTCGCGGACCACTTCGGAGTCGGAGTAGTCCGCGATCGACGTGCGCGCCAACGCCGTCTTCCGGCAGGTGCCGCTGCCCGCCGAGAACTGGAGCCAGCCGGACAGCTCCAGGTAGCTGCCGTTCTCCAGCAAGATGTCGTCGCCGTCGACGGACACCATGCCGTACACCGTCGAGATGGGCGGCAGCGGCAGGTCAGGGAGGCGCTTGCCGTCGAGGTCGAAGGCTCGCACCTCGGAGGGCCCGCCGAGAACGTCGCTGACGTAGATCCGCGAGTCCGTGGGGAGGAACCGCTGGATCGAGCCTTCGGACTCCTTGACGATTTCGACCGCGTTCTGAAGCGACGGCGAGCCTTCCAGCGGGAGGCGGAGTATCCTGCCCTTCGGCGACCCCATCCTGGACATGAGGTAGATCGCGTCATCCCTGCCGAAGGCGAACCGCACGACCTTGTCCGGGAAGCCCGAGACCTGGACCCAGGGGGAACCAGGCGACGTGCGTCGGAGGTAGTAGGCCACCTCCCCGCCGTCTCCGTTCTTCACCTCGGCGACAGCCCACTTCCCGTCCTCCTTGGTTTCGAGCGCGATCTCGGCGATCTTCGGCAGTTCCTTGCCGAGCTCGTACGTGTCGGCCTCCGTCTGGGTCCCCAGCCGATGGAACCAGACCTGCTGGTAGAAGCCGGCGTCCTCAGGCGGGCGCTCGCTCCCGCGCGGATAGCGCGTGTACCAGAAGCCGAGGCCGTCGGGCGAGAAGGCGGCGCTCCCACCCCCCGTGCCCTTTTGGACTCCGGGGATGACCTCGCCCGTCTCCCGCGCCGTGGCGACTTCGTAGATATGCAGGTCGCCGGCCTCGCTGCCGCCCTTGGAGAGTGACACCGCGATCTTGCTGCCGTCCAGGGAGACGACGAACCAGTCGATCTCGATCAGGCCCTTTGCGTCGAGCGCGTTGGGATCGACGATGACGCGCTCTGAGCCGAGGTCGTCTGCCGAGGCAAGAGTGACGATCATCGGCTGTTGCAGCCTTGGATCGTTCTTGAAGGCAAAAAGGCGGCCGCCGCGTTTCACTTCGACCGAATACGAGATCGAAGTGGAGCGAATCAGGCGGTCGACCCGCGATTGGATTTCCGCCCTGTGGGGGAGATTGTCGAGGTACTCCCGTGTCCGCACATTCTGGGCGTCACTCCACCGTTTCACGGCGGGCGAGCCGGAGTTCTCCAGCCAGCGGTAGTTGTCGGTGACTCTTACCCCCTGGTATTCATCTACGACCGGGTTCTTCGGCGTCTGGGGCACCGGCATCAACCCGGCTGCCGCGGTGGCAATTCCCAAGATTGAAGCTGCAAGAACGGCCTTGGTTATTTGCATCAGGACTTTGTAGCGTCCCGCACCGGAGCCGCAAGCCGCTTCCGGGGCGTCTCCTTTGCCGCAGGTTCAGTCGGACAGTAGCTCGGCGCCCTCAAGCGCAAGCAGCCGCGCCTTTGTGCGGACGCCGCCCGGCGCGGAAAAGCCCGTCATCTTCCCTCCGGCAGACACCACGCGGTGGCATGGCACGATCAGGGGCCACGGATTTGCGGCAAGGGCCATGCCGACCGCCCGCGCCGCCTCGGTGCCAAGCCCCATCTGCCTTGCTATTTCCCCATAGCTCTTCTCGAAGCCGGGCTTGATGGCCTGCGCCTGCAGGTAGACGGCCATCTGGAAATCGCTTGCGCACGACCGGTCGAGCGCCGTTCCCGAGAAATCCTGCGGCTTGCCCTCAAGGTGCAGCCGCACTTTGGCGATGATCTGCCGCACCCATTCCGGCGGCTCGCCCGGCTGCGACCCTCCGCGCGCGGCGAGGCTTCGCTCGGTCTGAGCCTCGTTGTCGTCGGGAAGCTGGAAGCCGGTGAGGCCGTTGTCGCCCCATGCAATCCCGCAGGTCCCGAACTTCGTGGGGAACAGCGCGTGCGGCATGACGCTCAGTTTGGACGCCGGGCGCGCTTCAGGCAAGGGGGGTCTTCGCCGCCCCCCGCGGCAAACGCCCGCCGGCACGCATTCTCCCGGGCGCGCGGGTCCCGCCCGGAACGCGCCTAAAATGAGACATCCGCCCGTTCGGTCACCAGGAGCACGGACTTGTCGTGCGTCGCGGTCTTCCAGGCGACGCGAATGGCGTCGATCGCCGCGCGGTTCGCGGGGGTGTCCTCGTGCAGGATGATCAGGACCTTCGAGCGCAGGCGGCTTGGCGCATTCTTTCCGAGCCCCCGCCACTGCCCATAGGCATCAAGAACCGTGAGCCCGTTGGGAAAACGCGGCGTCACTTCGCGGTCGAAGAACGCCTGCCACCTCATTTCGCCGACGCCGCCGTCGGCGACGTCGACGGGTCCGATGGCAAAATAGAGCTCGCTGCGCAGCCAGTGCGCAGCCTCAGGCCGGGCTGCGTCCCCCTGCAGGGCCGCGGTGGCCTGGGCAGGCGCGCCGGCTATGGCCGCGCGGGCGAGAAGGAGGAACGCGGCAAGCGCCGCGGCAAACATGGCGGGTTTGAGCTTCATGGCGGTCCGGGTTGACGGTTGCGGGGCTGGTCAGAGTCTGGCCTTCCGGGCGGAGATGATCTCTGTGTTCATGCCGCCCCAGTGCAGCCGGCCGCAATAGCGCCCGTGCTCCATCTTGACGCAGCGGTCGAGCACGACGGCCAGGCCGTTGCGCGAGGCGAGTTCGGCGGCCTCAAGGTTGACCAGCCTCAGTTGCAGCCACAGCGCCTTGGCCTTTATGGCGACGGCCTGCCCGGCGATCGAGAGGCACTCAGGCGCGGGCCGGAACACGTCCACGAGGTCCACCGGCTCGGGGATGCTTGCAAGGTCCGGGTAGGCCTTTTCGCCAAGGATGCGGTCCGCCCCGGGGTTCACGGGAATGATGCGGTAACCCTCCTTCTTGAGGTAGCTCGCAACGAACCAGCTAGCGCGCTGGGGATCCGTCGAGAGGCCGACGATCGCGATCGTCCGCGCTTCGCGCAGGAGCCGCTGGATGACGAACGGATCCTGATACAGCCTTTGCTGCTCGGGCGTGAGCGCCGAGTTCAGCGTGACAGCGCATGCAATGCCTGGTCCAGGTCCCATAGGAGGTCCTCCACGTTTTCGAGGCCGATCGACAGACGGATGAGCTCGGGGCCGACGCCCCCCTTTGCCAGGTCCTCGTCGGTGAGCTGCTGGTGCGTGGTCGAGGCCGGGTGAATCACGAGGCTGCGCACGTCGCCGATGTTTGCGAGGTGCGAGAAGAGCTGAAGCCCCTCGATGAAATTCTTCCCGGTCGCGCGCACGTCCTCCCCTGAGCGCGCCTTGAGGCCGAACGAGAACACCGCGCCCGGCCCCTTCGGCAGGTATTTCAGCGCCAGTGCGTGGTCGGGGTGGCTCGGAAGCCCCGCATAGGCGACCCATGAAACCGCCGGGTGCGCCTCGAGGTATTGGGCCACCCTGAGGGCGGAGCCCGTCTGCCGCTCCATGCGGAGCGAGAGCGTCTCGAGTCCCTGGATCAGGAGGAAGGCGTTGAACGGCGAGAGGCACGCCCCCGTGTCGCGCATGGTTTCGGCGCGGGCCTTCACCAAGAAGGCGTAATGGCCGAACGTGTCGTGGAACCGCAGGTCATGGTAGGCCGGCGAGGGCGCGGCGATGCTGGGATAGGCGCCGAAATCGAACCTGCCTGAGTCGAGCAGCACGCCGCCGATCGCGGTGCCGTGCCCGCCGATGAACTTCGTGGCGGAATGCACGACAAGCGTCGCGCCGTGCTCAATCGGCCGGCAGAGCGCGGGCGTTGCCATCGTGTTGTCCACGATGAGCGGGATCCCCGCCGAGGCGGCGAGGTCGGCGAGGCGCCTGATGTCCAGGATGGCGCCCCGCGGGTTGCCGATGGTCTCGCCGTAAAGCGCCCTTGTCTTCGGCGTCATCGCGGCCTCCCACTCCCCGATGCGCGAGGGGTCCACGAAGCGCACGCCGATCGAGAACTTCCTCAGGGTGTGCACCAGCTGGGTATTGGTGCCGCCGTAGAGCTGCGACGAGGCTACGATCTCGTCGCCAGGCTGCAGGAGCGTCAGAAAGGTGATAAGCTGCGCCGCCATGCCGCTGGCCGTGGCCACCGCGCCGGTCGCCCCCTCGAGCGAGGCTATGCGCTCCTCGAGCACAGCCGTGGTGGGGTTGCTTATGCGCGTATAGATGTTGCCGTACTGTTTCAGCTCAAAGAGTTGCGCCGCCTGCTCGGCGTCGTCGAAGACGAACGACGTGGTCTGGTAGATGGGCACGGCGCGGGCGCCGGTCACCGCGTCCGGTATGTGCCCGGCATGGACCATCCTGGTCTCGAATCCGAAGCGGTGAGGGTCGGGTGCGTTGCTCACAGGCGCAAAGCGAACGATCTTCCTGCGACAAGGCAAAGCCATAGATTGGGCCGTCTCCGCGATTTCTGCTTCCTCGGCGGGCGCCGCCGTGTAGCGTGGCGACGCATGATCGACGATGAGATCGAGGTCGTCTACCGGGTGCGCACCGCATCGTCGGCGCTCGACGCCCGGGTCGAGGCGCTGCTGCTCGAGCAGACCGTCGAACTGAAGCGCGAGGCCCTGCGCACCGCCCATGTGCGCCAGCATTTCGTCGGCCGGGTCATCGCGACGGATCCCGTGGGGGCCGACGAGTTCCTGGTCGCGCTCGCCCAGCCGACGGACGCCGTCGCGGGCGACCCGGCCCAGCTGTTGAACGTCCTCTTCGGAAACTGCTCGCTGCAGCCCGACGTCGAGCTGGAGGATGTGCGCGTTCCCCCGCAGCTCGAGCGGGCGCTCTGCGGGCCGCGCTTCGGCACCGCCGGGTTGCGGCAGCTCACCGGGGTCCACGGCAGGGCCCTCACCGCCTCGGTCCTGAAGCCGATGGGCCTCTCCGTTCGCGAGACAGGGTCGCTCTGCCGCACCCTCGCTCTGGCGGGCCTCGACGTGATCAAGGACGACCACGGGCTCGCGGACCATTCGCACTGCCCATTCGTCGAGCGGGTCCGGGCATGCCTCGCCGCCACCGCCGAGGCGGCCGACGCCACCGGGCGCCGGACGCTCTATGTTCCCAACCTGATCGGCTCACCTGCGACCGTGCTGCGCCAGGCCCGGGAGGCCAACGAGCTGGGCGTCGAGGCGGTGCTTGTGTCGCCGATGCTGCTCGGGCTGCCATTCTTCAACGAGTTCGTCCGCGATCTCGGGCGGCCGGTGATCGCCCACCCCGCCTTCGGCGGCGCGCAGCGGATAAGCCCGGTGGCGCTGCTCGGGAAGCTCTTCCCGCTATTCGGCGCGGACGCCGTAATCTACCCGAATGCCGGCGGCCGCTTCAGCTATGGACCCGAGGTGTGCGCGGGCATCGCGCGGGCGCTGCGCGCGCCCGAGGCGGCCATCGCGCCCGCGCTGCCGGTGCCGGCCGGCGGCATCAGGACGGAGAATGTGGCCGCGGTGCTCGGGTCCTACGGCGCCGACACCATGCTCCTGATCGGCGGAAGCCTGCTTGAATCGCATGATGCGAGGACACTGCTCACGCGAAGCCGTCAGTTCGTCGAGGCTGTGCACGCTTTCCGGTACCCCCCGTGAGCAAGAAGACACACATCGCGCAGACCGCGCCGTTCCGCTGGGAGAATGTGCCGTTGCTCGCCTACAAGGAAGGCGGCGGCACCCATTTCAGGGGCGTCACCCGCCAGGTGCTTTTCGACGACGCGGACCCGGGAGGCGCGCAGTTGCGTTACTTTGAGATAGCGCCGGGCGGGCACTCGACTCTGGAGCGGCACGACCACGCGCACTCGGTCATGGTCCTCCGCGGCCGGGGGCAGGCGCTGGTGGGCGATGAGATCCATACGCTGGAGACCAACGACCTGATCCGCGTGCCGCCGCAGACCTGGCACCAGTTTCGCGCGACCACCGATGAGCCTCTCGGTTTTCTCTGCCTTGTGCGCTCCGAGCGGGACAAGCCCCAGCATCCTACGGCGGCCGAGCTTGCCGTGCTGAAGGCTGACGCCCGGGTAGGCTCCTTTCTCCGTGTTTGAACGGTCCCATATCCCGCAGGTTGCCTTTCGCGGGGCCCGGGGTTAGCTCGCAGACCGTGAGCTTGCCCGAATCTGCCAGACCCTCCACGGCCGCCGCGCAGGCGCTCGGTTTCCTTGATCCGGCGACGGGCGCCTTCGTTCCCCCCATCCAGCCGGCGACGACCTATGAGCGGGGCGCCGACAACCGGCCTCTGTCCGGCCGGCTCTACTCGCGCCCGGACAACCCCGGTTACGAGCAGGTTGAGGCCTTGCTCACGCGGCTTGAGGGCGGGGCTGCGACGGCGGTGTTCAGCTCGGGAATGAGCGCGGCGACAGCGGTGTTTCTTGCGCTGAGGCCCGGCGACCACGTGCTTGTGCCCAAGGTCGCCTACTGGGCCTTGCGGAACTGGCTGGCCGGCTGGGCGACGGATTGGGGTCTGCGCATCGAGGAGGTCGACATGGCGGATCCCGCCCGCGCCGCGGCCGCCGTGCGCCCGGGGGAGACACGGCTCATCTGGATCGAGACGCCCGCCAATCCGACGCTCGTCATCACCGATATCTCCGCGCTGGCCGACATTGCGCACCGGGCCGGCGGTTGCCTCGCAGTCGACTCGACGTTCGCCACGCCGGTGCACACCCAGCCGCTCGCCCTTGGCGCCGACCTCGTGATGCATTCCGCAACCAAATACCTGAACGGGCACTCCGACGTTGTCGCCGGCGCGGTCACGACGGGCGCCGTGGACGACGCCTGGCAGCGCATCAAGGCTGTCCGCTCGCAGGCAGGGGCCGTCCTCGGGCCATTCGAGGCGTGGCTTCTCCTGCGCGGCATGCGCACGCTCTATGTCCGGGTGGCGGCGCAGAGCCGCGGGGCGCAGAGGATCGCCGAGCATTTTTCCCGGCATCCGGGGATTGAGGCGGTCCTTTACCCGGGCCTGCCGGCATTTCCCGGCCACGGTGTCGCAGCGCGGCAGATGCATGGCGGATTCGGCGGCATGCTCTCGCTCCGTGTTAAGGGCGGCGCGCCCGCCGCGCTCGCCTTCATCGGAAAGCTGCGGCTCTGGAAGCGCGCCACGTCGCTCGGCGGCGTGGAGAGCCTGATCGAGCACAGGGCCAGCATCGAGGGGCCGCAGAGCGCGACACCGGCCGACCTGCTGCGATTGTCCGTGGGTCTCGAGGACGCGGACGACCTCATCCTCGACCTCGAGCAGGCCCTCAGGTAGGCGGTTGGCAGGCGCCGATCAGGCGGACGCCCCTCTGGCATCGATGCGAGGCGGAAATGGCGCTGGGCCGTCCCCTTTGGGCTCTTGCGTAATGTTTTTCGATGCCTTTGCTGTCGGGGGCCGGCGCAACACACTTGCTCCCCCGCGGATCCTGCGCCGGAATGAGTTGTCCCCGACGCGCTCCCTTTTCGAAAGCTGTCTCCCCGAGAATCCGACCCATGTCCGCCGCGCAGCCCCCATGCCCCTTTGACCCGGCGCCGGCGGCCAGTGCGCCATGAGCCGCGGCTCGGTTCAGCGATTCAGCTCCGTGGTCGAGAGCGCCGGCGGAGGCGGCGCATTCGTCTCGGTCCCCTTCGACGTGGAGCGGGTCTTTGGACGGGCGCGCGTCCCGGTCAAGGTCACCATGGACGGGGAACCCTACCGAGGCTCCCTCGTGCGCCTGGGAGGGCAAACACACATGCTCCTGGTGAACAAGAGGATCCGCGATAAGATTGGGAAGAGCCTGGGCGACGTGGTCGACGTCGTCGTCGAAGAGGACCTCGAGCCGCGGGTCGTCGCGGTCCCCAAGGACCTCAAGCGCGCGCTGGAAGGCCAGCCGAAGGCGCTCCTGTTCTTCCGCGGGCTCCCGTACACCTGCAGGAAGGAATACGTCCGCTGGATCGAGTCCGCAAAAAGGGAGCGGACCCGGGCAAGGCGCGTTGCCAAGGCGATCGCGATGCTCAGGCGGGGCAGCCCGGCGGCCGTGACCGCGGGCCGGCCGGGATTCTGATCGGCGACGGAGAAGAATACGGCCTGCGGCCCCGCGAGGCCGGCCGCGCCTTCCGTTGCCGCGGGCCCGGATCCTGGCGTCCCTCGGCCGCGGCGGCCTTCGCGGCTTGCATCGGGTCCGACGGGAGCCCCGCCCCACCCCCCGTTTTCACCCGAGCTGCCTTCTCAGGTCGTCGAGCTCCTTCCGCAGCTCGGCGACCTCGGAGCGCAGCATCGCTGCTTCCGCCTCGAGCCTGGCCAGCTGTTCGTTCTCAAGGCGCGCGGCCTTGACCGCGGATTCGTCGGCCGCCGCCGGCTCCGGCGCCGGGAGGGGCACCTCGCCGGACAGCAGATGCGCGTAGCGCTGCTCCTTGAACCCGGCACGGCGGGGAAGCTTCACGGCCAGGGGCTCCGGGGCCCTCGCGACCAGCGAGCCGAGGGTGGCGGCGGCCTCCTCGAGGCTGGCGAATTCGTGCATCCTGCCGGTCCGCCCGCGAATCTCACCGACGGTCTGGGGTCCCCTGAGCATGAGGACGCACATGATCGCCACCTCGGGCCGGGCGAGCCCGAAGGTCTCGGGGAATCGGTGGCCGTACTTGGGAACGCGGCTGTCCGCCCCCTGAAACATGAAGGCGAGCTTCTTCTCCCGCAGGGAGTCGAGCCCGCGCACGACGTCCTGCTCCAGGAACGAAACCACCGGGTCGCGGTTCGAGCTCTGGTTGCAGGCGTTGGTCAGAGCGTTGAGCGTCAGCGGATAGTAGTCCGGCGTCGTGATGTCCTTCTCGATAAGCGAGCCGAGGATCCTGACCTCCGCGGGACTCAGCGGATTCATCTTGGACGGCGACGCCGGCAGCGGGAGACCCCGGTCATGGCACCGAGGGACGGGCGGGCGCGGGATGGGACTGCAGAACGAGCGCCGCAGGGTCCAGCCCCTCGGACCGCGCCGTCAGCCTGAGCGTCCCGGGCTCCCGGGACGACTGCACGATGACCTCGGCGAGGCCGTTGAACGCGCTGCGCCGCCAGTGCAGGGCTGGCGGGTCCCCCTGCAGGCGCAGCTCGACGCCCTTGCTCAGGCCCGCGGGCTCCGGGCCGTAGTTGGCGGTCGCCACGGCGACGACGTTCTCGCCCGCATGGAGAAGCGCCTTCACGTCGTACACCGAGGGCGCGCTGGGATCGCCAGCGCCCCCGACGAGCTTCCCGTTGACGTAGACTGAGATCCCCCCGGCAATCCTTCCAAACCAAAGCTCGACAGCCGGCGCCTCGAGATCCTTGGCGTCGACGGTGAAGCGCACGCGGAATATCGCCCTGCCCCGGAGGCCGAGTTGCCCGACATCGGCCCGCACGTCGGTCGCGTCCCAGGCCGAGTCGTCGAATTGCACCCCCTCCTCCGGGAGGTCCCTGGGGTACGGGTCTGCGATCTTCTTCCATCGCCAGCCGCCGACCGGAATGCTCCGGTGCGGGGCGACCGCCACAAGCTTGTCCGGCTCATGGCAGCTCGGGTCGCCATTGCCCACGCCCAGGATGCGGCCGGGGCCCTCGAGCTCGAATGAAACCTCGTTCCCGGCCACGGGCATCACGCGCCCCTGGGCGTCGGTGATAGAGACCGTGACGACCGCGACATCCTCGCCGTTCGCGTCGATCGCGGCGCGATCGGGCCTCAGCTGCACCGCCGCCGGCGCGCCGGTGGTCTCGACCTTGGTCTCGGCGACCACGCGCCCGCCCTTGGATCCCCGGGCCGACAGGGCGCCGGGGGCGTACGGGACCATCCACTTCAGGGTGGATTGCGGCTTGAGCGCCTGGCGGCCCAGGCTCCGGCCGTTGAGGAACAGCTCGACCTCGTCGCAGTTGCTCAGCGCCCGCACGTCGATCTCCTGGCCCTCACGCCCCGGCCAGTTCCAGTGCGGCATGAGATGGAGCACCGGGCGGTCCGTCCACCACGACTGGTAGTACCAGTAGTTGTCCTTCGGGAAGCCGCAGGTGTCCATGATCCCGAAATGCGAGTTGATGCACGGCCAGCCGTAGGGCGTCGGCTCGCCGCGGTAGTCGAAGCCGGTCCAGACGAACCCGCCGGAAAGCCAGGGACGCGGGGCGAAGAAGCTCACCCAGGTCTCGGCGGTCTGGGCCCACTCGGGGGCGGTGTCGTCGTAGGAGCTGACGTAGCCGCGCGCGGGGTCATTCGCGTAGATGCCGCGGGTGCCGACGGTGCTTCCCTGCTCGCTGCCGACGTTGGGCTGGAGCGGGTGGGCCTTGTGGTATGCGTCCATTGCCGGGCCCACGTGGTAGCTCCACCCGCGCACCTCGACCACCTCGTTGATCCCCGCATACACGTTGCCAAGGTCCGCGTTGAAGGTCACCGGCCGCGTCGGATCGAGCCGCTTGACCAGGTCCTGCATCGTCGCGGCGACGCGACCGCCCGCGGGGGTCGCCTGCGTCTCGAATTCCTCGTTGCCGAGCGACCAGATCGCCACGCTCGGGTGGTTGCGGTCGCGCCGGATCTGCCTCTCAAAGCGGTCCATGTGCTGCGCGTCGCTGCCGATCAGCCGGTTCTCGTCCATCACCAGCATGCCCAGGCGGTCGCACGCCTCGAGCAGCTCCGGCGTGGGCGGGTTGTGCGCGGTGCGGTACGCGTTGCACCCCATCTCCTTGAGCCGCGCGATCCGGAAGTACTGGAGCCCGTCCGGGAGCGCCGACCCGACGCCCGCGTGGTCCTGGTGGTTCGACGTGCCCTTGAGCCAGTAGGGCTTCCCGTTCAGAAGGAAGCCCTTGTTCGGATCAAAGCCGACCGTGCGGATTCCAAACGTTGTCTCGACGCGGTCGACCGTCCGGCCCCCGCTCGCGACGGCCGTGACAAGCGTGTAGAGCCTCGGCGTCTCGGGCGACCAGAGCTGCGGCGCCCGGACCTCCACCTTCTGCTCGACATCGAGCTGCGCCCGGGCCTCCACGCGGGCGGATCGCGTCGCGGAGGCCACCACCCCTCCCCCCGGCGCAGAGACCTCCCACGTGACCGTGGCATCCGCGGGCGCGCCCTGGGAGTTCAGGAGCCGCGCCTCAAGGTGGACCTCGTCGGTGCCGGACGGGACATTGTCCTTGAACCGGCTGGAGACGAACACCCCGTCGGGGGCGACGGCCAGCGGCGCGGTCTTCACGAGCCAGACGTGCCGGTAGATGCCGGCGCCCTCGTAGAACCAGCCCTCGGGCTGGGTGGCGTCGACTCTCACCGCGACAATGTTGCCCCCGCCGCAGTTGGCGACGTCGGTGATGTCGCAGCGGAAGCTGCTGTATCCGCTTTCGTGGTGGCAGACGAACCACCCGTTTACGAACACGGTGCTGTCGCGGTACACGCCGTCGAACTCGAGCCAGAGCCGCCTTCCGGCGTCCGCGGCCGGCAGATCGAACGACCTGCGGTACCAGCTGACGCTGTTCTGGGGGAAGCCCTCCCCCACGGCCCTGAACCCGCGCGACCCGTCTGCTGACGAGTCAAACGGCAGCTCTATCGCCCAGTCGTGCGGCAGGTCGACCCGGCGCCAGCTCGCGACGCTCTGCGAGGTGCTGGCGGGGCCCATGCCCGTCCCCGACTTCAGCAGGCTCTGGCCGGCGCCCCAGTCGTTGCCGAGGTGGAAGCTCCAGCCTGAATCCATGAGGAGCCTTTCCCGTGGCGCGGATTCGGCCGCAAGGGCCGGCATGCCGGCCGATCCCGCGGACAACGCGATGCATAGCGCAAGGCTTCGTATATTGCCTTTGTTCATAAGGAGATGTGGGACTTGGGGAACGATGCCTGCGATGGGCCGTGCCTCTGCCGATGCCCGCCCGGCGCGCATGGCGGAAGTCCGCCCTACCTCGTGTCGAATCGGTAGATCGTGGTGGACCGGTAGGTGCCGCCCGCCTTGAGGATGCATGACGGGAAACCGGGGTGGTTAACGGAATCGGGGAAATGCTGCGTCTCCAGGCAGAACGCGCAGTGCTGGCGGTACACGACGCCCTTCTTCCCGGCGATCGTCCCGTCGAGGAAATTGCCGGTGTAGAACTGCACGCCCGGCTCCGTGCTAGACACTTCCATAACGCGGCCGGACTTCGGCTCGTAGACGGTCGCCACCGGGGCGAGCTTCCCGCCCCCGCCGTTGATGACGTAGTTGTGGTCGTAGCCGACCGGATGGCCGCCGACCTCCGCTATGTGCGCGCCGATGCGGGCCGGCCACCGGAAATCCATCGGCGTGCCCGCGACCGGCATCAGCTCGCCGGTCGGGATCAGGGTCGCGTCGACGGGGGTGAACCGGTCCGCTTGGAGGGTCAGCACATGGTCGAGAATGTCTCCGCTCTCGGGGCCCCCGAGGTTGAAATAGCTGTGGTTGGTCACGTTGACGGGCGTGTCCCGGTCCGTCGTGACCGTGTAGTCGAGCCGGAGTGCGCCGGAGTCCGTGAGCGTATAGACGACGGTAACGCCGCAGTTGCCCGGGTAGCCCTCCTCACCGTCCTTGCTCAGGTAGCTGAACATCACGGCGGGCCCACCGTCGCCCGGGACCGCCTTCGCGTCCCAGACCACCTTGTCGAACCCCCTCACCCCCCCGTGCAGGTGGTTCGGGCCGTCGTTGACGGCGAGCTGGTAGACCTTGCCGTCCAGCGTGAACCGGCCCTTTGCGATCCGGTTCCCCACCCGGCCCACGGTGGCCCCGAAGAAGGGCTCCTTGCCGAGGTAGCCGTCGAGGCTGTCAAACCCGAGCACGACGTCTTCAAGCCTGCCGCTCCTGTCGGGCACGTAGAGCTCGGTGAGCGTCGCGCCATAGGTCATCACCTTTGCCACCATGCCGCCCGCATTGGTGAGGATGTAGAGGTCCACCGCCCGGCCCCCGGCCTTGCCGAAGGGAAGCTTCTCCACGGTGGGGCTGCCCGCCGCGCCGACTGCGGAGGCGGCCAGTCCAAATGCCAGGGCGAGGGTGCTGAGCCGGAATGTCGTTCTTGCGTTCATGAAGGAGTCGATCGTGGAACGGGCGGGCGGGCGGCGCCCGCGCCCGTCACCCGGAGAAGTAGATATAGGCGCCGAGGATGCAGGCCAGAATGAAAACCGATGCGAAGACCTCCCGCTTCCCCCAGCTGGCGCGGGTGAGCGCGCGGTCCGCATCCGAGGCCGTCTCGAACGTGAGGCCGTTGATCCGTGGGTAATCCGGCACCCGGGTTGCATAGCTCACGGCGACCATGACGGCGGCGGAGACAAGCGTGATAAGCACGCTGAAATACTGGAAATTGATGTTGTTGACGATCCACAGGAATGAGCCCCGCGCGTAGCCGTTCTCAAACCCGGGGAGCTTCATGGTGACCGGCGTGTCGAGCAGCATGCGGCTCCCCCCGATCACGAAGCCCACCATCATCGCCCAAAGGCACCCCTGGGCATTCAGGCGTTTCCAGAACACGCCAAAAAAGAACACGACAAAGATCGGCGGCGCCAGGTAGCCCTGGACCGTCTGCAGGTAGGTGTACAGGCCATGCGCCCCCTGGATGACGGGGATCCATGCAAGCGCGATCAGGACCATCACGGCCGTCGCGATGCGCCCCATGCGCACGATCTCGTGCTGCGAGGCGGCCGGCCGCACCTTCTCATAAAGGTCCACGGTAAAGAGGGTCGAGCACGCGTTGAACACGCCCGCAAGCGATCCCATGAGCGCCGAAAGCAGGCCCGCGACGACGATCCCGCGCAGGCCCGCCGGCAGGAGATACTTGACCATGAGCGGAAAAGCCGCCTGGGCCACCGCCGGCACGGGCTTCCCGTCGGCACCCACCATGCCGCCCAGATCCGGGATCTTCCCGCTCTTGGCCAGCGCGAAGCAGATGAGGCCGGGGATGATGAAGAGGTAAACCGGAAAGAGCTTGAGGAACGCGGCGAAGATGCTCCCGCGGCGGGCCGTCTTCTGGTCGGGCGCGGCGAGCGCGCGCTGCACGATGTACTGGTCGGTGCACCAGTACCAAAGCCCAATGATGGGGGCGCAGATCAGCATGCCCGGCCACGGGAAGTTGCCGTTGAAATACCAGGCTTGCCTCACGATCGACCCGGAGGCGTTTGTCTCAAGTACGGGGGCCCAAGTCGACTGGACTCCGGGCGGGGTGATCGGGCGCCAGAGGTTGAGCATCTCCGAGCCGCAGTAGTGGCGCAGCTCGGACCAGCCGCCGAGCCGGTGGAGGCCGTAGAACGTCAGGAGCGCCGAGCCGGTGATCAGGACCGTCACCTGCACGGCGTCGTTGTAGGCTACCGCCCGCATGCCGCCCAACATGGTGTAGAGGCCCGTCAGGATGATGACCGCGACCGATCCGATCCAGAAGCTGTTGATCGTCACCGCTCCGATGGTGAGGTGGATCTCGGGCAGGAGCGTCGCGAACACAACGCCCCCGGCGAATATCCCCACCGCGATCTTCGAGACGACGAACGTTATCATCGAGACGATCGACAGGACATAGCGCGAGGGCGTGCTGAAGCGCCGCTCGAGGAACTCGGGCATGGTGAAGACGAGGGACCGCGAGTAGAAGGGCACGAACACCCACGCGAGGACGAGGAGGCACCATGCATGGAGCTCGTAGTGCGCCAGGGCCACGCCGTCCGTGGCGCCCGACCCCGCCAGGCCGACGATGTGCTCCGAGCCGATGTTGGAGGCGAAGATCGACGCCCCGATTATCCACCAGCCCAGGTTGCGCCCCGCCAGGAAGTAGTCGGCGGCTGTGTCCTTGGCCCTCCGGACCGCCCAGGTGACGACGCCGAGGAGCAGGCCGAAGTAGATCGCGATCGCGACCCAGTCGATGGCGGTCAGGGTTGAAGTCGAAGACGAGGCCATCGCCAGCGGGGGTAACAAGCTCATGGTTTGGGAGGGGGCGAAGGGCAAAAGCCAGAAAAACCGTGCCTTCCGCGGCGACATTCGGTTCACTTGACCGTCCAGTCAATACAGGATCGTCTCAGCTCGGCCCGCGGATAGTTTTCGCTTCGCGCCCCCACCATGGCGTTCACCCTCGGAATAGATTTTGGAACGAATTCAGCGCGCGCTCTCGTCGTCCGCTGCAGCGACGGCGCGGAGCTCGGCAGCTGCGTCGTCGGGTACCGGAGCGGCCGCCAGGGCGTCCTCCTCGCCCCGGGCGACGCCCACCTTGCGCGCCAGCACCCGGGCGACTACCCGGTCGCGCTGGAGGAATGCGTCCGGGGGGCGCTCGCCGCGGCGAGGCGGAGCCGGGGCTTCTCGGCGGCGCGCGTCGTGGGGATCGGGGTCGACACGACGGGGTCCAGCCCAATTCCGGTCGACCGCCGCAACCGGCCGCTCGCGCTCGGCCGGAGATGGCGGCGCAACCTCGAGGCCCAGTGCTGGCTCTGGAAGGACCACACGAGCTGGCGGGAGGCCGCCCGGATAACCGAGGCCGCGGCCAGGATGCGCCCCGAGTACATCGCGAAATGCGGCAACCGGTATTCCTCGGAATGGTTCTGGTCGAAGATATGGCACTGCCTGTCGGTGGCCCCGGGCGTCTTCAACGCGGCGCATTCCTGGGTGGAGCTCGCGGACTGGATCCCGTCCACCCTGGCCGGAGTCGCCGATCCCCTGATGGTCGTCCGCGGCGTCTGCGCCGCGGGCCACAAGGCGCTCTACAGCGACGAGTGGGGAGGCCTCCCGGACAAGAGGTTCCTCTCCGCCCTCGATCCCCGGCTCGCCGACCTGCGCGACCGCCTCTACATGCGAGCGTTCGACGCCACGGTCCCCGCCGGCTCCCTCTGCGCAGGCTGGGCCCGGCGGCTCGGCCTCCCGGCCGGCATCCCCATAGCGATCGGGGAATTCGACGTCCACTACGGCTCGATCGGCTGCGGCATCCGCGTCGGGACCATCGTCAAGGTCATCGGCACCTCCACGTGCGACTGCGCGGTCGTCTCGTCGCGCAGGAAGGTCCCCGACATCCCGGGGATATGCGGCATCGTGCCGGGCTCGATCCTGCCGGGCTACCACGCGATCGAGGCGGGCCAGTCGGCGGTCGGCGACATCTTCAACTGGTGGATCGACTCGGTCTGCGGCGGCGACGAGGCGATGCACGCCCGGCTGACCGCGGAGGCCGCCAGACAGGAGCCCGGCCAGAGCGGGCTACTCGCGCTCGACTGGCAGAATGGCAACCGGACGATCCTCGTGGACCCCCGACTGACCGGGCTCCTGGTCGGATGCACGCTGCAGACGACGCGGGCCGAGATCTACCGCGCCCTGATAGAGGCCACGGCATTCGGCGCCCGGATGATCATCGAGCGCATCCGGGAATACGGCGTGCCGACCCGCAGGATCGTCTGCGCCGGGGGCATCGCGGAAAAGAACCCGCTGCTGATGCAGATCTACGCCGACGTGACGGGCTGCACGATGCAGGTGGCCGGATCGAAGCAGGCCTGCGCCCTCGGCGCCGCGATAAGCGCCGCGGTCCTGGCCGGGGCCCACAGGGATTTTCCCGCCGCGCAGAAGGCGATGACCCGGCTGAAGGAAGTCGTGTACCGGCCCGATCCCGGCCGCAGGAGGACCTACAACCGGCTGTACGCCCAGTACCGCGCGCTTCACGACGGGTTCGGGGGAGTCCGGAGGAGGTCCGACTTCTCGCAGGTGATGAAGGAGCTGCTGGCGATCCAGGCCGACGCGCGCGGCAAGTGACTCTCCCCCATGATCAAACCCCTCGCGAAATCCGAGATCTGGCTGGTCACCGGCTCCCAGCACCTCTACGGCCCCGGGCCGCTCAGGCAGGTGGCGGCCAATTCACAGAAGGTGGCCCGGTCGCTCAGCGCGTCGGCGGCCATCCCGCTGCCGGTGAGGTTCAAGCCGGTGCTCACGACGGCCGACGACATCCGCTCGGTCTGCCTGGACGCCAACCGCGCGCCCGAATGCGCGGGCCTCATCCTCTGGATGCACACGTTCTCGCCCGCGAGGATGTGGATCGGCGGGCTGTCCCTCCTGCGGAAGCCGTTTGCGCACCTGCACACGCAGTTCAACCGCGACCTGCCCTGGGGCGAGATCGACATGGACTTCATGAACCTCAACCAGGCCGCGCACGGCGACCGCGAGGCGGGCTTCCTCCACGCGCGGATGCGCCTGCCGAGGAAGATCGTCGTCGGGCACTGGGAGGACCCGGAGGTCCTGGAAAGGCTGGGCGCGTGGATGCGGGTGGCGCGGGCCTGGCAGGACCTGCAGGGTGCCAGGTTCGCCCGGTTCGGCGACAACATGCGCCGCGTCGCCGTCACCGAGGGCGACAAGGTGGCCGCGGAGACGCGCTTCGGCTACTCGGTCGACGGCTACGGGGTCGGCGAACTCGCGGCCGAGGTCGACGCGGTAACGGAGGCCAGGGTCAACCGGCTGTGCGCCGAGTACGGCGAGCGCTACACGGTCGCCCCGGAGCTGCGCCGCGGCGGCGCCCGCCACGAATCGCTGCGCGACGCGGCCCGGATCGAGCTCGGCCTCCGGTCGTTCCTGGAGAGGGGCGGCTTCAAGGGCTTCACGACCACGTTCGAGGACCTGCACGGCCTTCGGCAGCTGCCGGGCCTCGCGGTCCAGCGCCTTATGGCAGACGGCTACGGCTTCGGGGCCGAGGGCGACTGGAAGACCTGCGCCCTCCTGCGCATGATGAAGGTCGTCGGCGCGGGCCTTGGGGGGGGAACGTCCTTCATGGAGGACTACACGTACCACCTCGATCCGTCCGGCAGCCTCGTCCTCGGGGCGCACATGCTCGAGATCTGCGAGTCGATCGCCGCCGGCAAGCCCTCCCTCGAGGTCCACCCGCTCGGCATCGGAGGCAAGGACGACCCCGTTCGCCTCGTGTTCAGCGCCCCGGCGGGCGCGGCGCTGAACGCCTCGCTGATAGACCTCGGCGGCCGGTTCCGGCTTGTCGCGAACGAGGTCGACGTGGTCGAGCCGCCCCGGCCCCTGCCGAAGCTTCCGGTCGCCCGCGCGGTGTGGAAGTGCCGCCCGGATTTCAAGACCGCCTGCGGGGCCTGGATCCGCGCCGGCGGGGCGCACCACACCGCCTTCAGCTACGCCGTCACGGCGGAGCACCTCCGCGACTTCGCGGAGATCGCCGGGATAGAGCTGGTGCTGATCGGCGGGGGCACCCGCCTCCAAGAGCTGGAGAAGGAGCTCCGCTGGAACGAGGCCTATTACCGGTCCGGCGCAGACCCCCGCGAGTGACCGGCACACGGACCGCACAAGCCCCCGACCCGCCATGCTTACCGAGCTGAAGCGCGAAGCCTACGAGGCGAACATGCGATTGCCGGCGCACGGGCTCATCCACCTGAACTTCGGGAACGCGAGCGCCCTGGACCGGGGGCGTGGCATCATGGCCATCAAGCCGAGCGGCGTCTACTACGACAGCCTGCGGCCCGCGGACATGGTTCTCGTCGACCTCGACGGCAAGCGCGTTGAGGGCAGGCTGCGGCCCTCTTCGGACACGCCGACCCACGTGGAGCTGTACCGCGGGTTCGGCCACGCGTGTGGCGTCGTCCACACGCATTCCCTCTACGCGACGGCCTTCGCCCAGGCCGCGCGGCCGATCCCGGTTCTGGGCACGACGCACGCCGACTTCTTCCGGGGGGAGATCCCGGTGACGCGGCCGCTGGCGAGGCGGGAGATCAGCGGCGGCTACGAGCGCGAGACGGGGCGCGTCATCCTCGAGAGGTTCTCGAGGCTGCCAGCGGAGGACATTCCCGGGGTGCTCGTGGCCCATCACGGTCCCTTCGCGTGGGGTCCGACCGCCGCCAAGGCGGTGGAGAATGCGGTGGCGGTCGAGCTCTGCGCCAGGCTGGCATTCCTCACCCTCGAGCTCCGGCCCGCCGGCGCCAGGATCGCCGCGGCGCTGCTGGAACGGCATTTCCGCCGAAAGCACGGACCCCGGGCCTACTACGGTCAGCTGTAGCGGCCGGTCAGCGCCGGCCCCAGTGGGCGCCCGGCTTGCCGCGCGGATGATGCGACGGCGTCCCGCGGAACGGCGCCCCGCGCCTTCGCCCGCGCGGCTCGGCGCTCTGCGGGAACGCCGAGGCCGCCTTGTAGGCGAACCCCCCGAGCTTCAGCCGCGGTATCTCGCGGCCGATGAACCGCTCGATGCCCCGGACGTCGGAGGCGTCCTCCGGCGTGGCGAGCGTGAACGCATCGCCGACTGCCTGCGCGCGGCCGGTCCTGCCGATCCGGTGCACGTAGTCCTCGGGATTCTCGGGGACGTCGTAATTGATGACGTGCGACACGCCGGCCACGTCGATGCCGCGGGCCGCGATGTCCGTGGCCACCATCACCTCGTAGCGGCCGCTCCGGAACCCCTCGAGCGCCTCCATCCGCTGGTTCTGCGAACGGTTTGCGTGGAGCACCGCCACGCTGTGGTTGGCCTCCCTCAGGCGCCTTGAGATCCGGTCGGCGCCGTGCTTGGTCCGCGAGAAGATGAGCACGCTGTTGAAGTCGATCGCGGCGAGGAGCGCCAGCAGCAGCTCGAACTTCTGCTCCTGGTGCACGGGGTAGATCGCGTGCGTGATCAGCTGGGTTACCGACTTCACAGCCCCGATCTCGACTCGCACCGGATCCCTAAGTGCAAAGGACGCCACGGCAGCGATCTCGGGCGGCACCGTCGCCGAGAATAGGAGCGTCTGGCGCTGCGCCGGGCACCGCTGGATGATCCTCCTCACGTCGTGGATGAAGCCCATGTCGAGCATGCGGTCGACCTCGTCCAGGACGAGGATCTGGATGCCCCCCAGCTTCAGCTCGCCCTCCTGCAGGAAGTCGAGCAGGCGCCCGGGGGTGGCGACGACGACATCCGCGCCGGCGCGCAGTTCGCTGCGCTGCCGGCCGTAGCCGACCCCGCCGTGCAGCACCGTCGCGCGAATGTCCGAATACCTCGAGAAATCCCGGAAGGCCGTCTCGACCTGGGCCGCGAGCTCGCGGGTCGGCTCGAGCACCAGCACGCGGGGGCCGGCGGCCCCGTGGGCCCCCAGAAGTGACAGGACCGGGAGGGCGAACGCCGCGGTCTTGCCCGTGCCCGTCTGGGCCGAGGCGATGAGGTCGCGGCCTGACATGACCACCGGGATGGCGCGCAGCTGGACGGGCGTGGGCTCCGTGTATCCCATGGCCTGCGCGCCGCGGATCATGGGGGGCGCCAGGCTGAGTTTCGAGAAAGGCATCCCACACCTCCGCCCAAAACAGTGTCCAACGCGAGGTTAATCCCCTTCCCCTGCGGCCGGGTCCTCGCCTGGTGTTGCCGAACGCGTTTTGCTCCCCATAATCCCCGGCGTGGCCCCGTTCTGCAACGCATCGGTAGCCCGGCTCATCGCCCTCTCCCTGGCGGCCTCGGCGGGGGCCCACGCGGCGCTTTGGGTCTCCTCCGGCGGCGACGACCGCAATCCCGGGACCGAGGAGCGGCCGCTGAGGACGATCGAGCGGGCCCGCGACATCGTGCGCACCCTGAACCGCGACATGTCCGACGACATCACGGTCTTCATCGGCGGGACCTTCCGCATCGCGCGGCCCATCGAGTTCGGGCCCGAGGATTCCGGCACGAACGGCTTCTCGATAGTCTACACGGCGGCGCCCGGGGAACACCCGGTCCTGAGCGGCGGTTTCCCCGTTGCCGGCTGGAACCTTGCCGACCGCTCGCGGAACCTGTGGTGGGCGCCGGCGCCCGAGGGGCTCGCGGACTCGCGCGACCTGTTTGTCAACGGCGTGCCCGCGAGCTGGACCCGGGGCCGGCTGGTCCAGGCATTCGTGAGGAGCCCCGCAGGAGCCATCGTCGCGGCCCCCGATGCCAAGGTCCAGTGGAGGAATCCGGGTGACATCGTGTTTACGCCGCCCGAGCCCGGCGCGATCTGGTCCGAGCGCCTCGGGACGCCGCCCTACCTCGTGCTGAATGCGTTCGAGCTGCTGGGCACTCCCGGCGAGTGGTATTTCGACCGGCCCGCGAAGCGGATCTACTACACGCCGCGCGCCGGCGAGGACATGGCGGCGGCCGAGGCGGAGGCGGCCGCAGCCGAAGCCCTGATCGACGGCAACGGGACGCAGAGCAGGCCCCTGGCCGGCCTCATTTTCAAGGGGATCCGCTTCGAGTTCACCACCTCGCTCCACGCGCGCGGCGAGGGATCCGCGGCACGGCCGCCGGGCGGCCCGGCCGCCGCCGTGCGGTTCACCCACGCAGCCGCCATCCAGCTCCTCGAGGACGACTTTGTGCACCTCGGGACCCCGGCGCTCGAGCTCGGGCCCGGTGTGGAAGGCGCGACCGTCGAGGGCTGCGTCTTTGGCGACGTCGCCTGGACTGCGCTTAGGATCGCCGGCGCATCGCATGTCCGGGTCGCCAACAGCAGGTTCTCGTATGTCGCCACGGCCCATCCCGAAGCAGCCGCGATCGACCTTGGCCGCTCGACGGACGTCGTGGTCGAGCACGACCAGATCGACCACTTCCCAAGGTCGGCAATCATCCCGCCCTGGGGGCCGTCCGGCGCGAGCCGAAGGACGATGAACCTGATCTCCCCGCCCGCGACGGATTTTGACGGAAGGCCGCCTGACGGGGACCCGCGCGAGCCCGCCGCCCCGGATGCGGGAGTCTCGGCGGCCTACCAGGGCATGCTTGCCGAGAAGTTCTGCGGGCCCACGATCCCCCGCGCGCCCTCGAACGTCTCGGCGGAACCCGGGGACCGGTCCGCCTATGTGACCTGGGATCCCCCCTGCCTGGACGGCGGTTCCCCCGTCTTGTCCTACACGATCGCCTCGTCGGGCGGCGCCACGGTCACGATATCGGCAGCCGAGTTCCGCACGAGGGGATACGTGGTCTTCGGCAGCCTCGAGAACGGACACGCGGTGAATTTCACGGTGTCGGCGTCAAACGCGACGGGTGAAAGCCCTCCCTCGCTTCCCACCGCGAACGTCGTGCCCGCGCGAAAGAAGAAGCTCAGGCCGCCCCAGCCGCCAATGGGGGCGTCGGTCCAGCACATCGATGGCGAGGCAACGATTCAAATCACCCCGCCGGCCGCCGATGGCGGCGCCCCGGTGCTAGCCTATTCATTCGCCTCCGTCCCGTCGGGCAAACGGATCGACCTCGAGGGGTGGGATGTGATCCACGCCAGCGCGTCCGTCCCGGTCGTGCGGATGATCAGCGGCTATCCGCTGGATTCCGCGCCGGCGATCGCCATTTCGGCGACCAACGCCGCCGGCGAGGGGAAACCCCTGATCGTCAGCATGAAGCGTTGAGGCCCGGTTCCGCCGGTCGAATCGGGGGCCCCACCAAGAAAGACACAGGATGGTTTCTTTGGAGGGAACCGGCTCGCCGCGCCAGGCGCCTACCGGATTAACCAGCGGATGTCCTTGGCGCCGGCTTCCGAGAAGTAGCCGCCAAGGACCCGCCGCTCGACGCGGCCCCTGACCAAGGCGTCGCCCAGGGTTGGCTCGGTCCTCCTAAGAACGCGGCTCAGGTTGAAGACGCCGCCCGCCTGCGCGGGTTCCTGGATGTCCCCTATGCCTGCGGTCAGCAGCCTCGGGCGCTGGTCCCCGGGCAGGTCCTCCGCCAGAATCTCGAACCGCCTGAACGGATGGGGGGATCCAGCGGCGGCCTCCTCCAGGGAAAGGCCGTTTTCGCGGATCTTCCTGAGCGCCTCGCGCGCGGAAGCCGCGGAATCAAAGTCCGCGCTTTCAACTTCGACCACGGTGAGGGGAATGCGCGCCGCCGCGAGTTCCCGCGAAAGGCGCTCGGGCGTCAGGACCGCGCCGCATCCGAGGCGGTACAAGGCCTCCATCTGGAGCATGCCTTCGAGCCAGTCCTGGCTGCGGCCGAGGGGCTTGAGCCATCCGGCCACGCCGCCGGGCTCGAGGCCCGCGCGCTCAAGGAACAGCGCGCGCTGCGCGTCGACCTGTCTGGAGCCGGCTGGAGCCTTCGCCGCCGCGCGCGCAACCAGGCGCCGGCTCAGCTCGGCAGCGAGCGGGCCGAAGGCCCCGGAAATGAGGAGCTCGACCTGCACCAACCCGAGCAGTTGCTGCACGACCCTCTCGGTGTCGATGCGCTCGGGAATGACCTTCTCCCTGAGGGTCTCCCGCCAATATCGCCGGTTGAAATAGTCCCGGAATTCAGCCGACGTCAGGCCGCGCGCGCCGAGCCATGCCTCCGACGCCCCGGCCGGGCCCAGGCCGTTCTCGCGCAGGAAGCGACCGATCATCGCCTCGGTGGCGCCGTCGTCCGCCTCAAGGTTCCAGCGCGACGCCTCCTCCTCGCACGCTACTCCCAGGGCGACCTCCAAAACGCAGGGCCGGAGCTCGCCCCGGAAGTGCGCCGCCCGGACAACCTCGCCGACGCTCACGGCGGTGCCCCTGAATGCAAAGGCTGCGCAATCTGCGGTCGGTGACACGCGGCAACTCGTCTGCTAGCCGGCCCTTGTTCCTGGCCTCTGCGTAAAGCCGCCCGCGGCGCCCCCCATCGATCCGGGGCCCATGAACCTGGGTCCAATCCCTGCCGTGTCATTCTGCTTTTCGGGAACCATTTTTTGCTGGGTTTCGGCTATATCGCTCGGTTTCTCCCTTTCTGATCGGCGACGTGGCAAATGTGGAGCTAATATCGCGGCGCCTCCTCCGCCGGAGACGGCCGGGATGTGAACGACCTTGTCAGCTCGGGCTTCGTGCACCAGTTCTGGACCAAGCCTCCTCATGAGACGCCAACCAACAATCGCCCTGCGCGCGGCCGCAGCGGTGCCGGCAAGCGCGCCAGCGGCCCCGGGGGCCGCGGCGCGGTGCACCAGCAGCGCCCATCACGGGTGAGGGCGAGACCTTGGGCTCCATCAGCGTCAGATTCCCGCGGTTCAGGCGCTTCGGCAGCCGGCTGCTGCTGCTGATCGTCGGGCTCGTCGCGCTCGCCCAGTGCGCGAACTACATCTTCGTGGTCAGGGAGAACCGCAAAAGCGCGGCCAGGCGAATCGACGAAGGCCTCGAACAGGGGGCGCAGATCTTCAAGCACCGCACGGACGCCAAGCTGGACGAGCTTTGGAACCGCGCCGTGCTGATGTCACGTGACGACGCCGTCCAGCAGTTCTTTGTGGGGGAAAAGCCCGATCCCGCCGCGGTCCGTTCCATCCTGAAGATCTACTGCGCCCGGACGGGCGTCCCATTCATGGTGCTGCTCTCACCCGGCGGATCCAGCATCGGGGACACGGGGGGCGCCCTGCCCGGCGCGGCGCTGAAGCCCTTTCAGGAGCTTGTGAAGAACGCGTCGATCGCCGGCGAGGCGCGCGACCAGGCATTTGCGCACCTGCCGGACGACGGCGCGAACGGAAAGTTGTACGCGCTCCTCGTGGTGCCCATCCACGCGCGGGTGCCCGAGACCGGCGGGTGGATCGGGCTCGCCATTCCAATCGACCACAGATTCGTGACGGAGCTCAAGGCGGACGCGCGCCTTGAGGTCACCATACTATTCGGCAATTCCGATTCCATGCTGCCGATCGAGTCCTCGTTGCCGGCTGAGGATGCGAAACTGGCGGCGCCGGCCTCACCAGGGGAGGCCGGCCGGACCGTGAAGGCAGGCGGCAACTCGTACGTGACGATATACCGGCCCATCCCTTTGATAACCCCGGGCTACGCCGGGATCGCCCTGCAGCGGTCGCTTGAGGCCGAGCTTGCGCCCGACCTCGAGCTCGAGCGCTTCCTCCGATACCTTTCCTTGATCCTGCTGGCGGTCGCGGTCCTGCTTGGCGTCCGGTTCGCGCGAAACCTGAGTGAGCCGCTCCGCGAGCTCGCCGCGCACACCCAGGTCGTCGCGCGCGGCAACTACAGCATCCGCCTGGAACTGGACCGCGAGGACGAGATCGGCCAGCTTGCGACATCCTTCAACCGGATGAGCGAGGGCCTTGCCGAGCGGGACCAGATCCGCGACCTGCTCGACAAGAACCTTTCCCCCGAGATCGCCGCGCAGCTCGTGAGCGGCGGCGACGCCCTCGGGGGCGAGGAGCTCGAGGTCACGGTTCTGTTCGTGGACATCAGGAACTTCACGCGGCTGAGCGAATCGCTCCCCCCCCGCGAAGTCCTCGCCCTCCTGAACCGGTATTTCGACCGGATGAGCGGGATCGTGGAGATCTACCTCGGCGTCGTGGACAAGTACATGGGCGACGCGATCATGGCGCTCTTCGGGGCGCCCGTGGCCCTCCCAAACCACGCCGACAGCGCCATCCTTGCCGCGCTCGAGATGAAATCCGCCCTGGCCCGCCTTAACGCCGAGCTTGCGACCGAGCGCCGCGCGAAGCTGGCCTTCGGGATCGGCATAAACACCGCCAGAATCATAGCGGGAAACATCGGCTCGTCCCGCCGGCTCAACTACTCGGTCCTCGGGGACGGAGTCAACGTGGCGGCGCGCCTCCAGGACCTGACGCGGATGTCCCAATACCGGGCCGACATCATTGCAAGCGCCGCAACGCTCAAGGCCGCGCGCGGACAATACAGGGTGCGCCCGCTGGGTGCGGCGCCGGTGAGGGGCCGCGACGAGCCCGTCGAGGTTTTCGCAGTCGACGGCATGGACTAAGCTGGACCGGACGCCAAGGGCGGGCGGCGCGCCCGGACGACCGGGCGCTCCCCGGGCCGGAGCCAAGAAACTCTGGCCGTTTTCCGAAAGACACCCTTTCCTCGATGCCCAGAACCCGATGAAACCGCTTGTCCGAGGCTTGATCGCACTGCTGGCCGCTGCGCATTCAGTCCGGGCCGACCCCGGCCTGCCGGCCGCAATCCCCGCCGCCCGCCCATTCGCGCTGGGCGAGGTCCGCCTCCTTGACAGCCCGTTCCGGCGCGCAATGGAGCGCAACGCCGACTATCTGCTTTCGATCGAGCCCGACCGCCTGCTGCACAACACCCGCAGGTATGCCGGCCTCGCCCCGAAGGGCGAGAGCTACGGCGGGTGGGAGTCCCACGGCATCGCCGGACACACGCTCGGCCACTACCTGACCGCGCTCTCGCAGCAGTTTGCCGCCACGGGGGACTCCCGGTTCCGCCGGCGCATCGACTACATCATCGCGGAGATGGCGGAATGCCAGAAGGCGTACGGGGACGGCTATATCGGAGCTCTGCCGCCACTCGAACTTCAGACGATGCGCAACTTCAGGAATGGGATCGTCGAGACGCAGGGCCCGTTCAACTTCAGGGGCGGCGCCTGGGTGCCCTGGTACACCGAGCACAAGGTGCTGAACGGCCTGAAGGACGCATGGATCCTCGGCGGCAATGACCAGGCCCGGGACGTCGCGCTCAGGCTGGCCGACTGGGTCGACGCCATCACCGCCGGGCTCACGGCCGAGCAGCTTCAGGCGATGCTGTCCGTGGAGCAGGGCGGCATGATGGACGTCCTGGTCGAACTGTACGTCCTGACGGGCAACCCGCGCTATCTCGAGACTTCGCGGAGATTCTACCACAAGGCCGTGCTCGATCCCCTGCTCGCGCACCGCGACGAGCTGCCCGGCCTGCACGCGAACACCCAGATACCGAAGGTCATAGGCGAGGCGCGCACCTACGAGGCCACCGGCGACCCGCGCGCCCGGGAAATCGCCACGTATTTCTGGGACCGGATCGCCCACCACTATTCCTACGTCATCGGCGGCAACAGCGAGGACGAGCGCCTGTTCCCGGAGAACACGATGGCCCAGCACCTGGGCGCGAACACAGCGGAGACCTGCAACACCTACAACATGCTCAAGCTCACGGAGCACCTGTTCGGCTGGGACCCGAGGGCGGACTACGCCGACTTCTACGAGCGCGCCCTCTACAACGACATACTCGCCTCGCAGGAGCCGAAGCTCGGCATGTTCACCTACTTCATGTCGCTCAAGCCGGGCCTCTTCAAGACCTTCAGCACCCCCTTCGACTCGTTCTGGTGCTGCGTGGGCACGGGGATGGAAAACCATACCAAATACGGGGGGGCCATCTATTTTCACGGGCGCGACGACGTCTACGTGAACCTGTTCATCCCCTCAGCGCTGGCGTGGGGGGAGAAGGCCTTCGCGATGGAGCAGAGGACCGGCTACCCGGCGGGAGACCGGACCGAGCTTACGGTCACGTCGGCGCCCGCGGCGCCGCTCACGATCAGGGTGCGCTGCCCCGGTTGGGCCGCGGGCCCGCTCGCGTTCGAGCTCAACGGCCAGCCGCTGAGTGTCGGCGGCGCGCCCGGCGGCTACGCCGCCATCCGGCGGGCATGGAACAAGGGCGACCGCCTCTCGGTCACCATTCCGATGGCGGTGCGCGCCGAGGCGATGCCCGGAGCCCCGGGCAAGATCGCCTTCGTCTATGGGCCGGTTGTCCTCGCGGCCGACCTCGGGCCGGCGCCGCAGACGGCGACCGTTCCCTATGCGGAGCATCAGGACGCCAATCTGGGCGCTCCCGCCGTCGCCGTTCCGCCGCTCGTGCGCGGAGGCCGGCCGGTCGAGACCTTGGTCGTGCGTTCCGCGGACGGGCCGCTCCTGTTCCACGCAACGGGCCTCGGCCTTCCGGCCGACATCGCGCTGCGCCCGTTCTGGGAGATCAGCTACGACCGCTACAACGTCTACTGGGACGTGGTCGCGCGGTAGCAGGAGAACCGCGGCGACCGGCCGCCGTCACGGTCGGATCGTCTCGACGAAAGTAAGCCGCCCGTCCCTCACCGTGATGATGGCCGCGTCCTTGTCCACGTCGCGCTGGGCGTTGATCGTCGTCAGCCCCGTCGCGCCGGGAAACGCCCGCGTCTCGGACAGCGCGAGCCGCAGCGCCGCCGGCTCGGTCGTGCCGGCGCGGGTGATCGCATCGGCCACGAGGCGCACGGCGTCGTAGGTGAGCGCCGAGAGGCCGTTGGGGGCCGCGCCATGCCGCGCGCGAAAGGCATCGACGAACCTTCGCGAGGCCTCGTCGGTGTTCTCGACGGCGAAGTGGGTCGAGTAATAGGCACCCTCCAGCGCATCGCCGCCGATCTCCAGCAGCTGGGGCGCCTCGAACCCGTCGCCGCCGAGGAGCGTCGCCTTGAGGCCGAGTTCGCGCGCCTGCCTCGCCACCAGCCCCGCGGCCTTGTAGTAGCCCGGCAGGAACAGCGCATCGGGCTTGGCCGCGCGGATGGCCGTGAGCTGGGCCCGGAAGTCCGTGTCGGCGCCCGAGTAATTCAGGCGGGCCACGATCTCGCCGTCGAGGGCGACGAACGTCTTCGCAAAGTATTCCGCCAGGCCGACCGAATAGGGAGCCGTCGAGTCGACGAGCAGTGCCGCGCGCGTGAGGCCGAGCCGCCGGCGCGCAAAGGTTGCGATCACGTCGCCCTGGAACGAGTCGACGAAGCACACCCGGAAGATCTCATCCCCGACCTGGGTCACCTTCGGGCTGGTCGAGGCCGGGGTGACGAGCGGGATTCCATTGGCCTGCGCGATGGCGGCGGCCTCGAGCGTCCGGGCCGAGGAGCATTCGCCGACTAGCGCGACCACGTGGTCGCGCGATATCAGCTTCTTCGCAGCAGTGGCCGACTCGCCGGCCAGCGAGCGGTTGTCCTCGACCACCAGTTCCACCGGCCGGTGGAGGACGCCGCCCGCGCTGTTCAGCCCGTCGACCGCGAGCGTTGCACCGCGCAGCGAGGCCTCCCCGAAGGATGCGTCCTGCCCGGTCATCGACATGAAGAAGCCGATCTTTATCGGCTCGGCGCCAAACGCTGCCGCAGCAGCTACGCCGGCCAGCCCGGCGAGTAGGCGCAGGGTGCGGCCTGGGCAGGAGGCGGGTTCCCCTTTCATGCGCCGTCATGCTATCGGCACCGGGGCGGTTCCGGAAGAAAGAAAGAGGGCGGCGTGCGCACTCTGCCTTTGCCTTGTCATCCGAATAGAGTTTCCTCGGCGGCTGTGAGCATCGCACCCCCCCACCGCCGCTGGTCCCTGGCGGGCGACCTCAACGGCTTCTTCGGCCTCGTCGTCGACAACCTCGCGGTGATGGCCTTTCTCGCGACGGTGCTCGTCGGCCTGTTCAAGTTCCCCGCCGACATCGTCTTCACCCGCATGTTCCCCGGCACCGCGCTCGGCGTACTCGTGGGCGACCTTGCCTACACGTGGATGGCGGTGCGGCTTGCCCGGCGCTCCGGACGAGATGACGTGACGGCCATGCCGCTTGGCATCGACACGCCGACGACCGTCGGCCTCGCGCTCCTGGTGCTCGGCCCGGCATTCGCGCGATTCAAGCAGAGCGGGCTCGACGAGCATGCAGCCGCCATCGCCACGTGGCACCTCGGCATGGCCGCCATGATCGTCATGGGGCTCCTGAAGCTTGCGCTCTCGTTCGCGGGCGCGTGGGTGAGCCGGGTTGTGCCGCGCGCCGGCCTGCTGGGCTCGATAGCGGGCATCGCGCTGATGCTCATCGGGTTCCTGCCAATCGTCGAGCTGCTGCGCGTGCCGGTCGTGGGCTTCGTCGGCCTCGGCATAGTGCTCTACGCCATCGTCGCGAAGGGCCCGTTGCCCGGGCGCATGCCCGGTGTCATGGCGGCCGTACTTGTCGGTCTGGCGCTCTACTACTCCCTCGGGCCGCTCGGTCTTGCGGGCCCCGGCTACCACGCGCCTGGCGCGCTGTCCCTGCGATTCGCGCTGCCGGCGCCCTCCACCGGCTTCATCGACGGCCTCAGTTCGACCGTGCCGTACCTGCCGCTGATACTGCCGTTCGGCCTCCTCATCGTGATCGGCGGAATCAACGTGACCGAGAGCGCGCGGGCGGCGGGCGACGATTACAGCACCCGCAACATCCTGCTCACCGACGCGTTCTCGACGCTTGTCGCGGGCGTCTGCGGAGGCGTGGCCCAAACCACGGCCTACATCGGCCAGCCCGCCTACAAGAAGATGGGGGCGCGGGCCGGCTACACGCTTCTAACGGCCGTGTTCGTCGGGCTGGGCGGCGTCTTCGGCTACATTTCAAACCTCGTGGAACTGGTGCCGCTGACCGTGCTCGCGCCCATCCTCGTCTTCGTCTCCATCGAGATCACGGCGCAGGCGTTCGACGCGACCCCAAGGCGGCACGCAGCGGCCGTTGTCTTCAGCTTCTTCCCCGCGATTGCGCGCATGCTTGCGATCAAGCTTGGCGATCCCGCCTACGTGCCGCCGGAGCGTTTTGCCCAACTGCTCACCTCGACAGGCCAAGGCATGCCCGAGCTCGGCGTGATCGTCGCCCTGGGCAACGGCTTCATCATCACGTCGATGATCTGGGCGGGTTTTGTGGCTGCCCTCGTCGACAGGCGCACCGGCACCGCGATCGTCACCCTGGTGATCGGCGCGGTGCTGACGCTCTTCGGAGTGATCCATTCCGTCGAGCCGGGCGGCGGGCTCTATCTGCCCTGGGAGCTGAGCGGGGTGGGCCGCACCTTGTCGCTTCAGTTTGCGGCCGGCTACGCAACGCTTGCCGCGTTGATCGCGCTGCTTTCCCTGCAGCGCGAGCCGGAGACCGCCGCGTAGCGCCCCGGAGAGACGAAGGGGAACGACCGGATGACAGGAGCGCACAACCGCTGAATCACGGCCCTCAGACCCATGCCGCGCATCGCGCACATCGCCGCCCTCTGGTCCCTCTTCGAATTCCCGTCCCGGGGCAGACAGTGGCCGCTGGAAAGGAAGATCAGGGCCGCAGCCGCCGCGGGCTTCGATGGGATCGCGGGCGCGCTCACGCCCGCGCATCGCCGCCTCGCGGGGAAGCACGGCCTGAGACACCTGCTTGGCTACATATCCTCGGATGACCCCGGGGAGTTCGCGGCCCGGATCCGCGCCCAGAAGGAGGGCGGCGCCGTGCACATCAACGTGCAGATGGACAACCACGACACGCCGCCCGCCCTGGCCGCGATGCATTGGGTCCGCATGGTGCGCGAGGCGGAGCGGATCGGTGGCGTCGTCGTCTCCCTGGAGGTCCACCGCGACACCTGCACCGAGACCCCCGAGAAGACCTACGAGATCGCCGAGCGCTACCAGCAGGCCACGGGGGAGATGATCAAGCTCAACTTCGATTTCTCCCACTTCGCGGTCGTCAAGCACCTGAGCCCCGGCGACTACGCCGCGAGGCTGCTTGACCACCCGGACCTCGTGCAGAACAGCGAGCAGTGCCATTTCCGGCCGTTCAACGGCCACCACTGCCAGGTGCCCGTGACCCACGACGGCCGGCTCACGCCCGAGGTGAGGTCGTACCTGGCATTCGCGCGGGAGGTGATCAAACTGTGGAGGAACGCCAGGTCCAACAGGGACAAGACCCTCTACGCGTGCCCCGAGATGGGCCCGCTCGGGGGATTCGGGCCCGGGGGAGGCTACAACATCACGGGCCTGCCGCCCTCATGGCCCGATGCCGTGGTCCTGCGCGGTGAAATCGCCAGGCTTTGGGCCCAGGGGCGGCCGTAGGCTCGGGGTACGCGCTCCGCGTCAACTTCCCGGCGTCCCAGCCGGGGTCGCCGGCGGCCGGTGCATGGCCTGCTTGAAGAACTCGCCGCTGGCGCTGAGCTGGAAGCCATCGAAGCTCTTGAGCATCCGCGGCCGCCAGTCCGGGTCGAAGATCCAAGCCATCCAGCTGATCCCCCGCTGCTCCAGGAAGCGGGTGATCCGGTCGCCGTAGTGGGTGTCGTCAGCCGCCTCGCCGGGCTTGAGTTCGAACCCGAATTCCGTGGCGATCACGGGATAGCGGTCGGCTACAAACGCGAAGTCCTCCTCCCACCTCGGCTCCCACGGCTGCGGCCGCTTGTCGGCGTAGGGGTGGGTGACATAGCCGATACCCTCCGCACGCACCGGGTCATAGTGGACCGCGTCCAGGTCGTAGGCCCAGTCAAAGCCCGCAACTAGCGGAATGGTGTCCTTGTCCCAGTAGCGTATCACGCGGATCATCTCCTCGTTCATCTCCCTCCAGTCGGCCCAGCTCATCGTGCCCAGCATCCCGTTGAAGTGCGTCGGCTCGTTGAACAGCTCGTAGAAGGCGACGGTGTTGTTGCCTCTGAAGTGCATCGCGATTGTCCGCCAGAAATCGAGGGTCTCCGCGGTGCTCGTGTCGTAGACCGGCTGCTGGAACATCCCGCTCTTCAGGTTGCCGATCGAATGCCAGTCGATGATCACGTGCATCCCCAGATCGGTGCACCAGTCCACCGCCTGGTCGAGCAGCACGAGATAGCCCGCCGGAGTGCGGCTCCGCCACGCCGCCGGGTGCACCGGGATCCTAACGAGGTTGGCCCCGATGTCCTTCGCCGCGGCAAACAGCTCGCGGTTCCAATGCCCCCGCTCCACCAGGTTGTCGGGGTCCGCAACGGACAGGCCGCGGAAAAGCACGGTGTCGCCCGCCGGATTCACGAAATGGTTCCCCTTGACCGAAATCAGCGGCAGCAGCTTCGCCTTCGGGTTCGGCTCGGGTCGCTTCCACTGTCCTGGCCGCCAAATGGAATTCTTGGCGGGACCCGCCGCGGCGGGCGGGTCGGCCGCGAGGGCGATCCCCGCGGCGAGCGCGAGGCAGAGGGCGCCAAGGATCATTTTGTTCATGGGGAAAAGGTAATGTGAAAGGCCGCGGGAATCTGGACGATGCGCCGGGAAGGCGCAATCCTTGCCGCGGGCCCCCGCCAGCCTGCGCGCGAGCCCTATCGCTTCGGCGGGCCCGTCCCGCCGCGCGCGCCCAGGCCCAGTCTCCGGGAGGACGCGCCGCGCGAGGGGTTCAGGAGGCTGAGCGCCATCAGCGCGTTGCTGAGCGGCGTCATCCAGTATTCTGTCGTGTTCCACTGGGCGTTGCCGTCGAGGTCGAGCTGCGGCAGGTCGTCGGGCGACCCGATGAAGCCTGCGCAGAATCCGCCGGGATACGTTCCCAGGAACCGGCTGTGCGGCATCGGGTTGTTGTAGCCAACGCCGCTGATGAGCGAGGAATTGAACGGGTTGGCGCCAACGAGCCAGTGCAGCTGCCTCCAGGCAAGCTCGGCGCACCGCGGCTCACCGAGGAGGTCCCCCGCCAGCGCAAGCGCATGCGCCCAGCTCGTCCAGTGCCCGCTCAGGCCGTGGTTGATGCGCTGTGCATGAAGCGCCGGCATGAAGAACCGGTACAGGTATCCGTCCCGCCAGGGCCGGTAGAGGTCGCCCTCGCTGGCGGCCTTCCCGTAGGCGCCGAACGGCATGGCGCCAAACGGGGTGAGCGCCGCAAGGGGGAAGACGTATCGCTCGAGGCACTGCCTCAGCATGCCCTCGGCCGCGGCCCTGCGTCCCGCGTCGGACTCCGAGCGGACGATCTCGGACAGGGCGATGATCGGCTGTGCCGAGTGCAGGACCCCGCGATACGGCTCGCTGCCGCCGGCCTGGTTCCTCCAGAACCCCAGCCGCAGGTCGAAATTCTCCATCAGGGCGCCGGCCGCCGCCGCCACCTCACTCCAGGGAAGACGGCCGCCGCGGTGCAATTCGAGGGCCGCCAGGCACCGCCAGCTCCGCACGGAGGTCCACCCGCCGAAGTCCAAGCCGGCCGACTCGAGGAACCTCGGGTCGGGACCGAGGCCCAGGCGCCAGCCGCGCTCCGCGGCCTCGGCGTACCGGCGCGAGCGGCCGCCGTCGAGCCCGGCATAGGCGCGCGCGGCGCGGGCGAGGATCGCCACCGAGGTGAACTGCGCGACCGGGTTGTACTGGACCCTCAGCGGGCGCTCGTCGCCGCTGCCGGGCACGTTGTCCGTGAAGTGGTTCTCGGAGTTGTCGGCGTAGCAGCCGGAGTGGTTTTCATACCACCAGGACATGCCCTCCCGCTTCCGCAGGTGCCCCCCTCCTCCCACGTCCTCGAAGAACATGCCCGTCTGCGGATCCTGCATCTTCAGCATGAAGTCCAGCCCCCAGAGCGCCTCGAGCAGCCACGGCGACCATCCCTCGTCCGCGCGCTCCCATTCCGCGTAATGCCACGGCAGGCGCTCGTGCGCGTCCATGAACGCCAGCGCGGGAAGATTCGAGTGCACCATCCATTTGCGCAGGTCGCCTGCGTCGTACCAGCCGCCGACGGCGTCGGCCGCCATGCCATTGTCGGTCCGGCGCGCGTCGTCGAGGTGCGTCGGCCCGCGCCATGCGTTCTCAAAGGGGCCCGATCGCCAGTTGTGGACGAAGTTGAGCAGCACGGCGGGCAGCCAGCCAAAGGCGCCGTCCGAGATGGAGAACTGGTAGGAATGCTCGCCGCTGCCGGGAAGCTCCACGCGGTAGATGCCCGGCGCCTTGCACCCCGAGAAATCCCCGACTGAGTATGCGCCGAGCGGCGAATCCACGCCGCGGAGGCGGCCGGTCAGCACGCCCCGGTAATCCTCCCGCACGCCAACGCCGGCCGGGCGCATGAGCGACATCTCCTGGAGCTCGAACGCACCGTCCCTCGCTCCCCGGACGACGACCTCCTTCCTCGCCTCGCAGCGGAAACCAAGGTGGTTGACGAGGACGCTCCCCAGGCAGGGCGGAGCTGGCTGGGACGGGCCGCTCATGAGCCGGGGGGGATTTCCTGGTCGATGGCGCCGACATCGACCCACGCCCGCTTCCTCCAGGACTCCAGGCCCTTCTCGGCAAGCTGGACCCCCTTGGCGCCCTCGAGGAGGGTCCAGGGGAAGGGCTCGTCGCCGGCAACGTGCCTGAGGAAGAGCTCCCACTGCACCTTGAACGCGTTGTCGTGGGCCGCGTCGTCCGGCATCCTCCGCCAACCCTCGAGGAACCTGATGGGCTGCTCGACGTCCGGATTCCACACGGCGCGGGGCGTCTTCCCGGCGCCCTGCGTCCAGCAGTCGCGAAGCCCCGCGACGGCCGAGCCCTTTGTCCCGTCGACCTGGATGGTGAGCAGGTCGTCGCGCCTGACGCGCGTGCACCACGAGCTGTCGAAGCGGACGACGAGGCCCTCGTCCGTCAGCATCGTCACATAGGCGGCATCGTCCGCCGTGCAGGCGTAGGGCCTCCCCTGCTCGTCCCACCGCTCGGGAATGTGGGTGGCGCAGAGGCACGAGATGGAGGCGACGTTCCCGAATAGGTTGTCGACGACGTAGCGCCAGTGGCAGAGCATGTCGATCGCGATGCCGCCTCCGTCCTCCTTGCGGTAGTTCCAGGACGGGCGCTGGGCCGGCTGCAGGTCTCCCTCGAACACCCAGTAGCCGAAGTCGCCACGGACCGAGAGGATCCGGCCGAAGAAGCCGGAGTCGATGAGCGACCTGAGCTTGCGCAGGCCGGGCAGCCAGAGCTTATCCTGCACGACCCCGTTCTTGAGCCCAGCCGCCTTGCACTCCCGGTAGAGGGCGACCGCGGTGGCCGCATCGGTCGCGGTGGGCTTCTCGCAATAGATGGCCTTCCGGGCGGCGATGGCCTGCCGGACGCCCGCCGCCCGCCGGTCCGTGGTCTGGGCGTCGAAATAGACGAGGTTCGAGGGATCGCCCAGCGCCGCCGCAAGGTCGGTGGTGTGCCGGGCGACCCCGTGGGCCCGGGCGAGGGCCCTGAGCTTGTCCGGGTTTCGCCCCACGAGGACGGGATCCGGGATCACGGTGCCGCCGTTGGCGAGCCGGACGCCGCCCTGCCCCCGGATGGCGAGGATCGAGCGCACCAGGTGCTGGTTCGTCCCCATGCGCCCGGTGACGCCGTTCATGATGACGCCGACCACGTGCTCTTTCATGGGTCAGGCCGGCAGGGCGCCCCGCCGGCGGATTGGGCATTCACACATGGCTGAGAAAGGCCTTCTTTATGTCCTCGAGGTACTGCGCCTGGTCGCGGGCCCAGAGCCGGCGCGAGAAGATCTCGACCTCGATGAACCCCCCGAAGCCCGCCTCGTCGGCCCACCCGCGGATCTGGCGTATCGGGATGCAGCCCTCCCCCATGAGTCCGCGGTCCTCGAGAAGATCGACCGTGGGCGTGCGCCAGTCGGAGACGTGGAGGGCGAGCAACGTTCCGTCGCGGCCGCAGGCCCTGATCTCGTCCTCGAGGCGGTCGTCCCACCACGTGTGGTACACGTCGACCGCGACCCCCACCCACGGGCTTCCGAGCTGGCCGCATATCGCCCGGGCCTGGCCCAGGGTGTTAACGGCGGACCGGTCGCCGGCGTACATGGGATGCAGGGGCTCGACGGCGAGCCTCACCCTGGCGGCGCAGGCGTGCGGCAGCACGGCCGCGATGCCGTCGGCGATCTGCCTGCGCGACTCGGACAGCGGCTGGCCTGGCGCGGTCCCGCAGACGAGCACGACATGGGGCGCCCCAAGCTCGGCCGCCTCGTCGATGCAGCGGCGGTTCTCGTCGATCGCCCTGGCCCGCTCCCCGGCCGAGCCGGATGGAAAGAAGCCTCCGCGGCACAGCGACACGATGCAGAGGCCGCTGTCGCGGACCAGCCTGCCGGCGGCGGACGGGCTCCTGTCCGCAAACGCCGTGCGCCAGACCGTGATGCCCCTCACGCCGGCCGCGGAATAGCGCCGCACGGCCTCCTCCAACCCCCACGGTTTCGTGGTCACGGTGTGGATGCAGAGTCGGGAGAGATCCCTGAGCGCTGGAGTCATCGCCGGGGACGGCTCAGGTGCCGAAGAAGGTGTAGTAACCGTCGCGCTCCCCCATCCGCTTCAGGAGCAGCGCCAGCTCGCGGGCATGATAGTCGCCCCACATCGAGGATTCGCCGCAGGGAACCTTCCGGCCCCGGGGCACATAGTCCCAACCGTTGGGGCGGTGGTAGACCGAATGCAGCAGGAGCCCCTCGTGGCGCGGTGAAACCGAGAGGTAGGGCTCGCTGAACAGGGCCCGCGCGATGGTCAGGCCCGCGCCGATGTACCGCGAGCCCTCCGCGGCCCGCCTTCCCGCCCCCAGGTAGTGGCCGAGGCGGACCAGCCCCTGCGCGGCGATGGCCGCGGCCGAACTGTCGACGGGCTCGTGGTCGTTGTATGGGTCGGCCGGGCGGTCGAGGTAGCTGCCGAGCCTTTCGAGGCCGGGCGCGCCCGTGTCCCAGTAGGGCACGCCGTCAGTGGGCGTGTGGTCGATGTAGAAGTCGGCCGTCGCACGAGCCGCCTCGAGGAAGCGCCTCAGGATCGCGGCCTTTCCGCCGAAGTCGCCAAACTCCCGCTCGGGCAGCCCGCCGAGGAACTCGAGCTGCTCGGCGTATCCGCAGATCACCCAGGCGAGCCCCCGCGTCCACGTGCTGAACGGCGAGTAGCCCTGCTGCGTGCTCGGGCAGCGGTAGGCCCCGTCGTTCACGTTGAAGATCGACTCGTGGGCGACGCGGCCGCGGACATCGTAAACGTCGCGTCCCTTCCCGAAGTAGACGTTGAACCGGGCGGTGGTCTCGGCGTGCCGCAGGAGGCGGCCGAGGAGGGAGATCCGCGTGTCGTTCTCGCCCATGAGGGCGTGGCCGAGCCGGTGCGCGAGCGCGAGGCTCCGCAGGGACCGGATCGTGTCGCAGAAGAGCGAATGGGGGCCGTTGAAGGAATAGATGTAGCCGAGGCCCCCGGGCAGCTCCGTCCACCGCGCGGCCTGGACGGCGCCCGAGACCTTGAGGGCCAGCTCGTAGAAGCGGACCTCGGCCTCGTCCGCGCGGATGGCGCCCGACATCGCCAGGCTGTGGAGGCCGCCGTAGGTGGAGACGTTGTTGAACCCATGGTCGTGCACGCCGACATGGCTCACGTGCCCCGCCATGTGCCGGAGCGTGCCCTCGCGGCCCGCCGCCAGCGCCCGCCTGCTTCCCGTGGCGGCAAACTGGAGGATCGCGGAGCCAAACTGGAACCCCTGGGTCCATTCGGTCCACCCCCGCGAGGCATACCGGCCGCGGACCGTGACGACCGGCGCGCCCTGCCTGGGGTCCCAGCGCCTCTGGAGGGCGAGGATCTTCGCGCCGGACAGCTCAAAGAGGCGCTCGATGTCGCCGCGAAGCGACCCGGGCGTCAGGAAAGGGTCGATCTTGATCATGGGCGGAGGAGCGTCAAAGGCGGCGGATGTGCAGTCCCCCGTCGACGCAGATGACCGACCCGGCCGAGAACGGAAGGCGCCCCGCGATCACCGCGCGCACCGCCAGGCCGACATCGTCCCCCGTCCCCCAGCGCCCCTGCGGAACGGCGCCGCGCGCAAGCAGCCGGTCGTACTTCGCCTTCACGCCCGCCGTCATGTCCGTCGCCATGATGCCGGGCCTCACCTCGACGACCTGGATGCCTTCCGGCGCGAGCCGCGCGGCCCAGAGCTGGGACGCCATGGAAAGACCGGCCTTCGATATGCAGTAGTCGCCGCGGTCCACCGAGGCCGTGTCGGCCGAGACCGACGTGATGAAGATCACCTTGAAGCCGCCGGGCAGGGCCGGCGCGGGCCTCTCCCCGAGCCAGTGGCGGGCGACCGCCTGGGTGAGGAAGTACGGGCCCTTGAGGTTGACGCGCACAAGCTCCTCAAAGGACGCCTCGGACGCCTCGGTCAGGTCGGCGCGCACCCTGGGCGCGACGCCGGCGTTGTTGACAAGCGCGTCGATCCGGCCGAGCCGAGAGAGCACCTCGCGCAAAAGGCGGGCCCGGTCCGGCCCTGAGCCGACGTCGGCCTGGACGGGGAGGAACTTCTGGCCCCTCGACTTCGAGGCCTTCCGGCAAAGGGCGGCCGTCTCCTCGGCCGCGGCCCGGTTGACGACATAGTTGACCGCAACCGAGCAACCCTCCGCGGCCAGCTGCAGCGCCACACCGCGGCCAAGTCCGCGGCCGGCGCCCGTGACCAGGATGACCGGGGTGGTTATCACGACGCGCCAGCTTACGCCAAAACGCGCCGCCGGCACGAGGATTTTTCCGGCGCGGATGAGCACTTTTTCGACATCGTTTTTGCACCCTACCCCGGCCGTCCGCCCCCTATTCCTCCGCCCTGGCCCCTCCCCCACGGACGCGGACCGCCCGGCCCGCCGCGCGGGACGCCGGCCGGCCGCCGCGTCGCCCGGCATTTTCTCCTGTTGGAATCCGCCCCGACAGCCGATAATGGGCGCCCATGAGAACGCACCGTCGCACACGGGAAAGGCACGCCGGGCAATTCATTGCGGTCCTCGCCGCATTGGGAGCCTGGCTCGGCGGACTGGCGGCGGACGCACCGCGGGCGGCCGAGATTCCGCCGCGGCAGGCGGGTTCCACGGCGCTCCCGCGGCGCGACCGGCCTCCCCGGAAGGTCCTCCTCGGCACGGTGGTCAGCGGCTACGAGATTTTCAAGATGCCGCTGGACAGGCGGCTCCAGCGCATGGACGAGCTGGCCGATGCGGTGGCGGCCGAGGCCCGGAGCAGCTTCCCCGGGAAGCGCCTGGACCTTGTCATCCTGCCTGAGTCCTTCCTGGCCCGGCCGGGCGACGTGATGCCGCAGGAGGCCGTGCGGCTCGAGGAGGTGCAGCCGCGAATCGCCGCATGCGCCAGCCGCCTTGGCAGCTACATGGTGGTGCCGCTCCTGATGCAGGAGGCCGGCGAGCCCGTGCGCTACAGCAACGCGGCGGTGCTTGCGGACCGCGCGGGGCGCGTGGTCGGGATCTACCGGAAGGTGCACCCGGTGGCCGCCCAGGGAAGCGACGTCCTGGAGGGCGGCACGACGCCCGGGCGGGATTTTCCCGTCTTTGACTGCGACTTCGGGCGGGTCGGCATGCAGATCTGCTTCGACATGCTCTATCCCGACGGCTGGCAGGCGCTCGCCAGCCAGGGCGCGGAGATTGTAGCCCTTGCTTCGGCCTCGCCGGAGACCGTGCACCCCTGCCTCTACGCGCTGCAGCATAGCTATTACATCGTGAGCGCCACGCCCCGGGACCATTCCGCGGTCTACAGCCCGCTCGGGCTGATCGAGGCCCAGGTAACGAAGCCGGGGGTCCTCGTCCACGAGATAGACCTGTCCTATGCGCTCGTCCACTGGGAGGCCGTGCTGGAGAACGGCGAGGCGCTCAGGCGGAAGTTCGGGGACAGGGTCGGGTTTCACTACTACGATCCGGAGGACAACGGGATATTCTGGTCCAACGACCCGGAGACCCCGATCGGGCAGATGCTCGGGAGCCTGAACCTTTCCGAGACGGACGAAAGCGTGCAGCGGATACGCATGCTCGAGGACAAGGCCCGGGGCGGCCCGCCGGCGATGCCGTGAAGGTGCGCGGCGGCGCCAGCTTCAGGCCGCGTCCGGGTCCCCGATCTCCGAAATCCAGCGCCTGAGCGTCGCCGCCTCGCCTTCCAGCATGGCGGGGGAATCCCCGGGCACGAATTCAAGGAGCAGGTCCGGCTTCACGGCGCTTGCCGCCAGCAGGCGCAGGTACCCCTTCCAGAGCTCCTCGCCCTCGGCGAGGGCAAGCCGGTGGGCGGGGTCGGGCCACCAGTAGAAGACATGGACGTGGTGCAGGCGCGCGATCACGGCCCGGAGGCCGTTCACGCACTCCTCGGGACTCTCGCCGACCGGGGTCTGCCACAGCGAGAACACCGCAGGGTGCTCGGCCATCCGCAGCAGCTGCCGCGCCGACTCCGCCGAGTCCGTGAGCGTGCCCGGGTGATACTCAAGGCAGATGACCCGTCCCGCGGCCAGGGCGAGGTCGGCGATCCGCACCGCGTCATCAGCAACCCGCTGAACATGCCCCGGATCGGCCGCCGCCCTGCTCCGGGAGCCGGCCCAGACGCGGATCGCGGGTGCGCCCAGGGCGACCGCGGCATCCAGCACCGCCGCGAACGGTGCGCCCTCGTGCTCGCTCACGTCTAGCCTGTAATAGGAGCCGTATGCGGTGACATCGACGCCCGCCTCGCGGGTCCGCCTCCCGACCGACTCGGCCAGAGCAATTCGCCCGGGAGGAACGTGAACGTCGCCGCCCCACTCGATGCAGCCGAGGCCGCTCCGAAGCATGAGGCGGAGCACCTCGTCGGCCGGGAGCGCCCGGAAAGTGACCGAGACCAGGCCCGGGCGCATGGCTCTCCCTGTATGTGGGCTCATCCCGCGGCCCTAGGGCCAGCTCCCTGGGGGCGCCTCCCCCACCGTGAGGGCGGCTGGCCGGTCTGGCGCCGGAACCAGCGCGCGAAATAGCTTTGGTCCAGGAGGCCGACCGCCTCCGCGGCACTCGCCACCTGCACGCCCTGCGCCAGGAGCTCCTTGGCCCTGGCCAGGCGCCGCTGGGCCCGAAACTGCCCAAGGGTGAGGCCGGTCTCCATCTTCACCAGCCGGTTCAGGTGATCGCGCTGGTAGCCGCTGCGCTGCACGATCTGCCGCAGGGGCGTCGTGGGATCGACCGTCGACAGCAGGCGGCGCATCACCGGGCCGCCCGCCCCTCCGGGCGGCGCCGGGACCCGTTCGAGCCAGTTCGCGGCGCGCAGCAGCGTGATCAGCAGCTGCAGGATGACCGAGGCGCTCTCCCACCGCAGGACGCCGCTCGACCCGGCCTGAAGCCGGATCAGGTGCGCCAGGAGCTGGCGCACCTGCGCCGTCTCCGAGCGGTTCAGGCTGCATACGACCGCGGGGCACCGCCGCGCTCCCTCCAGGCGGAAGTCTATCATCAGGCAGAGGGGGGTGCGGTCGGTGGCGCGCTCGAACGCATGCGAGACCCCAGGCGGCATCACGACGAGCGTTCCCGGCGCAACCCGGGCGCCGCCGCCCGCGATGATCTGCCGCCCCTGCCCGCCCAGGTAGAGGATGATCTGGCACCACCGGTGGCGGTGGGGCTCGATCGAGGCGTGCTCCTGAAGATGCCGGTGCACGGCGAAATCGAGGATGTGCAGGCCGGGCATCCTTATATCGGTCCGGTTGATCAGAAGTGATCGGAAATGGCGCATTAGTTCGGGCTCACATTCTCGTGCCCCCGCGGAGCCAGCCTGTGCGATGCCCCGCCCTGGCGGCGCGGAATCCAAGAAAACACACTCGACCCTCACGGCGATCATCTATGATAGGTAGGGGATGCGCAAGCCAGCAGCGGATGTGCTCGGGGCGATTCGCGCCGAAAGGGTCATCGCCCTCATCCGGGCCGATAGCTCGGCCGGCCTGCTAGGCTGCGCCGCGGCGCTCTCAGAGGGGGGGCTCAACTGCATCGAGCTGACCATGACGACGCCCGGGGCCATCGGCATGACCGCCGAGGTGGCCCTGCAGCTGCCCCACGTCGTGCTCGGCCTCGGCACCGTGCTCGATGCCGGCACGGCCCGCGCGGGGATCGCGGCCGGCGCCCAGTTCATCGTCACCCCCGTTGTCAGGCCGGAGGTGGTCAGGGTGTGCCGGGAATCCGGCGTGCCGGTGATCTGCGGGGCATTCACCCCGACCGAGATCTACTCGGCATGGGAAATGGGCGCCGACGTGGTCAAGATCTTCCCCGCGGAGTTCTTTGGCCCCGCTTACATCAGGTCCGTCAAGGCGCCCCTGCCGGACATCGAGCTTCTTCCCACGGGGGGCGTCACGCCCGAGACCGCCGGCGACTTCCTGAGGGCCGGCGCGTTTGCGGTCGCGGCGGGCAGCGCGCTTGTCTCGCCCGCCGCCTTCAAATCGGCCGACTGGCCCGCGGTGACGGGCCGCGCCCGGCTGTTTGCCGCCGCCGCCAAGGCCGCGCAGTAGCCCGGCGCCCGCGGAAGCAATCTATGTCGCTCACCATCAAACCGGCCGCCTCCTGCGCCTTCGACCAGGTCTCGCTGGGCGAAGTCATGCTGCGCTTCGATCCCGGCGAGGGCCGCATACGCGCGGCCCGCGCCTTCAGCGTCTGGGAGGGCGGCGGCGAGTACAACACGTCGCGCGGCCTCCGCAAATGCTTCGGTCTCAGGACGGCTGTGTGCACGGCCCTCGTCGACAACGAGGTCGGCCACCTCATTGAGGACCTGATCATGCAGGGCGGCGTTGCCACCGAATTCATCAAGTGGCGCGAGGATGACGGCATCGGCCGCACCGTCCGCAACGGACTGAACTTCACCGAGCGGGGCTTCGGCGTCAGGGGAGCGGTGGGTGTGCCCGACCGGGGAAACTCCGCGGCCTCGCAGCTGAGGCCGGGCGACTTCGACTGGGACAGGCTGTTCGGGAAGCTCGGCGCGCGCTGGTTCCACACTGGCGGAATCTTCGCCGCGCTCTCCCCGTCGACCGCGGAGCTTGCAATCGAGGCCGTGACGGCGGCGAGGCGGCACGGCACCATTGTCTCATACGACCTCAACTACCGCCCGTCGCTCTGGAAGTCGATCGGCGGGCGGAAAAGGGCGCAGGAGGTCAACCGTGAGATCGCCCGCCATGTCGACGTGATGATCGGCAACGAGGAGGACTTCACCGCCTCGCTGGGCTTTGCGGTCGATGGAGCCGACAGGAATGTCAGCCCAATCGATGCCGGCGCCTTCAAGGCCATGATAGAGGTCGCCGTGAGGGAATTCGGAAACTTCAAGGTGGCCGCGACCACCCTGCGCCGCGTCGCCTCCGCAACGAGGAACGACTGGCGCGCGATCCTCTGGCACGAAGGCCGGTTCCACGAGAGCCGCCAGTATCCGGACCTTGAGATTCTCGACCGCGTGGGCGGCGGAGACAGCTTTGCTTCGGGCCTGCAGTTCGGGTTCCTCCAGTTCAACGACCCGCAGAAGGCCGTCGACTACGGCGCCGCGCACGGGGCGCTCGCCTCGACAACGCCCGGCGACACGTCCATGGCCACGCGCGCCGAGGTCGAGGCGCTGGTCTCCGGGGCAGGCGCCCGAATCGTGAGGTAGGCAGATCCGGCCAGACAGCCGGCGCCGCCCGGGCGGGCCCGGCCCTTTCACCTTGCGGACAACCGGGCCGCGCCGGCGCGATGACATTATGGATCCTAATTACGTATATTAACGTGGTTTTTTCCGTTCCGGTGCGAATGATGATTCTTAGGCTTCCGACCAATCTGCCCGGCCCCCGCCGTCCTGTTTACATAACCTGTTATTATTAAATAGATTACAACTCTAGAAATCGAGTGCCCCAGCCCCTGAGCTTACCCCCATGGCCGGCCGGATACCGGCCCCGGTTCGGCGCATACCCGGCACCGCGCGCCTCCTGACCCGCCCCCACGGCAATGGCATCCGACTCCAATGGCTCGTCCTTGCCTTCATGGCAGTTCCTGGTGCTCCTGGCAGCAGCGATGGGGGCTTTCCTCGGCAGCGGCAGGCTAGGATCGCCATCCCCGGCCGCCGTTGAGCCCGCGAACGACAAGGGGGCCCTTGTCGCCGCTCACCTTGGGGACGACCCCTTCGGCGCGTGGGTGAGGGCTGCCACGAAGCCCGACACCGGCGGTGACGCCGCCCCACCGGCGGCCAGCGGGGGCAGCCTGCCGGGTCCGTTGATGTCCGCCGGCAGTTTCAAGGCCATCGTCGAGGGCAAGAGGGTTTGCGTGCTGCCCGTGATCGTCCGGGGGGATTTTCATTCGATCGAGGCACGGGAAATGCGGATCCGTTTCCGCGCGGCAACGGTGAGCGGGCTCGGAGCACAGGGCCTCGTCGCGGACGATCCCAGCCATCTGCTGCTGATCTCGCCCCCCCAGGGCTGGTCCGGCGATCCGGGGCGCAAGCCGCCATGCTTCGACCAGCCCTTGCCCGCGGAATGGTTCGTTGCCAGCAGCCTACCCAGGGAGAAACCATCGCCATACGGGGCCGTACTGGTCGTCTGGGTCCAGGACGAGGCCCTTTCGGTCAACCCACTCGGGGCGCTCGACGCGCTGAGGGGCGGCCTGATGGAGCAGTTGCTGAACCTCCCCGGAATCACGTCCGGCATGACAGACTTCAAGGTCATCGGGCCGTACTGGTCCGGCACGCTCAGGGACATCCTCGCGGAGACAAAGGCGTCGCAGGCCACCGGGGAGCCCAACCCCGGGGCGGGGATGACCTTCTACTCGGCGACGGCGACCATCGCGGACGGCATGCTCGACGCGCTCGTCGACGGGGAGGAGGGCAACGCGGGCACCCATGCGGGCGCGGCGAACCCGGAGGTGGGGGATGAGCCGGTCGGCCGCAGGCGCCTTTCACGGCCAGGGAATGGCCCGGTCCTTGTGAACCTCACGTGCACGGACGAGGAGCTCGCGGACGCCCTTCTCGACGAGCTCAAGCTTCGTGGAGTGGATGTGACGGACGAGCGCACGCGCATAGCCGTCGTGTCCGACTGGGACACGGAATACGGGCGCGTCCTTCCCCTGACGATCGCGGCCAAGCTGGTGCAGATGACGGAACCGGCCAACCGCGGCAGGAATTCCGGCGCCACCCTGCTCCCCCCCCTGCCGGCCGACAGCTACCGGAAGATCAAGTTCGACAGGGACAAGTACTGGCCCCGCCAGATTCTTCGGGCGTACTACATCTCCGGCGTCGGCGGAACGGCCAGCTCCGCAGGCGCAGGCGACGATGCCGGGGATTCCGGAAAGGCGGGGGCCGATGCCTCCGACGCGCAACCCGTCGAGCGCGCCCAAGGCGAGCACCAGGTCGACTACATAGCCCGGCTTGGCATGGTCCTCGCCAACCGGCTGAGCGAGAGGGACTCCTTCAGGGCGGCCGGCGGAAAGGCATCCGGGGCGGCCCCACCAAGGCTGCGGGCGATCGGGCTCGTGGGTTCAAACGTCTACGACGAGCTGCTTCTCCTCCAGGCCCTCCGCCCCCGGTTTCCCGACACGATCTTCTTCACCGAAAGGCTTGACGCCCGGTTCCTCGACCCGGCTGCGGAGAGGAACACCCGCAACCTGGTGGTGGCATCTTCGTACGGGTTCGAGCTGTTCCCGAGGCTCCAGGTCGGCGTGGCGCCATTCCGCAGCTCCGAGCAGACGGGCGTCTTCCTCGCCGTCCAGGCGGCGGCCGCGTCGCAGCAGCCCGATGTCGAATACCTTCGCAGCCAGATGCAGCCGCTGCGCTTCGAGGTGGGCCGCACCTACCCCGTGCCGCTCTTTGTCTCACGCCGACGGCCGGCCCCGGCGAACGCCGAGGACCGGTTCCACGGCAGCCTTCATCCTAGATTCGACATGCCGCTCATGCCGGGGGGGTCCTTCTGGAGCGATCATGCGGTCGAAATCGTCTGCGCGCTGGCCGGGGCCGCCTTATTCGCGGCAATGACCCTGATCGTCTTCCTCGGCCGGTTCAGGCTCGAGGCACCGGAGAGGCTGGACATCACCGCCGGGGCGGTGCTTCTCGGAGCAGCCCTCGCCATCGTCCTCCTGTTCAAGCTCCTTTACGACGGGGTGGAGCCCCTGGCCTGGATCGAGGGCGTGAGCGTATGGCCATCCGAATTCTTCAGGCTGGCGGCGCTGATGACGGCCGCGGGAGGCATATACTACTGCCGCAGCCGGGTCAGGAGCAGCCGGAGGATCCTGTGCGAGGAGTTCGGGTTGATCGAGGCGCCCCTGGCCGTGCCGGGGCGATCGGGCTTCCTTGCGGCGATTGGGGAGGTGTTCGCGAGGATGCCGCTCTCCAAGGACGACTATTTCCTGACGGAGCGGGAGAACGAGGCGGCAGTCCTGTCCCTCGGGAAGCCGGCCGGCGACTACCTTGGCGCGGTCGAAGCGGCGAAGGCCGTCCGGCAATCGGAGCAGGCGGAGAGGGAGGGGCCGGGGCAACCGCGCTATCTGAGCGCCCAGGTCTTGTGGCGCTACCTCTGCGAACGGTCCACGCCCGGCAGGAGGAACGCCCGGGCCGGCCTAATGACCGCCTTCTACCTGGCGGGATGGGCGGGCCTGTTCTACGTCATCGGCGTCCCGACATCCCCAACCCGGGGGATATTCAGCGTGGTCTGCGACCGCGTCCTCCTGATCGCGGCATCCGCCTTGATGGTCTACCTCCTGTTCTGGGTGGTCGACGAGACGCAGAGCTGCCTGCACTTCGTCTCAAGGCTGGGCGACGACAATCCGAGCCTCTGGCCCGAGAAGGCCTTTGAGAAGATACTATCGGTCAGGAAGGCTGCCGGATCGCGGACGGGCTCCGAGCGGAAGGCCGCGAGCTCCTACATCGAGGTCCTGTTCATCGGCCGGCTCACCGCCGAGGCCGTTCCCCTCATCATCCTGCCGTTCGTCGTCCTCACGCTGCTCATCCTCGCAAGCTGGAACCTCTTCGCGAACTGGCACATGTCCCCGACGGTCTTCGCCTTCTATGGCGTGGACACGGCCATCTGCGCGCTCTGCGCGTTCCTGCTGAAGAACGCGGCAGCCAAGGCGAAGCTCCGTGCCGTCGGGAATATCGGGCTCAGTGCCGCCGACGCCAGGGCCGCGGGCGCGGGCGCGTTCGCCGATTCGCTGCAGGCGCTCCAATCCGACATGGATGCCAACGAGGAGGGCGCCTTCCTGCCGTGGCACCAGCAGCCCTTCGTGAAGGCCATCCTCCTTCCCTTCGGGGGGAGCGGCGTGCTGCAGGCGGTCGAGTTCATGATGTCCAAGCAATGAGCAACGCCCGCGCCATCCGCCGCCATGGGACCCGGGGCCTCGGCCAGATGCCGGAGGAGCAATCCGGCCGCCTTGCCGGGGGCCCGCTGGAAGCCGGCACCCTCCGGGACCAGGAGGCCGGCGCATGATTCCGATCCGCCCGCGCATCGCCGCAACTCGAACACCCCGCAGCACAAGAATTCCAAGAAGAAAGAACACGCCATGAAGATCACACCCTACAGAACCCTCGCCCCCGCCTTCGCGCTTGCCGTCCTGGCAGGCGCAGGCTGCACAAAGTCCGTCTCCATCGTCGACGACGGGGGCGGCCGCAGGCCCGAGGACTTCCCCGAGCTGGCGGTCGACGTCTTCAATCCCATGGACGGCGGAATCGCCCTTTCCGTCGATGAGATCAAGGGCCGGAACACGTGGAACCTCTGGTGCGGCGGAGACGAGCAGTTCTGGAACAGGATGTCCCAGGAGAGCTACGGCCTCATCGACCTGCTCAAGACGATCGACTCGCGAAACCGCCCGAACCGCTTCAAGGAAATGGGGCTGATCAACGTCCCGGGCTACCGGCAGGCCGCCAAGCCCGACGAATACGGCCTTTGGATTGACGAGGCGGCGGACCCCGAACCCAGCGCGATCGACCCCAAAGTCTACGGGCGGTCGACCGGCATCATGGGCTTCCGGCTGTTCCCGAATCCCGACTTCGACGAGGCGGCGAGGAAGAGGTGGGATGGGCAGCGCTACTACAACGATCCCGACTATGCGGCGGATCCCACCCTGGTGAAGCCCTACCGCGTCGGGGTGTCCTGCGGCGCCTGCCACATAGCGTTCAACCCCTGCAATCCGCCGGGGGATCCGGAGAATCCCAAGCTTGAGAACCTGGCCTCCGCAATCGGCAACCAGTACATCCGCGAGGGCAAGGTCTTCGCCCATAACGTCAGCGAGGGCGGTTTCTTCTGGGAGATGCTCAAGGCCCAGCCCGCCGGAACAAGCGACACCTCGCGAATCGCGACTGACCACATCAACAACCCGAATGCGATCAACCCGATCTTCATGCTGGACGAGCGCCTGAGGATCGCGGCCGCGCACACCGAGGACGTCTCGGGAGACACGCTCCTCATACCCGGGGAAACGAACCCGATGCCCGTTCCGCACGTCCTCAAGGACGGCGCGGACTCCGTCGGCGTCGCCGGAGCCGCGCTGCGGGTCTACATCAACATCGGCATGTTCTCGCAGTACTGGCTTACGCGGCACAACGCGCTCATCGGCCTCACGCCCCAGAAGCCGTTCCAGATCAGCGTAGCCCAGAAGAACTCCGTATACTGGCTGGCCACCCAGCAGAAGGTCGTAAACGTCGCCAAGTTCTTCATGCGGCTCAGGCCGATGCGCCTCGAGAACGCGCCCGGGGGAGGGGACTTCGTGACCAAGGACCCCGCGGTTCTCAAGCAGGGGAAGCTGGTCTTCGCGGCAAACTGCGCGACGTGCCACTCGAGCAAGCGCCCCCCGGCGGGGGCCGACCCGGACGAATGGTTTGCGCAGGAGGTCCTGAAGGACGATTTCCGCGAAAACAACTTCTTCTCCGACGAGGTCCGCTACCCGATCACCAAAATCAAGACGAATGCCGCCCGGGCACTGGGCACGAACGCCATGAGCGGCCACGTCTGGAACGACTTCTCCTCGGACACCTACAAGAACCTGCCCTCCGTGGGGCAGATCGACGTGTACAACCCCTACACGGACGCCACGGACAAGTTCACCGTGCCGGCGGGCGGCCCCGGATACTACCGGACCCCGTCGCTGATCAACATCTGGTCGTCAGCCCCCTTCTTCCACAACAACATGCTCGGCAAGTACACGGGCGACCCGTCCGTCGCCGGCCGGATGGAGGCCTTCAACGACGCCGCCGAGAAGCTCCTGTGGCCGGAGAAGCGCCTGGGCAAGGACTCGATCTGGCGGACCACCGAGGACTGCCGCCTGCAGCTCCAGGGCGCCGTGATCCCCGAGCCGCTGCGCGGACTCCTGAAGCCGTACTTCGACCCGGACGGCTACCTGCGGATCGGCGACATCCCGGCGGGGACCCCGATCAACCTGATCGCAAACATCAATCCGGAGGCCGATCCCGCAGAGCTCGTGAAGCTCTGCGTGAAGCTCAAGCAGGTGTTCGCCGAGATCAAACTCAAGAAGCTCGATCCGGCTGCCGAAAAGGCGCTCATGGCCCAGGAGCTCGTGCCCGCGCTTCTCGCCGTGAACAAGTGCCCGGATTTCGTCACCGACCGCGGCCACACGTTCGGCTCGACCCTGCCCGACTCGGACAAGCGCGCGCTGATCGAATTCCTGAAGACCATCTAGCGGCCGCCCGCCTTCCCGAGGTCCTCACCCTGACCCGGGGCCGGGCCCGAAAAAGCAGTCGAACCCAAACCCACATATGCAACTCAACGACCTCCTGGGAAAATCCCAAAGTGATCTCGACGCCATGTTTGGCGCCAGCCAGACCGGCCCCATCCCCGAAGGGAATTCGGAGGGCGACGCAATCGTGCTGGCGGGCTCGTTCTGGGCCCGATTGATCGCCAGGTTCGTCCACGACTTCGCCTGGCAGGGGAAGGTCTTCACCCGAAACCCCGACGGGGCCACCACGCTCCTCAACAAGCTGGGCCCCGACGGCACGAGGGCCGTGATGGCACAGGTCTATTACACGGAGAGCTGGTTCGACGGGAAGAAGTCCATCGTCCTGGACTACTCGAAGTCGGCTCTTCTGGCGCGGAAGATCCGCGATGAGATCCGCCTGGTCGACCCCCAGAACCGCATCTACCTCGGGATCGTCTGGTGGGGACAGACCCGCCTGATCGACTTCGCGCTGAAGTTCCCGGCGTAGCCCGCCCCGGAGGACCGCAGACATGACAACCGAGCCACGGGCGCAGACGCCCAAGTGCCGCTTCCGCTGGGCATGCTGGGTCGCGTGCATTGCCGCCGCGGCCCTGGCGATCTGGGCCGCGGCGCGCTTCACCAGCGACGCGCCGGTCACCTACGCCAGCAACGAGGAGCACTTTAAGTACGGCTCCACGGGCGGCGAGCGCTCGTCGGGCATCCCCTACTCCATCTGGATGGCGCTGCCGGAGCTGTTTCCGCAGTACCTGCCTGGAAAGGGGCTCCAGTCGCTCGGGTTCCTCTACGAACCGGGCCGGGACCTGCCGATCGGCGTGTCGAAGCGCAAGGTCCAGGGAATCGACAGGGTCTTCCTCAACTGCGCGGTCTGCCACGTTGGCTCCGTGCGCGACACACCGGCGAGCGCGCCCCGGTTCGTCCTCGGCATGGCGTCCAACACGGTGGACCTGCAGGGATTCGAGCGGTTCCTGTCCGCCGTCGCGCTCGACAAGGACTTCACGGGCGACCGGATCGCTCCCGTGATAAAGAGAATGGGCACCGACGATTGGCTGAATCGCGAACTCATCCGGTACGTCGGCGTAGACCTCATGCGCGACCAGCTGATCACCCTGCGGCAGATGTTCAGCTTCATGGACCGCGAGCCCGCCTTCGGCCCCGGGCGCTTCGACACATTCAACCCGCCAAAGGTGCTGCTGAACTTCCCGATGGACGACCTGCCGGACGAGGAGCGGATCGGCGTGTGCGACTTCCCATCGATCTGGCACCAGCGCCTGCGCGAGGGCATGCAGCTGCACTGGGACGGGAACAACACTTCCGTCGATGAGCGCAACCGCAGCGCGGCTTTCGGCACGGGGGCCCTCCCGCCCACCCTTGACCGCCCCTCGGTCCGCCGGACGGCGGACTGGCTGCTCGACGCGGCGCCGCCGCCGTACCCGTACCCGGTCGACGCCGCCCTCGCCTCGAGGGGAAAGCCCGTCTACGCGGAGTACTGCGCGCGCTGCCACGGTGGGAGCGGCACCGACTTCACGGGCGAGCTCGTCGGCAGGGTCACTCCGATCGACGCGATCAAAACCGACCGCCACAGGCTCGACTCCTACTCTTTCGCGCTGTGCGTGAACCAGGGGCAGCTGTACGCCGCCTATCCCGAGGAGCGGTTCCAGCATTTCCGGAAGACCAACGGCTACGCCAACCAGCCTCTTGACGGCATTTGGCTGCGCGCCCCCTACCTGCACAACGGCTCCGTCCCCAGCCTTCGCGCCCTACTCGAGCCCGCGTCCAGGCGGCCGGCCACCTTCTACAGGGGATACGACGTGTATGACCCGAAGAACGTCGGCTTCGTCGCCGACGTCCCAAGCGAGAACGGGAGGGCGTATTTCGCCTATGACACGGCCCTGCCAGGCAACGGCAACTATGGCCACGAGGGCCGGGCGTACGGCACCGAGCTTTCCGAAGACAACAAGATGGCCCTGCTCGAGTTCCTAAAAACATTCTGACCATGCACCTCCCCCGTTTCGCGCGTTGGCTCGTCGCCCTCCTGGCGATCCTCTGCTTTGTCGCCGTCCTTGGCTGGTACAAATTCTTCCGCGAGGTGCCCCAGCCCGCGTTCGCCGACGAGGGGGAGCGCTTCAAGTACGGCTCCATCGGGGCCGAGAACGCGCGCGGCATTCCCTACTGGATCTGGCTCGTGCTCCCGCGGGTCTTCCCGGACCTCCTGCCGGGCCCGGGCGGCTACAAGTCGTTCGGCATCGTCTGGGAGCCCGGCCAGGAGATACCCGTCGGATTCTCCAAGAAGACGATCGGATTCCCGCGAATCGCGAACAACTGCGCCATCTGCCACGTGGGCACCTGGCGCGCGAGCACGAGCGACCTGCCCCACGTCGTGATCGGCGCCCCGGCGCACACGTCGAACCTGCAGAACATGATCCGCTTTCTGACAAACTGCGCAGCGGACCCCCGGTTCAACGCCGACACGCTGCTCGCCCAGATCGAGCGCGAGACGAAGCTCTCTCTGGTCGACCGGCTCATCTACCGCTTTGCGCTCATCCCGCTAACCCGGAGCGCCCTCCAGAAGCAGGCCACGCAGATGGCCTGGATGAACCGTACCGGATGGCCGGACTGGGGCACGGGCCGCGACGACCCGATGAACCTCACGAAGTACTTCATGACGTCCATGCCGGAGGACAACACCACGGGCCAGGCGGACTTCCCCTCGGTCTGGAACCTGAAGATCCGCAAGGGCGACGGCCTGTTCCTGAACTGGAGCTGCGACACTCCGGCCGTTCGCTCGGTGCTCATCGACTCTGCGCTCGGCCTCGGGGCCGCGCCGGATCCGACGGTCCCGCTAGACACGCTGAACTGGAAGCTCGAGCGGCGCGCGTGGTTCATCACCCGGATGGCGGAGCTTGACGAATACCTGAGCGCCCTTGCGCCGCCCCCGTACCCGTTTCCGGTCGACGCTGCGCTCGCCGCCAAGGGGAGGCAGGTCTACGCCCGGAGCTGCGCGTCGTGCCACGAGCCCGGCCAGCCCCACACCAGCAGGCTCATTCCCATCGCCGACATAGGCACCGACCGCAACCGAATGGACACGTGGAACCAGGCGGCCGCCGACCAAGCCAACGAGAAGGTGAAGGAGATCGGCATCATACGGCCGAACATGGTCAAGCAGGAGGGCTACCAGTCGCCCCCGCTCGACGGGCTGTGGATGCGCGCGCCGTACCTCCACAACGGCTCGGTGCCGACGCTGCGCGACCTGATGGCGCCCGTGGAAGCGCGCCCAAGCGTCTTCTACCGCGGCTACGATGTGTATGATCCCGCCAATGTCGGCTTCGTCACCACCGGAGCCGACGCCGGGCGAGAGGGATGGAAGCACGACACTTCCGTTCGCGGCAACGGCAACCAGGGCCACACCTACGGCGTGGAACTCCCAGACCAAGACAAGGACGCCCTTCTGGAATACCTGAAGACACTCTGAGCGACAGCGCGCGCCTTGCGGAAGGCGCATAACGGCGCCGGCAAACCCGGCCCGGCAGGAGGTTTCAGCTGGAACGGCGAAAGAGGCTCGCACACAATCCCGGCAAGAAAAGAAAGCCAAAAGAACAAGGATTCCCCATGGACCCGCAACCCGCCACCGGCCCTGACGCGACCAACGCAACCTCAGCCCCGCCCGCCACGAGCGGGCGTCCGGCCATCCGGCCGAAGCCCGGCGCCGCCGCGGCGTGGATCCTCGTGCTGCTGACGCTGATCGTCGCGGCGGGCCTCTACCTTCCTGGCGGATGGAACCTGATTGCCATAGCGGCCGCGCTCGCGGTTGTCATGATCGTCCTTGGCCGCGCAATCGTCGACCGGCCGCTGGGAGCCCTGATCAACGAGAAGAACGTCATGAGCCTGTCGAGGTTCCAGATGGCGGTCTGGACGATAGTGGTCATCTCCTCGTATTTCTCGTATGCCCTGTTCCGCATCAAGTCGGCGGGATTCGGCTCGATCGCCTCGAACGCCGGGTTCGATCCGCTCAACATTGCGATCGACCCGCACCTGCTGATCCTCATGGGGCTCAGCGCCACGTCCTTTGTGGCCTCACCCTTGATCCTCGGAACCAAGAAGGACAAGGAGCCCGATCCGGAGGTCGCGGCCAAGACGGCCCGGGTTTCCGGCGACTCGGCTGCGGAGGTCGAAAGCAACCGCCAGGGCACGCTTTACGCGAACTCAAGCATATCCGACGCGCGTTTCACGGACATGTTCCAGGGCGACGAGCTCGGAAACACGATGCACGTCGACATGGCCAAGGTGCAGATGTTCTTCTTCAGCATCATCGCCGCCCTCGCCTACCTGATCCTCGTCTTCCGCAACTTGAGATCGCCGGGGCAGGACCTCGGCAGCCTGCCGACCCTTTCGGACGGTGTGGTCTACGCGCTGGGAATAAGCCATGCGGGGTATCTGGCCAGCAAGGGCATCGACCACACCCCCGTGCAGCAATGAGGACGGGACGAGGGGATCTGCGCGGCCCGGCCCGGTTGACCCGGCCGCCCTGACTCCCGATTGGGCATGCGCCGCATCCGCCGGCTCCGCCGCCCCGAGCTGCCCGTCGACACGGCGGCGCTTGCGCGCTTCCTGGTCGGGAAGATCCTTGTCCGCGACACGCCCCAAGGCCGCATCAGCGGGCGCATTGTCGAGACGGAGGCCTACGTGGTGGGCGACGCGGCCGCGCATTCCCATCGCGGGATGACGCGGCGCAACCGGTCGCTGTTTCTCGAGCATGGGCACGCCTACGTCTACTTCATCTATGGCAACTGGTTTTCCGTCAACGTCTCGGGCGAGGCGGAGGGAGTCGGCGGGGGGGTTCTGCTGAGGGCGCTGGAGCCGCTGGAGGGCATTGGGCTGATGCGGCGCCGCCGGCCCGAGGCCCCCTTGCACAGGCTGGCCGCCGGACCCGGCTGCCTGGCCACGGCGCTTGGCATCGACAGGAGATTCGACGGATTGGACCTGTGCGCGCCCGGGCCGATCTAGCTCGGAGTTCCCGTGGAGGAGACAAAGCGGGTCCGCCTCGGCAGAAGCGTGAGGATTGGCATCACAAGGGAGGCGCACCGCCTTCTTCGATTCTACGAGCGCGGCAACCCCTGCGTCAGCGGCCCGAGGCGCCTGAGGGTCTAGACAAGGCGGGCCACGGCTTACAGCCGATGGGCAACGGCCCGCCAATCTGCGCGTTGCAAATGCCAAAATCCGCGCAGCAGCCCGAGCTGGTTTGGGCGAGACTAGCGGTAGAGAACCAATCACCCCATGGATCTCTCCACGCCATACCTGGGCTTTAAGCTCGTTTCTCCGCTGATAGTCGGAGCTTCGCCGTTGGCGGACGACATCCACACGGCCCGCCTGATCCAGGACGCCGGGGCGGGCGCAATCGTCATGCGCTCGCTCTTCGAGGAGCAGATCTACCTCGACGAGGTCTCCCGCGCGCCGCAACCGCATCTTGTGGCCACGGACGGCTTCCACGAGCGCGCCATGTTCCCCGGGCTTGCGGATTACCAGCTCAGCCCCGACCAATACCTGCGCCAGATCGAGCAACTCAAGGCCGCCCTGGCCGTCCCGCTCATTGCCTCGCTCAACGGCTGCCGGCCCGGCGGATGGATCGACTACGCCAGCCGTTTTGAGGCCGCCGGAGCCGATGCCATCGAGCTGAATCTCTACCACTTGTCGACCGAGCCGGAATCCTCCGCGCTCGATGTCGAGGCCGAGATGCTCGAGACCGTCCGGCTGGTGAAGAGCTCCGTCCACATCCCGGTGGCGGTCAAGCTCCAGCCCTTCTACACCTCGCTGGCCCATTTCGCCCAGAAGCTTGGCAGGGCGGGCGCCGACGGGATCGTCCTGTTCAACAGGTTCTACCAGGCGGACATCGACATCACCGAGCAGGAGCCGGAGACGCGCCTGCGCCTCTCCGATCCGGCGGAGCTTCTGCTGCGCCTGCGCTGGCTCGCGATCCTTTCCCCAAGGCTCCGCTGCTCGCTCGCGCTCACCGGGGGCATCCATGATGGCGTCGACGTGATCAAGGGGATCCTCGCCGGCGCGCACGTGGTGCAGCTGGTCTCCGTGGTCCTTCGGCACGGGCCTCGGTTTCTCGCCACGCTCACCGAAAGCTTGCGGAAATGGATGGTGGAGCGGGGCTATGAGACCATCGCCGACTTCCGCGGCGCGATGAACCTCGACCGCTGCACGGACATGGCCGCGTTCGAGCGCGGCAGCTATCAGCGCATCCTGCAGAACTGGCGGGTCTAGCAATGCCGTGAACGGACCCGGGCGTGCAATGGCGCCGCCGTGCTCGCTTTTTTGGCCGATGCACGCCCGTCCCGGCGCGCCAGTTCCCATCAGGCGACTGGGATGCCGGCCCCTTAACAGATCCAAGACGTTGGGGTTCAGCCGGCTGCGCAGGCTGCAGCCTGTTGCGGCGAGCGGACCGGAGACGCGCGAAAAGGAGCAAATTCTGGCGCAGGATCGCCAATCCATGCGCAGCATCGTTCAAGAGCCCGTGCTAGCCTACGCCTGGAATTCAGGCACCCCCACGGAAGAACCTACCCCCGGCCATGAAAACCATTCTAGTCCCCATTGATTTCTCGGACGCCACCAACCCTGTGGTGGAGGCGGGAAGCGTGCTTGCCCGCGCAGTCCGGGCGAAGATCGTCCTGGCGCACGTCATCCGCCCGGCCTCGATAGTGAATGAATTCAGTGCGGTCGTGGAAAGCTTCACCGCGGCTGTCGAGAGCAACGCTTCAGAGCAGCTATCCCACTGGGATGAGGAACTGCAGAAGGCCGGCTTCACCGCGGAGAAGAGCATCCTGCACGGCCAGCCGGCCGCCAGCATCCGCGAGGAGGCCGATCGGCTTGCCGCCGACTACATCGTCGTCGGTTCCCACGGCCATGGAGCGCTGTACGACCTGGTGGTCGGCAGCACCGCCAGCGCCCTCCTCAAGGACGCGCCCTGCCCTGTCTTGATCGTGCCCGTCACCAACCTCAAGCCGACGCTCACGGGAACCGGCGCCGAGACCGCGGCGCAGCCGTAGCACGCCCCCGCCGACGGAGAGGACACAGGCCGGGTCCGTCAGTTGGCCGCAGCCGCCATCTTGGCGGCGGGCTCCAGAGCCGGCTTCGCCTTTGCGATCGCAAGGGCCGACGGAACGATCAGCACCGGGCAGGCCGCCTTCTTCAGCACGCCATGGGTGGTGCTTCCGACCAGGAGATCGTAGAGCGCCGTGTGGCCATGCGATCCGACAACGATGAAATCCGCGCTGTTGCCGAGCGCTTCGCGCACGATCTCATCGGCAGGGACGCCGGTGGCCGTCAACGTCTCGACGGAAAGGCCGGTCAGGCATCCGGCCAGATTGCCAAGGCGCCGGGCGGCGTCCTTCTCCGTCGCAGCCAGGAGCTGCGCCGCCTCGTCCTCGCTGATCTGATACGAGGCCATGGGGGGCGGAGTCGGCACGATGTGAAGCAGCAGGACACGCGCCTGCAGGGCGCGGGCCAGGCCCGCGACGACGGCAAGGACCGGGTCGGTGACCGGGGAGAAGTCGATGGCGGCAAGTACCGTCTTCATGGGGTTTGGGACGCTGGCTTAGGTCAGGCGGCGAACACCAGGGCGCGTTCCTCACGCGTTCCGGCGCCCGAGGGGCCGTGCAGCCTTTCACGGTACACGGTGGGCGCCTCGCCGGCGATGCGGCGGAACACCCGGTTGAACTGCGAGAGCGACTGGAAGCCGGCCTCGAACGCGGCCTCGCTGATCCGCTTGTGCGGATCCAGGAGGAGGTTCTTGACGCTCTCCACCCGAAGCCGGGCGAGGTAGTCCACGAACGTCACTCCCGTGACCTTCCGGAAAGTCTTGCAGAAATAAAAGGCGCTCATGTTGACGGCCCGGGCCACGTCCCCAAGCGAGATTTCCTCCGTCTGGTGCTCCGCGATGAAGCTTCGGGCCTTGGCCACCGCCGGAAGCTCGGACGCGGCCCGCGTGACCATAAGCTGGTTCGTCATCGTCGAGAGGTGCTCGGCGAAGATGGTCAGGAGGCGCAGGATCGATCCGTACTGCGACCGGGTAAGGACCCGCGTCTCGAAATACGCCTTCTCAACATCGGCCCGCGGGACGTGCAGGCCGCACTCCGTCAGCCGCCGGAGGGTGCGACGGAACCGGGCGGGCGACGGGCGACGCAGCATGACCTGGCCTGTCCTCAGGTAGGCGACGACATTCTCCCCGACACGGATGGGCACCGCCGACTCGGCGAGGCCGGCGTAGCATTCGATTGTGCGCGGCCCCGAGGAGGATGAGTCCTCCACTTCCTGCTGGAGGCGGAGGCAGGCCGCGCAGCTCTTGTTGGATGTCCCCATGAAGGTGCAGAAGGGGTTCACGTTCTTCGCCTCCTTGAGGGACGAGCTGAACGTTCCGACCGCCCGAAGCGCGAGCGGCAGGCCGGTCGTGGCCTGGAAAGCGTCCTCGTAGGCGCGGTATATCTCGGATCTCTGGAGGTGGGAGACGATCTCGCGGCTTTGCCGGGCGCGATCATCGGAGGATGCCGCATCGTCGCGCGGGTCGGGAGCGGCAGCGGAACGGGCTGTTGCTAGGGCGGCGGTCAACGTGGTGTCCATGCCAACACAATACCCCAGGGCGCCCCGCATAGATATAGAAGTCGCACCCGCATCTGGCTAGGGAAAACCCTTAGGTCCGCGGCCTCCGGAAGGCGGGACTGCCGCGGTCCGCCCATGCGCAGCTCGGGAAACCTACGCCCCGCTCCCTAGGGCCTCCACCCAGCGCACCGCGCGGTGGACGAGCGCCGTGGCTCCGGCCAGCCCGAGCTTCTCCTTGATGTGGCTCCGGTGAACATCGACCGTCTTGGGGCTCAGATGGAGCGTCTCGGCGATGTCGCGCGTGCTCTTTCCCTGGCCGATGAGGCGGAAGATCTCGAATTCGCGATCCGTCAGCCTTTCAATCGGCGAGGACGAGCCGCGCGGCCGACGGGCCGACAGGCCGTCGAGGATGATGGCCGCCATCCTCGGGCTCACGTAGATCTCGCCGCGCAGGACCTGGCGGATGGCCGCAAGGAGATTTTCGCCGCCCGCCTCCTTCATGATGTATCCGCGCGCGCCTGCGCGCAGCGCGCGCTCGGCGTAGATGGCCTCGTCATGCATCGAGACCACAAGGATGACGAGGCCCGGGTACTTGGCGCTCAGGTCCTTGATGAATTCAAGGCCGCTGCGCCCGGGCATTGTGATGTCGGCGAGCACGAGATCGGGAGCGGCCCGCGCCATGTCGCGAAACGCGTCGGCGGCATTCCCGGCTTCGCCGCAGAAGTCCAGATCGGGCTGGCGCTCTATGAGCTGTGCCAGACCGGCGCGCATGAACGGGTGGTCGTCGACCAGAAAGACCCTCTTCTTCCCCGGCACGCCCGTGGAGCGGGCGGCGGTCTGGGACGCAGGCGCGGACGGCCGGACATTTAGCCTGGCCGCCTTCACGGCTTCCGGGGCAGGACGCAGACCACGCTCACCCCCCCGCCCGGCTTCGGCTCCACCGTCAGTGCGGCGCCGATTATCCCCGCCCGGTATTTCATGACGCCCAGGCCCATGCCGCGGGACCGGTCCTTCGGCATGCCCTTGCCGTTGTCGGAGATCTCGAGGCGGAATCCGCCCCCCTTCTCCTCCCACCGCAGGACCACCTCGCTCGCCCCGCTGTGCTTGACGGCGTTGTTGACCGCCTCCTGCGCGATTCGGAACAGATGCCCGGCGACCGTGCGGTCGGCAAGCGGCCGGGCCGATACGATCTCCACGCGGCAGCGCAGCCGGCCGAGCGAATTGGCGTGTTCCGCGAGATCCGCAAGGCCGTTCTGGAGAGCGTCGGGCTGTTCATCAAACGGCGAAAGCCCGCGGGCCAGCGCCCGGGTCTGCGCGATTGTGTCGCGGAGCATGCCGGCGATCCTTTCAACCTGCTTGCCCAGCCGCGGATCGAGCGCGCCCACGTCGTCCTTCAGCCCCACACACATGAGCTCGATCGCCGTCAGCTGCTGCCCTACGCCGTCGTGAAGGTCGGCGCCGAACCGCTGCCTCTCCTTCTCGCTTATGTCCTGTATCTCCTTCTCCAAGCGCCGCTGCTCGGCCTGGGCGGCGGCCAGCGACCGTTCCCTCTCCAGGGTGGCAAGGGCGCGCTTCACCACCGACGGCAGCAGGTCGAGGATGCCGGTGTCCTTCATCAGGTAGTCGAGGGCTCCGTGCTTCATCATCTCCACGGCCACCTTCTCGTTGCCCTGGCCGGTGATGACTATGAACGGGACCGTGAGGTTTTCGTGCTTGAGGCGGTCGAGGAGCGTCGTCCCCGCCATGTCCCTCAGCTGCAGGTCGAGGAGCATCAGGTCAGCCCGGCGCTCGCGCAGGGCCGCGACCGCCGTGGTCCCGGAATCGGCAGACGCCACGGCATACCCATCGGCGCGCAGGGTGTCCGAGATGAGCAGCCGCAGGCCCTCGTCGTCGTCGACGACCATGATCTCGGAGGCTCTGGGGCGAAGGGACATCGGGATCAGCTTTTCTTTGTTGGCGGTATGAGGAGGAGGGTCATGAAGAGGCCGAGGCGGCGGATCGCCTCGGTGAATTTTTCATAATCGACCGGCTTCTGCAGATACACATCGCAACCGAGGGCGTGGCAACGCTCGACTTCGCGCGCATCATCCGCGGTCGTGAGGGCGATGACGGGAAGATTGTGCAGCTCCGGGTCCGCTTTCAGCCGGCGCAGCACCTCGACGCCATCCACCTTCGGCATGCGAATGTCGAGCAGCATCAGATAGGCGCCCCCCCTGACCGCATGGGGGCCCGGGCCCACCGGGAAGAAGAAGTCCAGCGCAGCCTGGCCATCGCGGAAATGCTGGATCGAGTTGTTCAGCCCCGCAGCCTCAAGGCTCTCCCGGGCGAGGATCGCATGGCCCTCGTCATCATCGACAATAAGAATGGCTGGAGCACGGGTGCCGGCGTTGTTCATGGCGTGGACAAGGGTTGCGGTTCGGTGGACGGAAGCGAAAAGTAGAACGTGGACCCGCCTTCCCCGGCGCTCTCCACCCAGATCCTCCCCTTCTGGCGCTCGAGCACCCGCCGGGCGATCGTGAGCCCCAGGCCCTCGCCCGGCGGACCGTCCGGATCCAGGCGGTGGAAGATCTCGAAGGCCTTAAGCTGATGCTCCGGGGCGATGCCAACACCGTTGTCCGCGACCGAGTAGACGGACTGGCCGTCCTTGACGTGGCCCTCCACCATGATGCGCAGGGCGCGCTTCGGGTGGCGGTACTTGAGGGCGTTGTCGATGAGGTTGCCGAAGACCTGGCTCGTCTGCACCTTGTCGCCGTAGCCAGCCGGCAGGGGGCCCATGCGCACATCGGCCTTCGCCGCGTCGAGCTGGAATTTCATGGCGGAAAATGCCTCCGCGGCCACGGCATTCATGTCCAGCCGCTCTATGGTCAGGGCCTCCCGGCCAAGGCGGGAGAAGCGCAGCAGACCGGCCAGGAGCAAGTCCATTCTGCCCACCCCCGCGTTGATGAACTTCAGCGCCTGGGGGATCGCCACCTCGAGCTGCTGCCTCACCGCGGAGGCCGGCACCGCCCTGTCCGGGGCCGCGGCGAATGCCGCATGGATCCTCTCGCAGGCGCGCGACAGCTGCTTGCCGAAGCCTTGCACGTTGATCAGGGGCGAACGAAGGTCGTGCGACAGCGTGTTGACGATCGCCTCCAGCTCCTTGTTCTTCTCCGCCAGGTCCTCGGCGTAGCGTTGCAGCTGGGCCTCGTCCGCCTTGCGCTGGGTGATGTCGGTGCGGATCGCGACGTACTGGGCAGGCTTCCCAGCCGGGCTCATGCAGGGATAGATCGTGGTGTCGACCCAATAGGTGCTGCCGTCCTTTGCGCGGTTGCGAATCTCCCCGTGCCACGTGCGGCCGGATCTGATCGTCCCCCAGATGCCACGGAAAAACGCCTTCGGATGGTAGCCCGAGTTGATGATCCGGTGGTCCTTGCCCAACAGCTCGTCCCGGGAATACTTCGAGATGGAGCAGAACTTGTCGTTGACGTAGGTGATGCGCCCCGACGCGTCGGTGATCGCCACGATGGAGTGCTGGTCCAGGGCGGCCTTGATGTCCTGCAGCTCTCTTACGGTCGTGCGCATGCGCTTTGCCGTTCGTTTCCGGCCATGGGTGCCGCAGGAAGCCCCTGGGGCGCCGACCGCTCGGTCCTGGCCACCGCTCCCCCCATCCCCAGGGTCGCGATCGCCAGGGATGCCAGCGAGCTGGCGGGCATGAGCACCGCGGCCACCAGGGGATTGACCCTGCCCGCCATCGCAAGGCCCGCCGCCGCGAGGTTGTAGGCGACCGAGAAGGCGATGATCGCGCCTTGGACGCGCCGCCGGGTGCGTTCCATCGCGAAGAGCTCGCGAATCCCGCCGATGCCCTGGCGCAGGTAGTAGAAGTCTGCCTTGCCCTCCAAGATGCCGCGATGGATCACCGGCGTTCCGCGGCAGAGTGCCCGCTCGAAGGCGAGTATGTCATTGGCGCCATCGCCAAGCATCAGGGCGTCGTCCCGGGCGTGGCGACCGATCCAGGCGGCCTTTCCCGCGGGCGTGAGTTCGCCCACCGCCTGGGACGGCGGCAGGCCAAGCTCGGCGGCCAGCGACGCCACCTTTTCCCTCCGGTCGCCGCTCAGGACGTATATCTGGAACCCCTGCTCCGACAGGTCCCGCAGCTCGGCCGCGGCGCCGGGGCGGGCCGAGTCGGCGAAGCGGAAGCGAGCGATCTCCCTTCCCGCGCGCGCGAACACGGTCTCGGTCCCCGGGGGCCCCGCGTCGCGCCAGCCGGCCAGGCCCAGGCTCCAAGGGCCGAGGGACACGCCGGAGCCCACCGTCTCCTCCACGTCTCCGCCCAACGGGGCGCCCGGCCCAGCCGCGAGCAGGCTCTCGAGAAGGCATTGGCCGATCGGATGCAGGTTGCCCTGGACAAGCGCGAGCAGGGCGCCCCGCTCGGGGTCCCCCAGGCCCCGCAGGGCCTCCGGATTGAGGAGCACCGGCGTCTCGAGCGTCAGGGTGCCGGTCTTGTCGAAGACGATCTTGCGCACCCGGCCCAGCTTGGACCAGAGGTCGTTCTCGCGGACGAATACCCCACGCCGGCGAAGCCCGGCGGTGGCCATCTCGTCGGCCAGCGGCAGCGCAAGGCCTATCGCGCAGGGGCACGAGACGACCAGGACAGCGATCGCCGTGGAGCCGGCGAGCGCGCCATCGTGCGAGGCGAGCCACCAGCCGCAACCGGCGAGTGCAGCGGCGGCCAGGATGCCGACCACGTAGCCCCGGACGACCCGCTCAAGCATCCTGTGCCGGGAGCCGGCGTGCTCCGAGGGAGCCCAAAGCTGCGCCAGAAGCGACCGGCCCCAGGGCTGCAGGGCGCTGAGGCGCGCATCGCGCCGGTCGACGTTGACCGCGCCCGCGGGCACCCGCTGCCCGGCGCCGAAGACCCGGGGCTCCGCTTCTCCGCTGATCGAGGCCAGCGAGAACGAGGCGGGCCGATCCTCAACACGGGCCTCGACCGGAACCATCTGGCCCGCCGGGATGAGCATCGACTGGCCGGGTTCGATACGCTCCCGGGGCACCTCGCCCCCGGCGGCGAGGCGGATCCGGGGGGGCACCGGCTGGCGGCGCAGGAGCCGCTGGCGGTTCTGCTCGACGGCCGACACCTGCGCCCAGCGCCCGATCAGCATCAGGAGGACAAATGTCGCGACGAAATCCGAATAGACGAATCGGTCATGGCCCGAGATCCAGCCGTAAAGCGACGCGGCATAAGCCCCCGCGATCCCCATGGCGATCGGCAGGTCGATGTGCATCACCCCCGTGCGCAGCGCCCGCGCCGCGCGGTCGATGAAGTACATCCCGCCCACCAGGACGCTCATGGTGGCAAAGAGCAGGGAAAGGAGCCGGAACAGGCCCGCATACTCAAAGTCGGGGCGCATTCCGAAATAGCCCGGAAGGGTGAAGAGCATCACGTTCAGCGCGAACGCCGCGCACAGGCCGATGCGCCGGACAAGCCCGGCGCTCTCCAATTCGGCCGGCCTGTCCCCGGCCGGGCCGAGCAGGTAGCCGAACGCCTGAAGCCGCCGCGCCCACTCGGCCGCCCGGAATTCGCCAGGCGCCCAGCGCAGCCGCATCGAGCCCAATTGCGCGTTGACGACGATGTCGCGCGCGCCGGCCTCCCGATTGAACAATCGCTCGATCAGCCATACGCACCCCGCACACGAGATCCCCTGGACATCGAGCAGCAACTCCGGCAGGCGCCCCCCCCGCGCCGCCTCGGCCTCCCTCTGGGCCGCCTCCAGCCAGGAGTAGTCCCGCGGCTGGAAGACCACCGCGTCCGCGGGAGGCGTCGCCGGATCCTTTATCCGGTAGTAGGCGTCGAGCCCATGCTCATGGATGAGCCGGTAGACGTAGGCGCAGCCGCTGCAGCAGAAGCCCGCCTCGACCGGCTGCAGGCCGCCGAGCGGCGTGCCGCAGTGCCGGCACACCGCAGGCCCGGGATCGCCCGCCTTCGCGCGCTGGAGCGCCATGGCCTTCGGGCGGACCTGCTCGACGGCCGGCCCGGGCTGCGCGTGGAGCGCGGGGTCGTCCCCGGCGAAGGCGGCTGTCTTGGCGTTCAAAAGCATAAGGGGCATGCTGGGCTTGTGCCGGCGGCGCCGAACGTGCCCCGCAGCCGCCAGGCCACGACCAGCGCCGCCGTCAGCGCGAGGCCGACCCGGAGGCGCTCGGTCCAGAGCATGGAGAGCCGCCGCTGCACCCGCCCGAGCTGCGTCTGGGCCAGCCAGAGCAGCGGGACCGTGCCGAGCCCAAAGGCCAGCATGAACTCGGCGCCCTGCAGGGCCGAGCCCGAGAGGAGCGCGAGGCCGACGAGGAAATAGAGAGGCCCGCACGGGAAAAGGGGCGTTGCAAAGCCGAGCGCGGCGGCCTGCGGCAGGGGCCGGCCGCGGAACCGCGCCGGCAGCCGGAACGCGAGGCGTCCAAGCACGGGGATCCTCGGCCATCGGCGGTCCCACCGGAGGGCCAGGCCCAGGAAGAATAGGACGCCCAGCCAGGGCAGCCACTTCAGCGCCGGCTGCGAGACCCAGGCGAGCGGCATCCGGCCGAGCGCGCCGGCCAGCACGCCGAGCGCGGAATATCCGGCAAGGCGGGCAAGGTGATAGGCCGTCGCGACCGCGTAAGGGTCGCCCTGTTCCCGCCGCACGGGGACGATGGCGCAGGCCAGCGGCCCGCACATGCCCGCGCAGTGCAGGCTTGTCACCAGGCCGGCAATGAATGCCGCGGCCGGGGAGCTGACGCTGGCATATTCCATGTTCAATGCCTGGCGGGAACGGCCAGCGGCACGCTGGCGACGGGGTGATGGGCGGCGATCGTCAGCCAGACCGACCAGGCAAGCAGATGCAGCGCGATGGCGCCGGCGAACCACCACCACAGCCTGGGCCGAAGCAGTCTAGGGATGCGTGCGGGGAGGCTCATTCGTGTTGGCGGCGCCCGAGGGGGCCTGGGCGGGGGCGGCGGGAAGCGTGTCCGGACCGAGGAACTCCAGGGTCCGCCTGAGGGTGAACGATCCCCGGGAATCCCTGGCTTCGACCTCGAACATGAAGGGCGCGGCGTAGCGGCTGCGCGGCTCCTGCACGATCAGCGGCCGGATTTCCTCGCCCAGCGGGCCGACCGTCACCGGCGCCTCGAGGCCCCGGATGACGGCGCCGTCAGGAAGCCCCCGCACGGCCACCTCCAGAGCCGCCGGCTCGGCGCGCTTGTTGACCAGGCGAACCAGGAACTGGTTGCGGACGGTGTCGCCGTCCACGTAATAGGGGGCGCCGATCATGCGGGTGACGCCCAGGACCGCGGGCCGGATCCCCCCGACGCTCCACGCGGCGACCGCCACGCCGGCCAGCAGCAGGGCGCCATACACCACCGTGCGGGGCCTCAGCCAGCGCGTCCGCCGGCCCGTCAGCCCAGAGAGGGAGTCGTAGCGGACGAGCCCCGCGGCCCGCCCGACGCGCAGCATCACCTCGTCGCAGGCGTCGATGCATGCGGCGCAGCCGATGCACTCGATCTGAAGCCCCTGGCGGATGTCGATGCCCGTGGGGCAGACATGCACGCATCGGTCGCATGCGACGCAGTCGCCAGCCCCGGGCTCGCCGAGCCTCCCGCGCGGCTCCCCGCGCGCCCAGTCGTATCCGATGACCAGCGTGTGGTCGTCGGTGAGCGCGGACTGCAGCCGCCCGTAGGGGCAGATGATGACGCACAGCTGCTCGCGGAACCAGGCGAAGTCAAAGTAGACGGCGCCGGTCGCGGCGGCGATGAACACGAACGCGCCCCAGTTCTCCCCCGGCGAGCCGCGCATCATGCCCCAGAGCGACGGAATCGAGACGAAGTAGGCGAGGAAAAGGTGCGCGATGGCCGCGGAAAGCACCAGGTAGGCCGAATGCTTGGCCACCCGGCGCAGGATCTTCGAGGCCGTGGCAGGGGCCTCGGCCCACTGGCGGCGCCGCACCGCGTCGCCGTCGATCCAGCGCTCGACGCGGCGGTAGACGTGGTCGAGAAACACCGTCTGCGGACAGGCCCAGCCGCACCAGATCCGCCCGAACAGCGCCGTGATAAAGAAGAGGCCGAAGCCGAGCCCGCTGAAGAGGAAGAACAGGAGCCACAGGTCCTGCGCGGCCAGGGTCAGCCCGAACAGATGAAAGCGCCTCTGCGCCAGGTCCAGAAACACCGCCGGATAGCCGCCGACCTTTATCCACGGCAGCAGGAGATACACCGCGATAAGGACCAGCGCCGACGCGCGCCGCGCCCGCTGAAAGCGCCCCGACGCGTCGGCGGGGAAAAGAAACCTGTGCGAACCATCCTCGCGAATGGTGGTTACGGTGTCCCGGGTCGGTTTGAGGGGCGAGGTCGGCCGCATCTGTTATTTGGTCGCGACGGTTTTCGCGTCGACGATGGGCTCGCCCTCATGGTGGTGGCTCATCACGTAGGCGACCGCCTGCGTGATCCGCTTCGGCCCAAGCACCGGCCCCCAGGTGGGCATCCCCTTCTCGGACACGCCCTGCGTCACGGTCCTGTAGACATCGGTCGGATTCCCCCCGTGGATCCAGATCTGGTCGGTAAGGTCGGGTCCGATCGCGGTGGGGCTCTCGCTCTTGCCCCTCAGGCTCTGCAGGTGGCAGGCCACGCAGTTCGCGTTGAAGATCTGGCGACCCGCGTCGACAAACACGGGGTTCCGGCTCATCGCCCACAGGCTCTGGTCGTCGATGCGCGAGGCGGCGGTCGCGGCCAGCTTCTCCGCCTCGATTCGCGCCAGCGCCTGCTCGACCCGCTGCGGCCCCTCCGGCGCGACCTTGAACCACTCGTAGTAGCTCCAGTAGCCGATCCAGAACAAGATGGCGCCGTAGAGCGTGAACAACCACCAGTTGGGCAGGCGCTGGTTGAACTCCCGGATGCCATCGTACGTATGCGGGCGGACGTCGGGTTCAGTGGGTTGCGGATTTGGAGTCGGGCTCATGTTGGCTGGCGGGCGTTGGAGTCTCGAAGGGCAGTCTGCCGAGCCGGTCGGTTTCGGACTGGCGCATCAGAAGGGCGCGCCAGGCGACCGCTACGAAGATGGACGCGGCGACCGCGAATGCGGCGATCGTGTACAGCGCCGCGGAATCGTGGAGGATGAGGCGTTGGAACATGGGTGGGCCTCAGTCGCTCAGGCGCGAACCCTTCTCGGCGACCCGTTGCGCGACCGGCTCGTACTTCCCGAGTTTCTGCACGTAGGCGATCATGGCCACGATCTCCCTGTCCGGAGCGACGGAGGCGCCTGCCGCCAGCAAGTCGTCGGCGATCGCCTTTGCCTGCGCCCGGGCCCCCGCAACGACCTCAGCGTCGGTGATGGCCGGGTACGGGACGCCGAGCGTGCGCTGCACGGCGATCTTCTTCGGAAGTGCCGCGTAGTCCAGGGGGGCGGACAAGAGCCAGCGGAAGCTCGGCATGTTCGATCCCGCGGAGATCGAGCGCGGGTCCTCGAAATGGCGCAGATGCCAGATGTTCGGGTACTTTCCTCCCACGCGGGCCAGGTCCGGGCCGTTGCGCTTCGAGCCCCATTGGAACGGATGGTCGTAGATCGACTCGCCCAGGCGGGAATAGTCGCCGTACCGCAGGACGTCGGACACCAGGGTGCGGATCATCTGCGAATGGCAGAGATAGCAGCCGTCGCTCACGTACAGGTCGTGCCCGGCGAGTTCCAGCGGGGTATACGGGATCTGCCGGCGGTCTTCCACGTTTGAGGCTTGGTTCGCGACCATGGTCGGGATGATCTGGATCAGCCCTCCCGCGATGACGGCGATCAATGTCAGCACGGTGAACGGCAGGGCCGTGACCAGCAGCCGGTCGTACCAATCCGCCCAGCGCCGGCCGCGCGACTCGAAGTGGATGTACGCGAGCACGATGCAGAACATGGCGCCGGCGATCCCGGCGATCCGCAGAATGTCGCCGCCGAACATCCATGCGCAGGCAAAGACCAAGGCGAAGCCGGAGAAAAGGACCGGAGGGTTGAAGAACGCGGAGGCGAGGCTGAGCGTCGCGGGCTCGTGCTCGGCCACGCTGGCGAAGACCTCGATGCTTCCGTTGACCGGGCGGGCGCCGCGCACCGTGCGGACCACGTTGTAGGCAAGAAGGAACCAGCCCGTGAGGTAGAGCCCGCCGCCTATCACCCTCATCAGCATCATCGGCCGGATCGCGGCCAGCGAGTCGAGGAAGTTGGGGTAAGCCAGGACCGTCCCGTTCTCGGCCGTCCCGTTGAGCATCACGCCCTGGGTGATGCCGCTGGTCCACATCGCCGAGACGTAGAGCAGGATGCCGACCAGCCCGATCCAGAAGTGGAGGTTGGCGAGCGCGGTCGAGTGCAGGGGCTTGCTCCAAAGCCGCGGCAGCATCCAGTAGATCATGCCGGCCGCCATGAACCCGTTCCATCCGAGCGTCCCGACATGGACGTGGGCGATGATCCAGTCGGTGTAATGGGCGAGCGCGTTGACCGAGCGGATGGCAAGGAGCGGGCCCTCGAAGGTCGCCATTCCGTAGAAGGTCACGCCGGCCGCGAAGAACTTGAGCACCGGGTCGGTCCGCACCTTGTCCCAGGCCCCGCGCAGGGTCAGGAGCCCGTTGAGCATGCCGCCCCAGGAGGGGGCCCAGAGCATGAGCGAGAAGGTCATCCCGAGGGTCTGGAGCCAGTTGGGCAGCGCCGTGTTGAGCAGGTGATGCGGCCCCGCCCAGATGTAGACGAACACGAGCGACCAGAAATGGACGACGGAAAGCCGGTACGAGTACACCGGCCGCTCCGCGGCCTTCGGAAGGAAGTAGTACATGATGCCGAGGATCGGCGTCGTGAGGAAGAATGCCACGGCGTTGTGGCCGTACCACCATTGCACGAGCGCGTCCTGCACGCCGCCAAAGACCGGGTAGCTGTGCGTGAGGCTCGTGGGGATCGAGAGGTGGTTTACTATGTAGAGCATCGCCACCGTCACTATCGTCGCGATGTAGAACCAGAGCGCGACGTACAGGCTCGGCTCGTTGCGGCGGGCGAGGGTCCAGAAGAAGTTGACGGCAAAGACGACCCACACGACCACGACCATCAGGTTGATGGGCCAGATGAGCTCGGCGTACTCCTTGCCGCGCGTCAGCCCGAACGGGAGCGTCGCGGCGGCCGCCACGATGATCGCCTGCCAGCCCCAGAAGTGGAACTGCGACAGGAAGTCGCTCGCCAGGCGCGCTTTGGTCAGCCGCTGCGTCGAGTAGTAGATCCCGGCGAACATCATGTTGCCGACAAAGGCGAATATCGCGGCGTTGGTGTGGAGCGGCCGCAGCCGGCTCCATGTGAGCCACGGCGTGTTGAAATTGAGCTGCCAGAAGTTGAGCTGGGCCGCTATCAGGACGCCGACCAGCATGGCGACGGCCGCCCAGCACACGGTCGCCATGAGGAACTGGCGCACGACCCGGTCGTTGAACTCGATGGTTATTTTATCGTTGGACATGGGCAAGGGGTTGTCCATCAGCCGCGCCGGGAGGCCTCAGGACCCGTCTGATCGGGTGCGGGGACCGGCCTGCGCGTCTCCTCGGCAAGGGGCATGAGGGAGTCGCGCTCCGCGCCGCCTCGGTGCCCGCGCCTGTGCTCGCGCAGGAAAAACGCCAGGAACACGAGCACCAGCCCTAGGCTGATGGCGAGGGTGATCGGGATGACGGCCATTGAAACGGTGTGTGGGGGCGGGGTGCGAGTGCGTCCGATCAAGCGTATAGCTTCCAATCTTCGCCCTGCTCCGCGCCCTTTGGCGGCATTTGCGCATTTCTTGGCCTGCCGGGGAATTCCCCGGCGGACGGCGCGCTTCTGCCCGCGGGCTCCCCTCAAAGCTGCGGGCGCGGGGCGGCGGCGCCAAGGCTGGCAAGAGATGCGCGGAGCTCGTCAACATATGCGGAGCAACGAGGGCGCGCGCCATGGTATGGTCGGAACATGGACGAAAGCCTGCTGAATCGGCTCCGAGCCCGCCGTCCTGCTATCCGCAGGGAATGGGAGGCTTTGCTGCGCGCCGAGCCGGTGGCCACGCCACTCGGTCACCCCGACGTCCTGGCGCACCTGATCAGCCGCACCCTGAACGTGCTCTTCGCCTCGCTTGGCGCCGAAGGCAGCCGGCACCGGTCCGCGCAGCCCTGCTCCTATGCGGCCATCCGCGCCATCTGCGAGTGCGGCCGGAACCCGCTGCTAGCCTACTTCGTGGCGGGCGAGCGCGCCATGCAGGGTGCGCTGGCGGCGGCATGGGCGGAGGCGGGCGACCTGCCGCCGGAGGCAAGGGACAGGGCCTCGGCGGAGCTCTACCTGGTCCTGCACGACATCGCCCGCCACGAGGTGGAGGCGTTCTGCTCGCTCTGCCAACAGCGGGACACGGCAAGGCCGGCGATCGCGGCAGCTTCCGCCGCCTGAACGCGGTCCGCACCGCGCGCGCCGGAGCGAACCCGGCGCCGATGCGGCCTCCCGGGCGCGTGCCGGGTCGGCCCGGCCCGGAACTTCACTTCACGAATTTCCGGATGTACGCCACGACGGCCTTGATCTCGTCGTCCGAGAGCTTGTCCTTCATGGGCTTCATCTGGACCGCGCCGTCCTTGTTCTTCGAGCCCTCCTTGAGGTCGTTGAACGCAGTCTCGTCGGTGAATGACTTCTGATACTGGGCGTCGGTCAGGTCCTTGACCTTGAGCATCCGGCCGGCCTTGGTGTGGCCGGCGCCGTCGCTGCCATGGCATGAGGCGCAATATTTCGTGTAGTTGTCGCCGGCGTCGGCGCCAAAGATCGCCGGGGCGGCAAGGAAGACGGAGGACGCGACGCCAAGGAGCATGTATTTTTTCATGGGGTTCTCTTGTTGTTGGACCGGGTACTGGGTGAAATCCAATCTAGCCGGAACGGCCCGCCTCGTACAGCCAATCCTTCGCGAATCGCCCCGGCGAGGCCGCGGCCGGGGTGCCTGCCCAATCGCGGGGAAGGGCGCGGGCCGCCCATCGCGGGAACGGGGCTCACGCCGGGCCGGCGACGGCTGCGCTGCGCCACTTGGCCAAGGGGACCGCAGCGAGGCCGATCACCGCCAGCTGGACGGCGACAAAGGCGACGAGGCCCTG
>Ga0181538_10000073_pt1 | contig 97888 bp, 87 predicted proteins | sample PEATcosm2014_Bin_40_FD_119773 | JGI IMG/M metagenome (GOLD analysis project Ga0181538, IMG submission 119773) | Peatland microbial communities from MTU Mesocosm Facility, Houghton, MI, USA - PEATcosm2014_Bin23_30_metaG | ecosystem: Environmental > Terrestrial > Soil > Wetlands > Peat | place... | reverse complement strand
TCCAAACCCGTCCTCGAAGCTGCTTTCGTCGAGCTCGCTCATCGGATAGGAAACGTGATGCTGCAAGCTCGGAATATCGGTGAACCGCAGATCCAGTTGCTTGGCATCGTTCTTCTTGGCAAACTCTAAAACTTCTTTCGGAGTCACTGACGATTTCTCCTTACAGGTTGCCCAAAGCGGGCGGAAAACGGCCCTCACGATCCGAATGGATGGTGGACCATTGTCGATTGTAGGAGCCCTCACGCCGGTTTGCCAATAAAAATAATCGATTGAGCCGATTGGCGTTGGCTGGAGTGGCCGGCCGCAATTCCCTTCTTTAGCCGGGCGGCAGCCGGCCAGCTTCCGGTTCGGGGACTACACGGCCGGTGGACTCGCGGAGTCCTGATTCCTATGGCGCTCCGTCGGTGTTTCAAAACTTGCCCGTTCGGGAAATGGTTACACTCGGTCCGAGCCCGTCGGCTGTTCAGAAAAGATCAAGTCTTGAAGAGCTTTCGCGGCTTTATGGAATTCGGTTGGGTCGGACGGCTCGGAGGTAGGTTCGCCGTTTTCGTCGGTCGTATAGCTCTGCAACGTCACGGTACACCCGTCGTCCTTTTCATCGCAGCACCATACGCTTTGGATAGCGTCGGAATTCGGAATCGTGTGCATGAGGTTTCCGATTATGCTATCGGCCCCTATCAGGTTCCGGAGCCCAAGGGCTTTTTGCGCGGCTGCGGCAAGCTGCGTCGGAGTACATTGAAAAACAACTTTCGGGTTCTTGCTGGCCATGTTGTCGATTTTAGCTCCGACAACTCCACCGGGCGCCGCGAAAACGGAGAAAACGTTATAATCGAGCATGGAGGCCTTTTAGGATGGACGTTTCCGCGATTGTCTATTTCGACCAGCCAATGACACTCGCGGGTATTGAGCGAGTGTACGCTTCAAGCCCCGGAAATCATCCAATGTTGATTCTCGAGGAGATCACGCCGACCAGTTGGAAAGCGGCACTCGATCCACGGCACACAGCCCCCATTGAATTAGAAGAGCTTAAACGGCTGCTTCGTTTGCGATTGGGTTGCCGAACCGACTAGAGACCCAGGAGTGAGCATAGGTCGTAAACGGCCCTTTGCGTCTCGTGGGGTTTACCCACTTGGCCGTCTAACGCCCATCTCGTGGACTGACGCGTGTGCGCAGGGTGCGCCAGAGGCTTCCCTTGACGAGCCGGCGATGCCACGACTCTTCTGTCCGTGCCCTTTGGCCGGCGCGCGCGCAAGGCCAGCACGCCGCGCGGCTACAATAGGATGTGCTTCGTTACGCAATTCCGGCTGTGCTTGCATTTACCGCGGGCCTCGCTGCGCAGAGCTCGTTTTTCCCCCTCAAGGATGTCCGCTCGGGCATGCACGGCACCGGCCGCACGGTATTCACGGGAAGCAAAGTCGAGGAGTTCCAGGTAGAGATTCTGGGCGTCCTGGATGGCGCCGGGCCCAAACAATCGCTGATTCTGGCGCAGCTCTCCGGCGGACCACTGGACCATGCGGGCGTGATGGAAGGCATGAGCGGCAGCCCGATTTATCTCGACGGGAAACTGGCCGGCGCGGTAGCCATGGCTTTCCCGTTCGCCAAGGATCCGATTGCCGCCATCCGGCCCATCGAAGACATGGTGCGGCCTGCCGCCGCAGCCGCTGTGCGCCCGGCCGGCCGGGTTACGTTGGCCGACGCCGATCTCACCCACATCTTCGCTAGGCCCGCTCCGGCCATGGCGGGCGACGCGCGGATGGTTGACATCGCCACGCCGATCGGCTGTGGAGGATTCAGCCGGGGCACGCTCGAAGCTTTCGCGCCGCAGTTGCGGCAGCTCGGCCTGGAGCCGCGGCAGATGGTTTCGGGCGGCGGCCAGGCCACTGCCGCGATGGGCAATCCGGCCGACTTGCGGCCGGGCTCGATGATCAGCGTGCTGCTGCTGGCGGGCGATTATAGCGTGGGCGTGCAAGGCACGGTGACCCTGGTCGAAGGCAGCCGCGTGTTCGCCTTCGGTCACCGGTTTCTGGGCCTGGGCCCCACTGCCCTGCCCTTCGCGCGGGCCGAAGTGGTCTCCGTGGTGGCCGCCAACAATACCTCGTTCAAACTGGCGACGACAAAGGAGTGGATGGGGTCCATCCGCCTGGATGGCGACACCGCCATTTCGGGCGAACTGGGCAAGCTCCCCGCCATGGTTCCGGTTTCGGTCGCCATCTCGCGCGCCGGCCGCGCCATCGACAGCTATCGCATGCAGATGGTGGACGACCCGCTGCTTTCCCCGCTCGTGCTGCAAATGGCGATTTATTCCGCAATCGACTCGACCGAGCGCTCGGTGGGCGCTTCCAGCATGCGCATCAGCGGTGAGATCCGGTTTCAGGGCGCGCCGGCGCCGCTGCGCATCCAAAACCTGTTCGCCGGCGACACCGGCGCGGCGCAGCAGGCCTCGCTGAGCGCGGCGATTCCGCTGGCTTTCGTGATGCAGAGTGGGTTTGACACGATGAAGCTGAAGAGCGTGTCGCTGGCCGTCGAAACCTTCGAGCAGAAAAAAGAATGGACCATCGATTCGGTTTCCGCCTCGCGCCGCGAAGTGCGGCCCGGCGAAGCGGTGCGGCTGCGTGTGTCGCTCTTTGGCGATAATGGCGCCGAAACGGCGCGCACCGTCGATTACCGGGTGCCGATCGGAGCGCAAGCCGGGCCGCTATACTTTACCGTGTCGGATGCGGCTACCGCGAACCTCAACGACTTCCGGGCGGCGATCACCGCCAACCCGCGCAGCCCGGCCCAGGCGATCTCGACCGCCAACAACCTCCACGCCAACAATAAGGCCTATGTGCGGGTCTGGCGCGGCGATGCGGCGTTTGAATTGGAGGGCGCGGACCTGCCCGCCCCGCCGGCTTCGGTGGCGCTGGTGCTGGAGGGCGCGCAGAACAACGTGGCGGGCATCGCCCAGGTGCGCAATTCGAAAATCGCGGCCATGGAGATCGACGGCGGCGACATGGTGATTTCCGGTGTCAAAACCATTCAAGTGGAAGTGAAGCCATGATCGCCGGAACCAGACACCGCACCAGGTGTGGCGCACGCACTCCTGCGTGCAGCGCAGACATTCTCGCCGGCGCCCGCCTCGTCGGAGCCAAGAAATGTCGGGACGACTCTCGACACAGCAGGCAGGACTGCCTGCGCCACGCCTTTCGCTGGGGCCTCGCTCTGCTGCTTCCCTGGGCCGCTGTGGCCAGCAGCACCACGGTCTGGGAAATGGGCTCCTGGAGCGATTTCATACGCGGCCGGTTTCAGGGCGTTTCGCTCAGCCGGGAGGGCCGCCTGTCGCTGGCGCCCAAGGTGGAAACCGTTTTCACTTCCGATCAACCGGTCATCTGGGCGCTAGCCGAAGCGCCCGATGGCACGCTCTACGCCGCCACCGGCAACCGCGGACGGGTTTACCGCATCGGCCGCGATGGCGCCTCCAGCCTGCTGTGGACCGCCGACCAGCCCGAGGTGTTCGCCATCGCCGCTGGTCCTGATGGTGCGCTCTACGCCGGTTCCTCGCCGGACGGTAAAGTGTACCGCATCCGGAACGGCCAAGCCGAGGAATATTTCGCGCCGCACACCCGCTACATCTGGTCGTTGACCGTGGCGCCAGATGGCGCGCTCTACGTCGGCACCGGCGACCAGGGCAAGATCTTTCGCGTGGAGGCAGCCGGCAAGGGCGAACTGTACTACGACACCGGGCAATCGCACGTGACCGGACTGGCGCTGGACGTCCAAGGCCGTTTGCTGGCGGGCACCGAGCCCAACGGCATTCTCTACCGCATTTCCGCCAAGGACAAAGCCTTCGTGCTGTACAACGCCAGCCTGCCGGAGATTCGCGCTATCGTTCCCATGCCGGATGGCTCCGTCTATGCCGCCGCGCTGGGCGGATCGGTGGCGAAGTTGGCGCAGGCAGCCAATCAGGCAGTGCAGAATATGGGCGTCGGCCAGCCGGGAACCACGGTCTCGACCAGCATCACCGTGGAGGCGCAGTCCACCGGGCCGGGCGGTGAAATCAAGCCGCCCACTGCCGGGGCGCCGGGCCAGCCGCAAACGCCTGCCGCAGCGGCACCACAGGTCAGCACGCAATTCACGCCGGCGGTCGATCTCAGCAACGTGGAAAAATCCGCGGTCTACCGCATCAACCCGGACAACACGGTCGAAACGCTGTGGAGTTCGAAGGAAGAAAACGTCTACGATCTGCTGGCGCTCGAAAAGCAGATTCTGTTTTCCACCGACGTGGAGGGCCGCATTTACGCGCTGGCGCCCGACCGCCGCGTCACACTCGTCACCGAGACCGATGAAAGCGAGACCACGCGCCTGCTGTCTTCGGACCATTCGATCCTCGCCGCCACTGCCAACATGGGCCGTATTCTCCGTCTCGGCGACACGCCCGGCGCGGCGGGCGAGTATGAAGCGCCGGTGCACGATGCCGGCACCGTCGCACACTGGGGCAGCTTGAGCTGGCGCGCCGACCAGCCGGCCGGCTGCGCGCTCGCGTTCCGCACCCGCTCCGGCAACGCGGCCAAACCCGACCGCACCTGGAGCGACTGGTCCGAGCCGCTGCGCGACCCGTCCGGCTCGCGCATCTCGAGCCCCAACGCCCGCTACGTGCAATGGAAAGCCGAAATGTCCGGCGGCGCTGGAGCCACCCCCGCGATCAACAGCGTCACGCTGGCTTACCTGCCGCAGAATTCGCCGCCGGTGGTCCGCAGTATCAACGTGGTGACGCAGATGGCGCCCGTTTCGCAGAGCGCCAAGCCGGCAGCCGCGCCCAGCAGCGCGGCGTACAGCGTCACCGTCACGGATTCGGGCGATACCAGCTCCGCTGCCGCCGCCGGAACCACCACGCAAACCCTGCCGCGCGCCGCGCAGCAGCAAATCACCGTGGTGTGGCAGGCCGACGATCCGGATGGCGACCGGCTGGTTTACAGCGTCTATTTCCGCGGCGCGGACGAAACCCAGTGGAAGCTGCTCAAGGCCGACGTGCACGACAACTCACTGACCTTCGACGCCGACGTGCTGGCAGACGGCGAGTATTATTTCCGCGTCATCGCCTCCGACCGTGAGGTCAACCCGCCGGCCAGCGCGCGGGAGGCGCAACTGGTGAGCGCGCCGGTGATGATCGACAACACGCCGCCCACGGTCACCGTGCTCAGCGCCACCCGCGCCGGCTCCTCCGCCCACATTGAGTGGGAAGCGGTGGATGCCGCGTCGCCCTTACGGCGCGCCGAGTACTCGGTGGATGCCGCCGGTTGGGTGCCGATGAATGCCGTCGACGGCGTGATCGATTCGCTGCGCGAGAAGTTCGTTCTCGACCTCGCCAACCTCGCCCCCGGCGAGCACCTGGTGGTCCTCCGCGCCGCCGACAGCGCCAACAACACGGGACTAGCCAAGGTCGTGCTGAAGTAGGAGTAAGGAGTAGGAATGCCTTCTGACCTCTGGCTGCTTGCTTCTGCCCCCTAACTCCACGCCACATCCTTCTCCAGCGCGAGATATCCGCAGGCGGTGACGACCAGGAACATCGTGAGCACCTCGCTGTCGCCGAGATTGTATTCGACGAAGCCCTCGGCGAGAACCGCTAGCACGACCGCGATGCCGCCATGCAAAAGGAAGCGGCGGTCGTCGCGGCCCGGCGGCAAATCCCGCAAACCGCGCCGGAAATTCACCATGATCTGGATCAGCAGCCAGAGCATCGCCAGCGTGGTGGGAATGCCTCGTTCCGCGGCATACTGCAAATACACGTTGTGCAGGTGCCCATAGTAGCCGGGAGGGAGCGGCGGGCGAATGTCGGCCGGCAGCCATTTCTGAAACTGTATGTGCGGCTGCTCCGGGCCGAGGCCCAGCCAGGGGTGAGCCTCGATCATGCGCAGTCCCGTGCGCCAGACGACGATTCGAAACTGGTTGGAGTCCAGTTCTCTCGGCTGCACGATGGACTGGAAGCGTTCCCGGATGGCGGGCGGGGAAGCCACCACCGCCAGCGCGATCAACACCGGCGCCAGCAGCACCAGCTTCCGTTTCCAAACCCACAGCAGGTAGAAGCCCGCGGCGGCGGTGGCGAACCAGACGCCGCGGGTCTCGGCCAGCAGCACCGCCAGCGCGATCAGAAACACGCAAGCTGCCTTGAGCCAGATCCACGTTCGCGGCGCGCGCGCGAACAGCAGGAACGCAGCGAGCATGATGAGGGCGAACATTTCCTCGGCGGAAAACGTGTTCCAGTGGCTGGTGAAGCCCTTGATGCGCTCGGCTATGTAGAAGTCGTAGAAGCTGCGGTTGAAAAGGCTCAGCCCCAGGGCGTGCGCCTCGCGGATTTTGCCGGCGAACTGTACGCATCCCCAGACCGCCGTCAGAGCCGCGAAGCCCGCCCAGACCAGGAACAGCCAGCGAATCCACTTCGCGTTACGCAGGCAGGAGAAGACCACCAGCAATTCGGCGAACACGTAGATCTTCTTGATCTGCGGCATGCCGGCCGCGAGGTCGCCGGAGAATACCCACGCCAGGAGCGTGCCGAACAGGAACAGCGCCAGCGGCCATTTGATGGCGGGCAGCCGCAGGCGCTCGCGCGAGATCAGCAAAGCCGCCAGCGACGCGCCGAGCAGAATTTGCGAAGCGGCGATGGAGAAAACAATAGCCGCGGCGGATGCGAATGCCAGCCAGCCGGCGGCGCGGAAAGCGGCGGCGCGGAAAGCGAAGGATGGCGCGGGGCTCATGGAAACCGACCTTCAGTATGCCAGAGCCCACGCGCCTCGCGCTGCGAACGTCAGTGATTGACGGCGGGCGGAACCATGTCGATACGGCCGCCGCCGTCGACGCGGATGCCCATGCTCCAGACCGGGGCAGAACCGGTGACGTAGAGCGTTCCCTTCTGACCCGCAAAGACCGGCAAGCTCTTCGACATTGTGACAGTGCCTTGCTGGAGGGCTGGAACGACGATCTGGCCGCTGCCAAGTATGGTCCCCGCGCTGCTATAGATCGTCAGGCCCAGCGTAACCGAGCCGGTCGTCGCCGGATTGTAAATGTAGAGGGTAGTGGTGGCGGTGGAAGTGGCGTCGAACGGCACCACAAACGGCGGCGTCAGGGCGACGGACGGCGAGACCAAATCCAATCCGACCTGGGCCATGGCCGGCACGCGCTTGGTTGCATCGCCGGTCTGAACCACGGCGAAGCCTTGCTTTTGCGGGCTCGAGCTTCCGGTAGTGGCGATGGTAGCGGAGCCGTAGGCGGGAATCGTCAGGTTCTGCCACGACGCGGTGGCGGCCGTCCCGGTTGCAATGGAGACGGGCGCTCCCATCCCGGAGAAGAACGAAAGCGAGGCGACCGTCGGCGACGCGTAAGGGTTCAGCAAAGTAAAGCTGGTGGCGGCGCCAGCGCCGTCCTCGATGAGGGGAATCAGCGTCGATTGGCCGCCGGTTACCACCGTGGGTGCGGCGTTCACGCTCACTTGCACCGGGATGGATACCGATACGCCCGTGCCAGTCAACGTGATGCTGCCGGTGTACGTCCCCGCCGCACTGAACGCTGCCGCGCTCAAGGTTACCGGCAAGCTGGCTGGCTTCGATTGGCTCACGCTCAAGCTGGCCGCCGAAAGCCCGATCCACGTTTGGCTCGCCCTGGCGGTGAGCGAAACCGCTGCCGTCGACGCGGTGGTCAATTGAATGGTTTGCGCGGCCGGAGCGGGAGTCCCGATGGTCCAACTCACGCTGAGAGACTCCGGCGCCGGTGTCACGGCTACCGCGGCGGCGGTGACATTCACTTGCACCGGGATGGAGACGGACACGCCCGTGCCAGTCAATGTGACGGCACCGCTATATGTTCCCGCCGCGCTAAACGATGCCGTGCTCAAGGCTATCGACAAGCTGGCCGGCTTCGACTGGCTCACGCTCAAGCTGGTTGCCGAAAGCCCGATCCACGATTGGTTCGCTGCGGCGGTGAGCGAAACCGCCGCCGCCGCGGCGGTGCTCAATTGAATGGTCTGCGCGGCCGGAGCGGGAGTCCCGATGGTCCAATTCACGTTCAGGGACGCCGGCGCGGATGTCACGGTCGCCGCGGGCGTGGCGGCGGGCGAGAGGTACTGGCTCAAGCTCGGGTAGGCGACGGCAAAGCGGCCATAGCCCGCGACAAATGGGCTGATCGAACACGCGTTGCCTGTCGGGCCGTAGGTCAGGGTTCCGACGATGGATTCGTCCGGCGTGAACAGGGGCGAGCCCGAAGATCCCGGCTCGATGACGCCCGCGGTAGCCTGGATCTGATAGAACATGCTGGCGGGCGCGACGACAGTCCCTACCTGAACGGTGGCATCGGGATCGCGCGACCCGAACATAATCCGCGTGTAGTCGCCCTCCGGATGGTGCATGCCGACAACCGAGCCTCCCATCGCCAGCGCGGTCGAACTCGCATTCCACCCGTAGAACGTGAGGCTGGAGCCCGGCAACTGGGGAAGCAGAATCAGGCTGAAATCGCCGCTCGGGATCGGGGCGCTGGCCAGATAAGTCGCGCCCAAGGTAACCGGCGCGCTCGCCAGGCTGGGCGGCGTTCCGTTGCAGGTGGAAGTCTGGTATTTCCAGAACACCTCGACCGTCTGCGCCATGGCTTGGGTGGAGATACAGTGATTGGCGGTAAGGAAGTAAGGCTTGGAGTCGTTGTTGCTGTTGTTGACCAGAGCCCCGGAACACTGATAACTGGCGCCGCCGGTCTCGAAAATGTACATCCCCACGCCGCTCGCGATCGAGCCCCAGGGCGAATAACACGTGACATCGAGCTCGCAGGTGCCAGCCGACATGGTTTGCTGGGAGACCATCAGGTGAGCGATCCGGGTGACCGAGAACGGTACCGCTTCCGCCCGCTGGTCCGCCAGGTATTCGACGACCACCGTGTCGGCAAAAACGGTGTGGCTCCAGAAGTCTCCGGTTTCGTCGATCCCGGAGCCTGTGTAGGGTCCGAAGACCTGGCTGCGATCCTCGCTGTACACCCAGACGGCGCCGCCGGCCACTGCGAAATCGTGGAAATGAACGCGCACGCCGGACGCGCCCTCGGACTGAATCGCCATTCTCCACACGGCCTTGCCGTGATCCAGCGTCAGCCATTCCCCGCGGGCCTGCGGCACGGCGTCGAGCGGCCGCTCGATCCCCATCAGCGGCAGTTGCGGGAGACGCACCACCGCGTCTAGTTCCGTCTGCTGGACAGGGCCGAGCCGGTATGGGGCCGGCGTGGAAACTCCGAGGTGGAAGCTTGGCGGCATCGCCGGGGCCGTTTGAATCTCGGCGCTCGCCGGGCGCTCCAGCGGTCCCAAACGCTGGCCGGCGGCGGTTACACTGAGCAGGGCCGATAACAGGGCGGACTGCAAGAAAACGCGCGTTGGTCTCATGTCGCTCCCTTGCCTTCTCATCGGACCGGAGCGGCAAATGATGAGAGCGGATTCGCCGTAGCACTACCGGATCTATCGTCAGATTCTCAGGCGGGAAACTACATGCTGAGCCGCGGGATGCGCCGGCAAATCCACAAAGAAACACTGAGCGGGTGGAACCGTTGGACTGGCTTGCGGGTCCAAACCAATGTACTGGAGAGCCCTACTGCGACGGCGGCTCGCGGGCGATGGTGCCCAGACCGGCGTACTCTTCTTTCACCTTCACCACCTTGTCGCCCCTGAAAGTGACAAAGGTGATTTTCCCGGGCGGAAGGCCGTAGACCCAATCCTCCAGTTCCACGCCGTCGGTGGTTTCGCGCGACTTGTGGGCGGGGCGGCCGAGCGCCATCACCACCTGATCGCGAGTCATGCCTTCCAGCGCGCGTTTGTCCTTGATGGCCGCCTGCATGACGGGCGTGAGGGTTTCGGCATAGATTTCGGCGGCACTGTGCTTTTCGAAATCCAGCACCGGCGCCAGCATCTTCTTCACCTCGGATGCCTTCATCGGCTCCAGCGGCTTGTGAAACAGCAGCACCAGACAGGTTCCGCTCTTGGCGTTGGAATCGCCCGAGGCGATAGGGGTCATGGTGGGAGTGCTGGAAGGGCCGCCGCCGATCTGCCCGTTGCTGTACCAGTGGCGGCCGCCGGCGAAGCCTCCGTTGATGTCGAGCAGCAGGCGGTCGGATTCGATCGTCACCTTGGTGATCTGGACCAGGTCGCCCTCGCGCGCGGCGGGGCCGGCCTGCTTGGCGACGGCCGCCCAGGCGGCCTTGTCCCAAGTGCCATCGGCGTTGAATTCGAGCGGCTTGCGGGAATGCGGCAGCAGCACTTTGACGTTGGCATATTCAAAGTCGAGCCCGCGGGCGAGTTCGACGCGATCCTGCCAGGTGAGCTTGTCGGCGGCGCCCAGCGCGGGAGCCAGCGTCAGGATGCCGAGGGCCGCGATGGTTCGCATAGAATATCTTCCGCCGCCGGGCCAACCAGGGGCGAGGTTTGCCGGCGCACCGGCGCTTTCCGGAGATACACGCACAGCGCCACCAGGGCGGCGGAAGTAAGCACGCTGGCTTCCGGACCGTATTCGCCGCCGCTCCACAGCCTGCCGGCAGACCACGCTACCGCGTAGCCCGTCACATTCATTGTAAGCCCACTGAGATTCACACCGAACAGCGGCAATGTGAGGTTCCATCCGAAGTGGAGTCCGATCGGCAACCACAGGTCGAGGCTGCGCCAGTAAGCATACCCGAATAAAATGCCAAACCCGGCGGTATTGGCGATGGCGAACCAGGTGGCGTGCGGGTTGCCGAGGTGGAGCAGGGCGAACACCACGCCCACGGGCAGAATAGTGGCGAATGGCCCAAGCGCGTTCATCAACACCTGAAATCCATAGCCGCGAAAGAAGAGCTCTTCCCCTGTCGCGCCCATGGCCAGCACGATAGTCAGCAGCACGGCGCTGCTCCAGGAACCCGGATCGGCCGGCGTGCGCTCGATCCGCGCCGCCCCCACCAGAAGCGGCGGAACCAGCACTAAGCACGCCGCCGCGGCGCCGCCGGCGAGGCCCAACCCCAGATTGACCGCCGAAGCGCGCCGCCACCATAGCCCGGCATCCCAGAGCCGGTGGCCGTGATGGATGCGCAACGAAACCCAGTTGGCGAAGACCGCCGCGAAGAGCATCGTAGCCGTCTCACCCACCAGATACAGGCCGAGCCACTGGGACACCGTCGCCAACGAGAGCAGCGCCAGGTAATACAGCGCAACATAGAGGAGAACTTGCAGAACGATTCGCAGGGGATCGGAGCGCGCGGTCATCGTGGCACTTCAAAGTCTAGCGCGATCCGGATATGCGGAACAGCGCCTGCGTCGGCCATTGGGTGAACTGGTTACCGCAACAGATCCTCGAGTTGAATCCTCGAGTCGGTGCGCGCATCGCGGTATTTGACGATCACGGGCGTGTAGACGGAGATGCCCCATTCCTTGCCGGGCGAGCTGGTGACGGCGCGGGCGCCGGCCACAATCACGGCCTCTTCCGGGATCACCAGCGGCTGTTCCGCGGTGGCGCGATACACGGTGTTGCGGACCAGATCGTAGACCGGGGTGGAGGCGTTCAGGATGGTGCCAGTGCCGAGCACCGCGCGGCGCTTCACGATGACGCCTTCATAGATGCCGCAGTTGCCGCCGACCAGCACCTCGTCTTCGACGATCACCGGCATCGCGCCCACCGGCTCCAGCACGCCGCCGATCTGGCTGGCGGCCGAAATGTGGCAGTTCTTGCCAACCTGCGCGCAACTGCCGACCAGCGCGTGCGAATCGATCATCGTGCCGTCATCCACGAAGCTGCCGGCGTTGATGAACATGGGCGGCATGCAGGTGACACCCTTGCCGATGTAGCAGCCGTCGCGAATGCTGGAGCCGCCGGGCACAATGCGCACGCCGCTGGCTGCGGTCAGGCTCTTCACTGGATATGTGTGCTTGTCGAAGAAGGGCTGGCGTGCGGAGTCGATCGACATGTCGACGACGCGGCCCATGCGGAAGCCGAGCAGGATGCCCTTTTTCACCCAAGTGTTGACGCGCCAGCCGGTGGCGGCCGTGGGGTCGGGTTCGGCGGCGCGCGCGCGGCCTTCGTTGAGCGCGGCCTTGAATTCGGCGAAGAGGCGGAAGTGGGCGTCGGCGTAAGCCGCGGGCTTTTCGTCGTAGAGCCGCTCGATTTCAGCCTGCAACCGGCACGCTCCCGAGCAGGCCCAGGCTCTCCAGCACTTTTTCGATCCGGGCCAGATTGGCGGCGGCGGGTGGGCACAGCGGCAGGCGCCAGACGGGTTCGAGAAGGCCCATCAACGCCATCCCCGCCTTCACCGGAATCGGATTGGTTTCGACGAAGTTGACATTCATCAGCGGCAGGTAGCGGGCTTGAATCTGCCGGGCGGCGGCGAAATCGCCCGCGAGGCAGGCTTTGGCGAGTTGCGCCATCGGACCCGGAATCTGATTGGCGGCCGTCGAAATGACGCCGCGTCCGCCGAGCGCCATCACCGGAATAGTGACGGCGTCGTCGCCGGAGAGCACGGTGAATTCCGGCGGGACTTCGTGCAGCACGTTGACGATTTGCGTCATGTTGCCGGAAGCTTCCTTGACGGCGACGATGTTTTCGATTTGCGCGAGGCGCTTGAGCGTCGAGGGTTCCACGTTAACGCCGGTGCGGCTCTGCACGCTGTAGACGACGACCGGCAGACGGGTGGCGCCGGCAATGGCCTCATAATGCCGGTAGAGACCTTCCTGCGTGGGCCTGTTGTAATACGGCGTGACGGAGAGAATGCCATCGACGCCGCGGCACTCCAGCTCGCGGGCGAGCTCGATCACCTCGCGCGTGTTGTAGCCGCCGGCGCCGCCGATCACCGGGATAGTCCCCTTTGCCTCATCGACCACGATCTCGATCACCTGCAGATGCTCGGCGCGCGTGAGCGTGGGGCTTTCGCCCGTGGTGCCGCACGGAACCAGAAAGTCGATGCCCGCCTCGATCTGCCGGCGCAAGAGCTTGCGCAAAGCACTCTCGTCGAGCGAAAAATCATTCTTGAACGGCGTAACCAGCGCCGTGCCGCATCCTGTAAACATGTTCCACCTCCCCAAACAACCCACCGCAAGCGGGCGTTGGCAGGCTAAAGCCTACCCTACCTCATCGAAACACCACTTCGCTGAATTCGTAAAATCCTTTCTTGCCGGCGATCCACTGCGCGGCTTTCAGCGCGCCGCGGGCGAATCCTTCGCGGCTGCGCGCGGTATGGCGCAAGGTGATCGTGTCGGCGGCGGAATCGAACCCGATCTCATGCGTGCCGGGATGCGCTCCGGCGCGGTTGGACGCGGCGTCGATCGAGCGCACATACCCGGCCCTCTTCATCTCCTCGACCAGTTTCAGTAGTGTACCCGACGGCGCGTCCTTTTTGCTGGAGTGGTGAATCTCCCACGCCCAGGCGCCATACTCGGGCTGGCTGGCGAGCAGGCGCGCGGCTTCCGCCACCAGCCGGAAAAACGCGTTCACGCCTACGGAAAAGTTCGGACTCCACACCGCGGCGGTGCCGTTCCAATCCACCGCCGCCTTGACAGCTTCCAAATCGTCCAGCCAGCCGGTAGCGCCAATCACCAGGTTCACGCCCAGCGCGGCAATCCCCTCCGCATTGCGGCGCACGGCGGAGGGAATCGAAAAATCCAGGGCGACGTCGACGCCGCGAAAGTTCTCCGCCGTCAGCCCTTCGAAGTTCGTGTTGTTGAATTCGTCCAGCTTGAGGGCCACTTGGAAACCGAATTCGGGCGCAAGCTGCTCGACGAGCTTGCCCATCTTGCCATAGCCAACAATCGCCAAACTGCGCGGCTCAGACATGAACCGCCTCATTGCGATCGAACACGGCTGGGTCCAGTTCGCTGAAAAACTCCCCGTGGAGCGCTTCGATGGCGGCGCGCAGATCCTTCTCCGCCACCACAAAGCTGATGTTGAGCAGCGACCCGCCTTGCGAGATCATGCGCACATTGATGCCCTCGAGCGCGTTGAACACGCGGCGGGCCACGCCCGGTGTGTAGCGGATATTCTCGCCCACCAGGCAGACGATCACCTGATCGCGTTCGGTTTCGGCTTCGGCGAACTGGCGCAACTCGGCCAGCACTTCCTCGAGGCGCGCCGGATTGTCGATGGTGAGCGACACGCTGACCTCGGAGGTCGCCACCATGTCGACGGCCGTTTCGAAGCGGTCGAACACTTCGAAGATGCGGCGCAGAAATCCGTGCGCCATCAGCATGCGCGTGGAGTGGATGTTGACGACCGTAATCTTGCGTTTGCACGCAATCGACTTGACCGCGTTTTCGCAATGTACCCGTTCGGCCACGATGCGCGTGCCAGGGACCTCCGGCCGCCGCGAGTTCAGAATCAGCACCGGAATGCTCTTTTCGATGGCCGGCAGGACAGTGGCCGGATGCAGCACCTTGGCGCCGAAATAGGCCAGCTCGGCGGCTTCGGCGAAGGAAATGGTTTTGACGCGATGGCCGCCCGGCAGGATGGTGGGATCGGCGGTGAGCATGCCGTCGACATCGGTCCAGATCTGGATCTCCTCGGCGCCGATGCCGGCTCCCACAATCGAAGCCGTGAAATCGGAGCCGCCGCGGCCGAGCGTGGTGGTGACGCCGTCCTCGCTGGCGGCGATGAAGCCGCCCATCACGATCACGCTCTTCTCCGCCAGCGGCGGCACAACCGCGGCCAGCCGCGCGTAGGTCTGCGGAAACAACGGCGCGGCCTGCGTGTGGCGCTTGTCGGTGACGATCAGGTCGCGCGAATCCAGGTGCTCGGTTTCCATGCCCGAATGGCGGAAGGCCTGCGTGACGATGTAACTGGAAAGCCGCTCACCGTAGCTGGAGATAGCGTCGATGGAGCGCGGCGTGAGTTCTCCGAGCACGGCCAGGCCCTTGGCGAGCTCGGTCAGCTCCTGGAAATGGTCGTCGAGAAAACGGTCGAGCTCCGCGCGCTCGGCCAGCGGCACCACCTGGCGCGCCTCGCGGGAGTGGAAATCGCGCAGGTCGTGGATCTGCCGCAAGTATTCCTCGCGCGGCCCGTGAATGGCGGCGTTGGCGATGGCGAGCAGCTTGTTGGTGGTCTTGCCCATGGCAGAGACCACCACCACCGGGCGGCGATCCTCGCGCGCTTTGACGATGGCGGCGACGCGGGCGATGGCGGCAGCCGATTCCACGCTGGTGCCGCCGAATTTCATCACGATCATCGGTCGAGCATTCCTTCCGAATGCATCAGCTCGGCATTGAGCACGGCCGCGCCCGCCGCGCCGCGAATGGTGTTATGGCTGAGCACGACGAACTTCCAGTCGAGCACCGGGCAAGGACGCAGCCGGCCCACGAAGGCCGCCATCCCGCGCTCGCGTTCGGCGTCCTTGCGCGGCTGCGGCCGGTTGCTCTCTTCCAGATAGACCACCGGCGCGGGCGGCGCGCTGGGCAGCTTGCGCTCCTGCGGCACACCGGAAAACCCGGCGATGGCGCGGCGCAGGTCCTGCTCGGACGGTTTCGAGGAAAGCTCCACCGAGACGGTTTCGGTGTGCCCGTCCACCACGGCCACGCGATTGCATTGGGCGCTCACTTTGGCCGCCAGCGGCTCGATGTGATCGCCGCGAAACTCGCCCAGGATCTTCTGCGTTTCCACCTGCATCTTTTCTTCTTCGCCTCCGATGAAGGGGATCACGTTGCCCACAATGTCCATCGAAGCCACGCCGGGATAGCCGGCGCCCGAGATGGCCTGCATGGTCGTGACGATCACCTTGGTGATGCCGAATGGCTTGAGCGGTCCGAGGCCCATCGTCAGCCCGACCGTCGAGCAATTCGGGTTGGTGACGATCTGCCCTTTCCAGCCGCGTGCGCGCTGCTGCTCCGGCACCAGCTTGAGGTGATCCGGGTTGATCTCGGGCACCAGCAGCGGCACGTCGCGCTCCATGCGGTGGTTCTTCGAGTTCGATACCACCACGTGACCGGCTTCGGCGAAAGCGCGCTCGATTTCGGTCGCCACCGAGGCATCCATGGCGGAGAACAGCAGCCGCGGCGCGTTGCCCGGCTGGCATTCTTCCACGGTCAAATCCGCCACCGTGCCGGGCACGGCGCCGGGCAGGTGCCAGGTCATGGCGTCCTTGTACTTCTTGCCCGCGGAGCGGTCGCTCGCGCCGAGCCACTTCAGGTCGAACCACGGGTGGCCCTGTAAGAATTTGATAAAATGCTGGCCCACCATTCCGGTGGCGCCCAGGATGCCTACTTCGATGCGCGTTTGCATAATTCCTTCACCATGCGGACGTAGATTTCGACGGCTTCGCCGAGTTGCGCCTTCGCCACGCGCTCGTCGGGCGTGTGCGCGACGTGGATGGAACCGGGACCAATCAGAAAGGGTTCGCCCCACTGGCCGTTCAACGCCGGAATATCGGTGGTGAACGCGACCACGGTGGTCGGGATGCCGTCCAGCGGGTTGAGGCGGAGGGCCGGAATTTCAAGCACCTCGCGCATTTCGGCGCGGCCTTCGGCGGCGCGGACAAGAGCTTGCTTGGTTTCGCTCGAATCGCCCACCAGGCGAATGAGAATCTCGGCCTTGGCTTCGTCGGCAACCACGTTTGGCGCGCGCCCGCCATGGATGGTGCCGATGTTCAAAGTGCTGGCGCCGAGCAGCGGATCGACTGGCAGCGCAATGCCTCGCATCAGGGCCAGCGCGTCCACCAGCTTGTGGATGGCCGAATCGCCCAGTTCCGGATACGCCGAGTGTGCCATCCTGCCAGTCGCAACGAGTTCATAGCGCAGGGCGCCTTTGGAGCCGAGGGCCAGCTTGTTTTCGGTCGGCTCACCATTGATCAGGTACCGCGAGCCGCGAGCCGTCCGGGCGGCCTGGTATGCGCCCGCGCTATTGCGCTCTTCGCCCACCAGCAGGAGAATCCCGAAATTGCGTTCGCCCGATTCGAGCAGCGCCTGGGCCGCGTAAATCATGGCCGCAATGATGCCCTTGGCGTCGCACGAGCCGCGTCCCCAGACAAACGTGTCATCTTCGCGCGAGGCGGCGAACGGCGGCACCGTGTCGAGGTGCGTGGAAAGCGTGACGTCGAGCCGGTCGCCAAACTGCGCGAACAGATTGAAGCGGCGCGGTTCCACCTCCATGGTTTCGACACGCCCGCCGTAGCGCGCCGCGAGCGCGCGCAGCCAGTCGCGGAGATACAGGGCCACGCGCTCCTCGTTGTTGGTGATCGATTCGATATCGACCAGCGTCCGCGTTAGTCCAAATACGTCCATCCAATTCACCAACGGGGGAGGCAGGGAGAAGGAGAGAGCACCCGAACCGCGGCACGTCTTCGATCCCGATAGCGCTCCACCCGCCATGATACGCATGACTCGGGTGACAGTGAGCCGGTATTAGCCTGGCTCCCCAACCGCCGGGAACTGCACTACCCCCAGCGCGATTTCGGCGGAAACTCTTGCCGGCCCCTTTCGAGCGAATCTCCGGAGCGCAACCGGAACCCCGACCCGCCGTACTGATGGCCGCCGCACCTCTACCGTGAAGAATTCAGGATAACATGGCGGCCACCGGCCACGCGCGCTGCGCTCCGAAGGCTTGCATAAAGGATAGCCAAATGAGCTCTTCACGCGCGCGATTACCCGGCGCGGATTTCTACGCTTCCCAGACGCGCCGCGGGACGCCGCGGTCGCGGTCTTGGACGCGGTCGTACAGATACAAGGTGGAGACGGTGCCTAGAGATTGGTTGTAATAGCTCTGGCGGCCCAGCGCCTGCCACAGGTCCTCTTCGAAATCGTGCAGGGCCTTCAGCTCGTCGGCCAGGGCCGGCTTTTGTCTTCCGGAAGGTGTGCAGAAAAACTTCTGGTAGCCGCCGTCCACCAACGCGCCGATTTCGGCGCCCATCAGAATGCCCGCCTGGCAGACGGCGATGGCCGCGCCGTCCTGTTCCTTCAAATCGATCGCGCATGGCCCGCGCGTCACCCGCAGCGCTGGGTCCAACGGCGTAACCGCGAAGCCAGCGGCGCGCAGTTTGTCGATGCGCTGGTCGAAAGTGGGGATCTCCACACGCGCTCGATGAAAGAACATAGCTCCTATTATACCGGCGGGCGAAGACAGGCTCGAAACGCGCGGCTTAGCGCGTGCCTGCCACGCCGCGCTGCTTGCGGGTGCGGATTTCGCGGATGGCGTATATACGGCGGTCCTGGCTTTCGAAGTAGGTGCGCATCAGCATCTCGCCGATGAACCCGGTGTTGAACATGATTAACCCGGCGAGCAGCAGCAGGCCCCCGAGAACCATCAGCGGGCCGTGCTCGGCGATAATATCCTGGCCGAGAATCTTGTTCACGCCGAGATACAGCATGATGGCGCCGCCGAGCGTGGTCCCGGCCAGACCCAGCGTGCCGAAGAAATGCATCGGCCGGGTCAAATGCCTGAGCAGGAACCGGATGGTGACGATATCGAACAACACGCGGAAGGTGCGCCCGAGGCCATAGTGGGAATCGCCGGCCGTGCGCAGGGAGTTGCTGATGGGAACCTCGGCGATGCGCGCGCCATAGAAACTGGCCAGCGCCGGAATGAAGCGGTGCAGCTCGCCGTAAAGGTGGACGTCTTTCAAAACCTCGGCGCGATAGGCCTTGAAGGTGGTGCCGAAATCGCGCAGATTCACGCCGGAGGCCTTGGCCATCATCCAATTGGCGATGCGCGAGGGGATCTTGCGCAGCAGCGGATTGTCGACGCGGTGCTGCCGCCAGCCGCTGGCGATATCGTATCCCTGTTCGACTTTTTCGAGTAGGGCGGGAATGTCCTCGGGCGCGTGCTGGAGGTCGCCATCCATGGCGATGACGATCTCGCCCTGGGCTTCGTGAAAGCCGGCCGACAGCGCCGCGGTCTGCCCGAAATTGCGGCGCAGCCGGATCACCGTGAGATGGCCGTCGATCTCCACCAGGTTGGCCAGCAGCTCGAAGCTGCGGTCGCTCGACGCGTCATCGACGAACAGCACCTCGTACGGCCGCTGCAATCGCTCGAGCACCGCCGTCAGCCTGTCATACAGCGGCAGGATGGAACGTTCCTCGTTGTGGATGGGGATGACGATCGAGAGCATGGCAGACTAAAATCTCAGTTTAGCATCCGCCACGTAACGCACTCCGTTTCCAATTGCCGGCACATGTGCGACAGGAAAGTAGATCAGACGCCGGTTTCTCATCTTCCGCCCGTTCCGGGGCTCTTTGGGTTGACTGTTTTCCCAAGGCTGACGCCTTGGGCTGCGCGTCTTCCGACCTTCGGGCTGAAACTCTGCCGAGCGCTTGTGCGCCTTCACCCCTTGTTCGAGCGGAGTCTCCAGCCTAAAATCGGAGTGGAGGTTCCGATTCATGGCTTCGATGGAGCGGATACGGGATTTCCTGAGCCAGAAGCGGCTGGCATTCGTCGGTGTTTCGCGGCAGCCAAAGGACTATTCGCGGGCGCTGTTTCGCGAGTTCGGCGCGCGCGGCTATGACGCGGTTCCCGTCAACCCGGCCGTCGCCGAAATCGAGGGGCGCCGCTGTTTCGCCCGCGTGCAGGATATCGAACCGGTCCCCGATGGTGTGGTGGTGATGACCTGGTCCGCGGTGACCGACGAAGTGGTTGGCGATTGCATTAAGGCCGGCGTGAAAAGGATCTGGATGTGCCGCACGCATGGCAAAGGCGCGGTCAGCGCACGGGCTGTCGGCGAGTGCGAAGCGCATGGGGTCACAGTGATTCCGGGCGAGTGTCCGTTCATGTTCCTCAAGGGCGATTACCAACAGGGCGGCGGATGGGTCCATCGCTTCCACGGATTCGTGAAGAAGATCACCGGCTCGTACCCGCGCTGATTTCCGGCGCTTCAGCCGAGTTCGCGGAGCACGCGTTCCAAGATCGCCGCCATGCGGGCGGTGAGCTCGGGCGAAAGACCGGTCTGAATATTGGCGCAGGGTATGGAAATGCCCAGTAGCGTGATGGGAACCGGAATGGTCATGCGAAGCAGTTGAATCGCCTGGACAGCGGAAAGACAGTGAGCGTTATCCTGGCGATCTCCGAGCCCGGGAAGCGATTGGCAGGCGGCAGCGCCTGCCCCACCTGGATCTTCCCCCACCCACACATTGCCGGGTTCGGCATCGTCCCGCAGGGCGTCGACCACGATCACGCGGCGGCGCTCTTCCATCCGATCTGCGTGGCGCAGCAGGTCGGTTCCGCCGCAAACGACCTCCACACCGGCCGGCAGCCTCGGATCGCCGGCCAGGCGCTCCGCCACGTGCCAGCCGATTCCCTCATCGCCCATCAGCGGATTGCCGAGGCCGATGACGAGCAGAGGCTTCATTGCCTGCGCAGCAGGTGCACGGAACAGGAGATGCACGGATCGTAGGCGCGGGCGATCATTTGCAGTTTTCTCGAAAGGGTGGCATCGTCGCGTTCCGCGCTTTGCTCCACGGCCTTGCGAAAGTGCATTTCCATGCTGGCGGCATTGAGGGCGGTCGGTGTGATGACGTCGGCCGCGGTGATGCGGCCTTCCGCGTCATACGTATAGCTGTGAATCAGCAACCCGCGCGGAGCTTCCGTGATGGCTGTCCCGGTGGCGGCGCGCGGTTGCACCGGCACGGGGGGCTCATCCTTGATGCCCGCCCGCAGCAGTTGTTCGATGATTTCCAGGGCCCGCTCCACGTCGCTGATCAACTCGAGCGCTTGCGCCTTGTTGTTGTCCATCGGATTGTCGGCGGGCAATTGCAGCTTGAGCCGCTTCTTGGCTACCGCCAGTTTGCCGATGAGGCGCCGCGGATTCACGGTCAGCCTGGCCAGCGATCCGACCATGAAGGGCTTCTCGCGGAAGGCGCTGTGTTTGGCGTGTGAGTGCGGCATGGCGCGCTCATTGGTGAGCGCTTTGTAATCGGTGGCGTGCACGATCGCCCGGCTGCCATCGGATACGGCCATCACTTCGTCGCCGGAGTAGTAACTGTCCTGGCTCGGCGTGCGCAGGGCGGCATAGACGGTGTCGCAATGGCAGAAATCCACCTGTGGAAGCGTGGTCATCAGATCCATGGCCGCGTCCGAATCGGACACGCCCTGCATAAGCGCGCTGCGCAGCTCGATCAATTGTTCGATCACCGGCGCCTTGCCGAAACCTCCCGGCACGGCGTTGACGGGATGGATGGCGCGCCCGCCGATGGTCTCCTGGATCAGGTTGCCGAGCTTCTTGAGGCGCAAACCAAGCAGGACCACGGCCGGCTTGTCGGCGGAGAGCGCAATCGCGCTGGGATAATTCAAGTAGTCGGGCACCGCCAGCAGGAAGAGGTGCAGCGCGTGGCTTTCGATGCTTTCGCCGCGGAACAACAACTCGCGGAGCAGTTCGGTTTGCGGACTGACGCGCACGGCAAACGCGTTTTCGGTGGCCTTCAACGAGGTCAGCGTGTGCGCCACCGAGCAGATGGAGCAGATCCGCGACAGGACCGGCGCCACTTCGTCGTAACGCTTTCCGCGAACCAGCGGCTCGAGCAACCGCGCGCCCTCGAAAACATCGAATTGTACGTTGCCGACCGTGTCGCCGTCCACCTCCACGGTGATTCCGCCGTGGCCTTCCACGCGCGCCAGATGGTCGATTACGATTTTGCTCATTGCGCAGCTCCCTGGAGTGCGAAGGTCCGCAGGCGGGCGGCGATCAACTGGCGGTCAAACCCCTTCTCCACCAGCATCGCGGTCAGCGATTCCGGATTGGCGTCGCTCACCGGTCCGCGGCAACCCACGCACGGCACCCGCAGATCCGGGCAGCGCGCCTTGCAGCCGGCGGCGGTGATCGGCCCGCAACAAAGTTCCCCGCGCTCCATTAACAGGCAGTTATTCTCCTGCATACGGCACTCGGTGCAAACCGGGTAGCTGGGATAGACGGGGGCGTCCCCGTTCAGGAGATTGGCGATGGCCGTCACGAAGTGGTCTTTTTCGATGGGGCAACCGGTGATATTGAGATCCACCTTCACCACTTCGTGCAACGCCTGGGCCGGTTGCGAGTCGTAGCTCAGCCCCGTTTCGCCGTACACCTCCTCGAGGAGTTTGCGGCGGTCGGCGCCGCGGTCCATAGCCGCCACTCCGCCCCATACGGCGCAGGTTCCCAGCGCCACCAGGATCTTGGCCCGCTGGCGAATCGCGCGCAGCCGGTCGGCGTCCCGCTGGCTCACCACCGCGCCTTCCACCAGGGCGACGTCCAGCGCGCAGGCGGTATCGTTTTCCGAAGATGCCATCAGAAACTCCCGGACGTCGATCAAGGCGACCAGGTCCAACAGGCGGTCCTCACAGTTCAGAATCACCAGTTGGTCGCCCGCGCAACCGGTGAGCCCGAAAATCCCCACGGTAGGCTTGTTCATCAGATCATCTCCGGCAGGTTGATTGCATCCCAGTAGGTAAAAATGGGGCCCTGCAGGCAGGTGTACTTGTACCCGACGCTGCAGTGGCCGCATTTGCCGATGCCGCACTTCATGCGGCGTTCGAGCGACATCAGAATCCGGTTCTTGGGAAAGCCGAGCTCGAGCAGGCGCTGCAGAATGAATTTGTAGACTACCGGCGGGCCGCACACACTGGCATAGGTGTGGAGCGGTTCGATCTTGGCATAGTCGAAGAGTGTGGGCAGCAGGCCGACATGGTTCTTCCAGGTTCCCGCGGGGTCCGCGTCCACGGTGAGGAGGCAATTCATGTCGGTGCGATCCACCAGGGCCAGCAGTTCTTCGCGGAACAACATATCCTCGGGCCGCTTGGTCCCGTACATCAGGATGATGTTGTTGAACTTGTCGCGGTGGTCGAGAGCGTACCACAGGAGCGACCGCAAGGGCGCCATGCCCAGCCCACCGGCCGCCAGCAGCAGGTCGTTGCCCTGCATTTCCGGGATGGGGTAGCCGTTGCCGTAGGGGCCGCGCACTCCCACCACATCGTTGGTATGCAACCGGTAGAGGGCCTGGGTGACCCGGCCCACGCGCCGCACGCAGAGTTCCAGGACCTCCGGCCGCGAGGGCGAAGAAGAAATCGAAATGGGGATCTCGCCTGCGCCCGGCACGCTCAGCATGATGAACTGGCCGGGCTGATGCCGGAAGGTATGTGCCAGGTTGTCCTCGAGGAAGCGCAGCGTGAAGAGGTGGTTGTTCTCCACCATCTTGTAAATGCGCACGATGCGCGCCATGTGCGGCTGATAGGGATTGCCGCTCACGATTGGCTGGTAGGTCGCGACGTCATCGACTAGCAACATCTTGCACCCTCCGCAGGCGGTCAATTACCTGCACCACGTCGATGCCGACCGGGCAGGCCGAGGTACAGCGTCCGCAACCCACGCAGCTTGGCCGCCCGTATTCGGCCACGAAGCCGCGCTGCTTGTGATAGAAACGGAACTTGATGCGGCTGGCGCGCGGGCCGCGAAAGTTTTCGCCGCTGGCCACCAGCGCATGGTCCGCGAACAGGCAGGAATCCCAGGAGCGCGTGCGTTTCCCGGCGCGCGAGCCCAGTTCCACATCGTCGCCGACGTCGTAACAGTAGCAGGTGGGGCAAACCATGCTGCAACTGCCGCAAGACAGGCACTTGGCGCCCAGTTCCTCCCAAATCTCGCTCTGGTATTCCATCTCGAAGATCTCGGGAAGGTCGCGAATCTCGACGTCGAGATGAAACGCGCGCCGCTTGTTCCATGATCGCCGCTTGTACTCGTCGATATCGGCCGCATCCACCGCCTCGAACAGGTTGCCGGTGGCCAGCACCATGTCGTCGCCCAAGGCGGTACCTACCAGCGCCTGGTAATAGTCGCCAGTGTCGTAGAAGAAGAGATCGAAGCCGTGGTCGACGAAATCCGCCCGCATGGATCGGCAGAAGCACTGCTTGTCCGGCGTGCAGTCGATGCCGATGATGGCGATGTTTCTGCGCCGCGCCTGGTAGTATGGATCGGCGTATTTCCCGGCGAAAACCCGATCCAGGATGTTGAGGGAATAAACGTCGCAGGCATGCAGGCCGAACAGAATAATCCGCTGATTCAGGCCGTCCGTGCTGGGCAGGAACCCCTCGCCCGGCCGGTAGCGGAACAGGGTTTCCCTCGGTGGAAGAAAGTATTTCTTGGGAGGCAGGATGGTGCGGTCATAATCGAGCCGCGCCTCCGCCCACCGGGTTAATCGTTTGAAGACGTATTTGCCATCCTGTTCGACGGGCGCATGAAGCTCGCCGAACTGTTGGACGACTGACGCAAAGAGATCGAGCTTCTCCTTGCGAAGCCTGAGAATCTTCACCGCAGCCTCCTTGGCTTCCGGAGTTTTCCCCTATTAAGAGTATAGGGTATCAAATTACCGAATAGAACGGTTAACTGAGGAGGCTGCTGGCGATGACAGCCTGGCCCAGGGAAAGACCCCCATCGTTGGGCGGGACCGTAGCGTGCATAAACACTTGAAAACCGGCCGCGCGCAGCAGTTGCGCCGTGTGGCTCAGCAAATAGGCGTTCTGGAACGTGCCGCCCGAGAGACACACGTTGGTCAGCCGGTCCAGCTCGCCGATCCGCCGGCAAGTCTCGACAACGGCTGCGGTTACCGTGTTGTGAAAGCGGGCTGCGCGAACCTCCCGCGGACTCTCGTCCCGCACAATCGCACGAATGGTTTCGCGGAAGTCGACTGATTCGGCGCCGATCGAGTAGGGGTATTCCTCGGTAATGCCTGGGGCGGCTACCGCCTCCAGTTCGATGGCTGCCTGCCCCTCGTAAGTGGTTTCCAGCCGGATTCCGAGAATTGCCGATACCGCATCGAAGAGCCGCCCGCAGGACGAGGTGTCCACGGTGTTGACGCGGCCCGCGAGCATGGCTTCCACCACCCGGCGCGCGCCCGCGGGAACCGCCTCCAGCGACGGCGCGACGGCCAATTCCGCGTCCCTAAGGTAACTCAACGCGGAGCGCCACGGCTGCCGGATGGCGGTGTCGCCGCCGGGCAGCGGAACGTAGCGTAAGTGAAACCTCCGCTCGAAGGAGAGATAGTCGCAAATCAGAAACTCGCCGCCCCAGATCAGCCCGTCGGTTCCGAATCCGGTCCCGTCCAGCGCCACGCCGATCACTTTCTCCCGCAATCCGTTTTCGGCCATGCAGGCGGCAATGTGCGCGTGATGGTGCTGCACGCCGATTTTCTCGATGCCGGGCATTGCCAAAGCCAGGCGGGTGGTCATGTATTGCGGGTGCAGATCGTGGGCGACGGCGCGCGGCTCCACGCGGAAAAAGCGCTTCATGTGGGCCAGCGTTTCCTCAAAGAATTCCAGCGTCTCCAGGTTTTCCAGGTCGCCGGTGTGCTGGCTCAAGATTGCGTAGTGTTGTTTGGTCAGGCAGAAAGTGTTCTTGAGTTCTCCGCCGCAGGCGAGCACTTCCTGTGCCGGAAACCCCAGCTCGATGGGGCGCGGCGCGTAACCGCGCGAACGCCGCAGCAGGCGCTCCCGGCCTTCAAAGATGCGGACCACGGAATCGTCCACGCGCGTGTGGATGGCACGGTTGTGCAGCAGGAAATAATCCGCCAGCGGGTGGAGCCGCGTCACCACTTCTTCATTGCGATACGCGATGGGCTCTTCGCTGATATTGGCGGAGGTCATCACCAGCGCCTCGAACTCGCCGCCTTCGAAGAGCAGGTGATGCAGAGGCGTGTAGGGCAGCATCACACCCAGCGTAGGGACGCCCGGCGCTACCTCGGCTGAAATCCGGCTCACCGGATGGCGCTCGAGCAACACGATGGGCCGCCGGGTTCCGCTCAACGCGGCGCGCTCTTCGGCCGCGAGTTCGCAGAATTCCGCAATCTTCTCCAGGCTGGCCGCCATCAGCGCAAACGGCTTACCCGAGCGAAGCTTGCGCTGGCGCAACCGCCGCAGGGCGGCGTCATTGGTGGCGTCGCAGGCCAGGTGAAACCCGCCCAGGCCCTTGATGGCGAGGATGGTTCCGTCTTTCAGCAGCTTCCGTGTCTGGTCGATGGCCTCGGCGCGCTGGGCCAGCACCCGCTCCCGATCCCACAGTTCGACCCAGGGGCCGCAATCGGGGCAGGCGTTCGGCTGGGCATGGAATCGCCGGTTGCCCGGATCGTGGTATTCGCGTTCGCAGGCTGGGCACTGGCGAAACCCGGACATGGTGGTGTGCGGCCGGTCGTACGGAATTTCCTGGATGATGGTGTAGCGCGGTCCGCAGTTGGTGCAATTGGTGAAGGGGTAGCGATAGCGGCGGTTGGCGGGGTCGCGCAGGTCGGCCAGGCAGTCCGGGCAAGTGGCGATATCCGGCGGAACAAGCACGAACTGGCCCGCGGCGTCCTGTGAATCGTGAATTGTAAATTCTTGATAGCCAATTGGTTCGAGGTGCTCGACGCGGATATGGTCGAGTTCGGCCAAAGGCGGTGCGTCGGCGCGCAGCGCAGTCTCGAACGCGTTGAGTGCCTCTTCCGGGCCTTCCACTTCAATGGTGACGCCGAGCGTGGAGTTGAAAACGTATCCGCCAAGCCGGTGCCGCTGCGCAAGTTGGTACACCCAGGGCCGGAAGCCGACGCCTTGCACGATGCCAGCAATCTGAAATTTGCGCCGCAAGACAAGAACAATACGGCAATCGGGTGGGTGAGAGCAAGTCGGTGTAGGCTGGGAGTAGCGGGCAATTCGGATAACGGGCGAAACGCGTATGTGTCTGGCGATACCGGGACAAATCATCGAAGCGCAGGAGGTTGACGGAATGCGCATGGGCACCGTCCGCTTCGGCGGCGTCACGCGGCAGGCCTGTCTCGATTTCGTGCCGGAAGCGCAGTGCGGCGATTACGTCATCGTACACGTGGGATTCGCCATCAGCCGCGTGGATGCCGAAGAAGCCGAGCGCACCTACCGCCTGCTGGACCAGATGGAGGCACTGGAAGAAGAGCCGGGCGCGCTCGAAGCGGAACTGGGCAAGGACGGCGGATGAAATACCTGGACGAGTATCGCGATCCGGCCCTGGCACTCCGCCTGGTCCAGGAAATCCGCCGCAACGCGACGCAGCCGTGGGTGCTGATGGAGATTTGCGGCGGCCAGACGCATACGCTGGTGAAATATGGGATTGAGGAACTGCTGGGCTCCGGGCTAGAGCTGGTTCATGGGCCGGGCTGCCCGGTCTGCGTGACGGCGCTCGAAATCGTCGATAAGGCCATCGCCATTGCGTCGATTCCGGAGGTGATCTTCGTCTCTTACGGCGACATGTTGCGCGTGCCCGGCTCGCACAGCGATCTGTTCCAGGTCAAGGCCGCCGGAGGCGATGTCCGCGTCGCCTATTCGCCGATGGATGCCGTCCGGCTGGCGCGCGAAAATCCGCAGCGGCCGGTGGTGTTCTTCGCGGTCGGGTTTGAGACCACCGCTCCGGCCAATGCGACGGCTGTCTGGCAGGCCAGCCGGGAAGGGCTGCGCAACTTCTCGATGCTGGTTTCGCACGTGCTGGTGCCACCGGCCATCCGGCTGCTGCTCGAATCGCGCGCCAGCCGCGTGCAGGGCTTCATTGCCCCCGGGCACGTCTGCACGGTGATGGGCTACCAGGAATACGAGGAGTTGGCGGCGCGATACAAAGTGCCGTTCGTGGTGGGCGGGTTTGAACCGCTCGACCTGCTGGAAGCCATTCTGATGCTGGTGCGGCAATTGGAAGAGGGCTGCGCGCAGGTCGAGAACCAGTATGTACGCAGCGTGAGCCGCGGCGGCAATGAAGCGGCTCGCCGGCGCATGATGGAGGTGTTCGAGGTGGTGGACCGCAACTGGCGCGGGATCGGGTCCATCGCCCAATCCGGCTACCGCCTGCGCCCGGAGTATGCCGCGTTCGATGCCGAAAGGGTCTTCGGTGTCGAGACGATCTCCGCGCCCGAGCCGCCCGAATGCATCAGCGCCCTGGTGCTGCAGGGGTTGAAGAAGCCGGTCGATTGCCCGATGTTCGGCACACGCTGTACGCCGGCCGCGCCGATGGGAGCGCCGATGGTTTCGAGCGAGGGCGCCTGCGCCGCCTATTATCAATACCGGCGCCATGCCACGCCGGCGGGAGCCCAAGCTTGAGCGGGCCGGTCCAGTTCACTTGTCCCTTGCCGCTGGCGGTGAAGGATCGCATCGCGCTCGGCCATGGCTCGGGCGGGAAGCTCAGCGCCGAGTTGCTACGCGATGTCTTTCTGCCCTTCTTTCACAGCCCGATCCTCAACCGGTTGGACGACCAGGCGGTATTCGAGATCAATGGCGCGCGCCTCGCCTTCTCGACCGATTCGTTTGTGGTCAAGCCGCTGTTCTTTCGCGGCGGCGACATAGGATCGCTGGCGGTGCACGGCACCGTGAACGATCTCGCTATGGGCGGCGCAACGCCGCTTTACTTGAGCACCGGCTTCATTCTGGAGGAGGGTCTGGAGATCGAAACCCTGCGGCGCGTGGCCGAGTCGATGGGCAGTGCTGCCGACGCCATCCCGATCGAAATCGTCACCGGCGACACCAAGGTGGTCGAAAAGGGCAGCGGCGACGGGCTGTTCGTCAATACCACCGGCATCGGACTGGTGCCGGAAGGCGTGCGGCTCTCGCCCGCGCTGGTGCGCCCGGGCGACCGCGTGCTGCTCTCCGGCCCCATCGGCGATCACGGAATCGCCATTCTGGCGGAACGCGAAGGAATTCAGTTCTCGACGGACCTGGCCAGTGATTGCGCTCCGTTGCATGGCCTGGTGGCCGCCATGCTGGGAGCATCACTGGACATTCACGCCATGCGCGACCCCACCCGCGGCGGACTCTCGAGCGCGCTGAATGAGATCGCTTCCCGCGCCCAAGTGGGCATTACGATTGAGGAAAGCGCCATCCCGGTGCGCGAGCAAGTGCGCGGCGCTTGCGAGATGCTCGGCTTCGATCCGCTCTACGTTGCCAACGAAGGGAAACTGGTGGCTTTCGTGGCCCCCCATGCGGTCGAGCCCGTGCTGGCGGCGATGCGGCGTCATCCCTTGGGGCGCGACGCCGTGCTCGTCGGCGCCGTCACCGATATGCATCCCGGGCTGGTGCTGCTGCGGACGCCTTTCGGAACCACGCGGATTGTCGACATGCTGCCCGGCGATCAGCTTCCCAGGATCTGTTGATGCACGAAATGGGCATTGCCAGCTCGGTGATCGATGCGGTGCGCGGCGAAATCACGCGCCATCCGGGCTCGCGCGCCAGCAAGGTGGGGTTGCGCCTCGGCGAGTGGTCCGGCGTGGATGTGGAGTCTCTGCGGTTCTGCCTGGAAGTTCTCGTGAAGGGCACCGAGTTGGAGCCGCTAGCGCTCGACATCGACTTTCGCCCGCGCGGGTCCGAGCTGGATATCGCCTACCTGGAACTGGAGGATTGAAGTGGAACGCGTCGCCATCGAGAAAAAGGTGCTGAGTGAGAACGACCGCATCGCACAAGCGCTGCGCGAGCGGTTCGCGGAAAGCGGCACGCTGGTGCTGAACTGCATCAGTTCTCCCGGTTCCGGCAAGACCTCGCTTCTCGAGCGGACGTTGGAAGGCTTCGCTCCGGAAACGCGCGTGGCCGTCGTCACCGGCGATATTCAGACCGATAACGACGCGCGCCGCCTGGCCCGCTTCGGCTTTCCGGTCCGCCAGATTACTACCGCCGGAGCTTGTCATCTGGATGCGCGGATGGTCGAAAAGTCGCTCCAAGGCTGGGGCTTGGGCAAGTTGGACCTGCTGTTGATCGAGAACGTCGGCAACCTGGTTTGCCCCACCAGCTACGATCTGGGAGAGGAATCGAAAATCGTCATTCTGAGCGTGACCGAAGGCGACGATAAGCCGCTCAAATATCCGGGGGCATTTGCCAAGTCGCGCCTGATGGTTTTGAACAAGATCGATCTGCTCCCCTACGTGCCGTTCGACATGGAAGCGGCACGGCGCAACGCCCGCAGCATTCACGCCGATATCGAAATCATCGAAACCTCCTGCACCGCCGGCAACGGTCTCGACTCCTGGCGCCACTGGATCGCCGAACGGATGAGCTGCACCGCCGATTCACGGCGGCAACGCGCGACCTGACGTCCGCGGCACGTGTATCTGCCCTACAATAGGTGCCTATGCGAATCGCTCTGTTAGTGCTTTCGACCCTCCTGCTGCGCGCCCAGGCGCAGGCTCCGGCGCAGGATGTTCCGCTGCCGCGCGTGCCCATGCTCGATCCACTGGCGAGAATGGTCAACGACTACGGCAACACGGCGCGCTATGCGGCCGAGGATGCGAAAGTGCTTCCGCCGGCGGCGGGCGAGGATCGCGTGGTATTCATGGGCGATTCCATCACCGATGGCTGGGGCCGCGGCCGCGGCGTTTTCTTCCCCGGCAAGCCGTACATCAACCGCGGCATCGGCGGCCAGGTTACGCCGCAGATGCTGCTGCGGTTCTACCAGGACGTGATCGCGCTCAAGCCCAAGGTCGTGGTCATACTGGCGGGCACCAACGACATTGGCGGCAATGTCGGCCCGATGACCCTGGAGTCGACCGAAAACTACTTCATATCGATGACGGATATGGCGCGCGCCAATAACATCAAGGTCGTGTTGTCCCGCTGACGCCGGTTTGCGACTACATCAAGCCGCAGACGGCGCAGAGGCCACCCGAAAAGATTCTGGCGCTCAATGGCTGGCTCAAGGACTACGCCGAGAAGAACAATTTCGTCTACCTCGATTATTTCAGCGCCACGGTGGATGACAAAGGCATGTTCCGCAAGGAACTGACTTACGACGGCCTGCATCCCAACGCTGCGGGTTATGATGTGATGGCGCCGCTGGCGGAGAAAGCCATCGCCAAGGCGCTGGCGAGGTAAGTCCGAAAAGGAGGAGACTATGAGCGCCAATCCGAGACGCGATTTCATGCGCGGCGCGCTGGCGGCGGCCGGCATCGGCGCCGCGGCAGCGCCCGCCGCGCAGGCGCAAGCCGGGAACACGCTTGCGCCGCCGTTGCCCGCCTATGCGCGGGCGCAGCACTACCGCTCGCTCAAGCAATCGAGCTACGACCGCACCGGCGGCAACCGCGACTTCTGGGACATTCCCGCCGGCGGCACCAAGGAGGTTTTCCTCGCCGAACGGGCTGGTGTCATCAGCCACATCTGGTTCACCATCGCCGCCCGCAGCGAGCATCATCTAAAGGAACTGGTGCTGCGCGCCTATTGGGACGGCAACGCCAGGCCCAGCGTGGAAACCCCCATCGGCGATTTCTTCGGGCTGAACCTGGCCGCCTATCGGATCTACGAATCCCGCTACCTGGCCTGCTCGCCCGGCAAATCGCTCAACTGCTATTTCGCCATGCCCTACCGCCGCGGCGCCCGGCTCACCGTGACCAACGAGGGTGCGCAAGGAGTCGGCGCGTTCTATTCGAACATCGACTACATGGCCGTGCCGTCGCTGCCCGCCGATGCGCTCTACTTTCACGCGCAGTACCGGCAGGCGACGCCGTGCAAGGCGGTCACCGGCGAAGCCGCGAAGCTGAACCTGCTCGGCGGCTCCAATTATGTCTTTGTCGAAACGCGCGGACGCGGCCACTTGATGGGCGTCACGCTGGGCGTGCTCGAAAACGCGGACGGCTGGTGGGGCGAGGGCGACGACATGATTTTCGTCGACGATGAGTCCAAGCCGCTCATCAACGGCACCGGGTCGGAGGACTACTTCCTGGGAAGCTGGGATTTCGGCGGGCGCGACGGCGCGCAGCCTTTCGGTCACCAACTGTACGGCGCGCCGCTGATCGCCGACGCCGAGCGCAAAGGCGGCCGCTACTGCTGCTACCGCTGGCACGGCGACAACCCCGTCACCTTCGAGCGCTACTTGAAACACACGATCGAGCACGGCCATGCCAACGACCGCGGCGACAATTTCTTCTCCGTGGCCTATTGGTATCAGTCCGCACCTTACACCGATTTTCCGGCGCTGCCCCCGCTTGAGACCCGCATCCCGCAAGTGCGCACGGCCTGAGTAGCCGCAGGTCTACTCGATCCAGCCGCCGCCGAGCAACAGATCGCCGTCATAGAAAACTGCCGCCTGGCCGGGAGTGACGGCGCGCTGCGGCTCGGCAAACTCGACCTCGACGCGCCCCGGCTCTGCCGCCGGGTGCAGCCTTGCCGGCGCGGCCTGGTGCTTGTTGCGAATCTTGACCGACGCACTCACCGGCCCTTCCGGCGCTGCAATCGAAACCCAATTCACGTCGCGCGCGAAAAAACTCCCGCGCCACAGCTCCTCATCGCCGCCTACCGTGACGCGCTGCGTCGCCGGATCGGTCCTGATCACGTAGAGCGGCGCGCCGGTGGCGATTCCCAGGCCGCGCCGCTGACCCACCGTAAAACGATGCACGCCCTGGTGCTCGCCCAGCTCGCGGCCGTCGTTCGCCACGATCGGGCCGCGCGTGCGCGGCGACTCCATGCCGGTTTCCTTCATGTACGCGCTCAGGAATGCTGCGTAATCGCCGTTGGGAACGAAGCAGATTTCCTGGCTGTCGCCCTTTTCGGCTACCGCCAGGTTGAAGCCGCGTGCCAGTTCGCGCACCGCGGGCTTGGCCATCTCACCCAGCGGAAACAAAGTGCGCGCAAGCTGCGGCTGGGTGAGGCCGAACAGAAAATAGGTCTGATCCTTGCCGGAATCCACCGCGCGCAGCAACTGGTACCGGCCGCTTGAGGCATCGTAGCGGACGCGCGCATAGTGGCCGGTGGCCACCTGCCAGGCCCCCACCGCATCGGCCATCTCGAGGAAACGGTCGAACTTAATGTAGTTGTTGCACAGCGTGCAGGGGATGGGCGTGCGTCCGGCCAGGTACTCGGCCACGAACGGCTTCACCACGCGCGCCTCGAACTCCTCCTCGAAATTGACCACGTAATACGGGATACCGATCTGCTCCGCCACGCGGCGGGCATCGTAAACATCGTCGATCGAGCAACAGCGGCCGGTGGGAGTGCGTGGAGCCAGCTCGGGCAGCCGCCGCTGGTTCCAGAGCTGCATGGTCAGCCCCACCACGCTCTTCCCCTGGCGGACCAGCAGCGCGGCCACCGTGGAGCTGTCTACCCCACCCGACATCGCCACCGCGATAGGCTGGGCGCCGTTGTTGAAGCTAGGCTCAGGCATGGACCGAAATGCGGCGCAGGTGTGCCACCGAAGCTTCCACCGCCTCCACGAGCCCCCCCACCTCGGCCGCGGTGTTGCCACGGCCGAGGGAAAAACGCATGCTGGCGCGGGCGCGATCCGCGCTGAGGCCAATAGCGGTGAGCACGTGCGACGGCGCGATGGCGCCGCTCGAACAGGCCGCGCCTGTCGAGACGGCGAAGCCGCGCAAATCGAGCGCGATCACCAGCGCTTCCCCATCCACGCCGTCGAAACAGAGGTTGCTGGTGTTGGGCGTACGGCTCCAGCGCGCACCGTTGACAGCGGTGCCCGAGATTCGGCCCAGCACCGCGTTTTCGAAGCGGTCGCGCAGCCCGGCGAGACGCTCGGACTCGGCCGCCAGGTTGCTCCGGACGAGTTCGGCCGCGGCGCCGAATGCCACCGCTCCCGGCACATTTTCCGTGCCCGGCCGCCGGTCGCGCTCCTGATGCCCGCCGAACGCGATCGGCGCCAGGCGCGTTCCCTTGCGCACGTACAGCGCGCCCACGCCTTTGGGCGCGTATAGCTTGTGGCCACTCATGCTGTACAGATCGGCGCCCAGCGCGGTAACATCCACCGGGATTTTGCCCAGCGCCTGCACCCCGTCCACGTGCAGCGGAACCGCGGCCTCGCGGGCGATGCGGCCGATCTCGACGATCGGCTGGACCGTGCCCAGCTCGTTGTTCGCGTGCATCACCGAAATCAGCGCGGTCCCGGGACGCAGGGCGGCGCGCACATCGTCCGGGTTCACCACGCCCGCCGGGCCCACACGCACCCGCGTAACCACGACGCCTTCCCGCTCCAACTGCGCGCACGCGCTCAGCACCGCTGGGTGCTCGATGGCGCTGGTGATGACGTGCTTGGCCGTTCCCCCAAAGGAAGAATGAGCCGCACGGACCGCGCCCAGCACCGCCAGGTTGTCGGCTTCGGTGCCGCCGCAGGTGAACACCACTTCGCTCGAATCGGCGTGGATCAGCGCCGCTACCTGGCGCCGCGCCGCCTCCAGCCGCCGCTTCGCCTCCTGCCCGAAATGGTGGATGCTCGACGCGTTACCATACACTTGATCGAGACACAAGACCAGCGTCTCCATAACTTCGGGCGCGACGGGAGTGGTGGCGTTGTGGTCGAAATACGAGTGCTGCACTTGGTCCCATTTTAGCAATGCGTAAACCGATCGTTACCCTTACCACCGATTTCGGCCTCCGGGATCACTATGTGGGCGCCATGAGGGGCGTCATCCTGGGTATCTGCCCGCAGGCGCAAATCGTCGATATCAGCCACGAAGTCAAGCCCTTTCAGATTTCTGAAGGCGCCTTCCTGCTGGCCCAGGCGTGTTCCTGTTTCCCTTCTAAGACTGTGCACGTAGCGGTGGTGGATCCGGGCGTGGGCAGCGCGCGGCGGCCGATTCTGGTGGAAGCCGCCACGCAGTATTTTGTGGCGCCGGATAACGGCGTGCTGGCCATGATCTACGCAGCGCAGCCGCACAAGGCGCGGGTCATTTCGAACCAGCGCTATTTCCGCCAGCCCGTCAGCCGCACCTTTCATGGCCGCGATATCTTCGCCCCGGTGGCGGCGCACCTGGCGGCGGGCCTGCCAGCGCCGCGCTTAGGCAAGCGGATCGACGACTACCTGCGGCCCGGCTTTCTCAAGCCGCAGCGCACCGGCAAGCGGACCTGGGCGGGTGAAATCCTGCATATCGACCGCTTCGGCAACCTCGTCACCAATTTCCACGCCAGCGATTTTCCCGATCTGGAGACGCGCAACGTCAGCCTGTCGATTGGCCCGCAACAGGTTACTATGGTGGCGCGTAACTATGCGGAGTGCGCTTCGGGCGAGTTGTTTCTGATCGTGGGCAGTACCGGGTATGTCGAGGTTTCCCTAAATCGGGCCTCCGCCGCCCGTGCCATTGCTTGCGAAACCGGTGCGCCAGCCGAGTTGATGGTATGGTGACGCCGCGCCGCGAGTTGCCAGCGGCTATCACGATGATGCCATATCATCACGATCACGCTATAGTGCAGATTGTAGTTTGCCGTAACCGGCCGGGCACCACCTCGCGTCTAATTGGGTGTCTGCGTCCCGGAGCCGTCCTTAACTTACTAACCAGCGAGTACTGTGCATGACTAAGCCACAATGTTTTTTCGCCCTTTGGGCCATCCTCGGAGCGGCATCGCCCGCACTATTGGCGCAGCCGGACCGCATCACCTCGCGCATCGATAACAGCCAGTCCGTGGTGCTGACCGGGCGGGTGCCTCGGCAGGCCACCGCTCAGAATGACGCCGGGCCGGTTGAAGGCAGTTTCCCCCTACCCGCAATCACCCTGCTGTTGAAAACTTCGGCGGCGCAACAGGCGGACCTGAACCAACTGCTGCTGGCGCAGCAGGATTCGACATCGCCAAGTTATCACCAGTGGCTCACGCCCGAGCAATACGCCGGCCGCTTCGGGGTGAGCACGAGCGATCTGGCGCAAATCACGGCGTGGCTGAAATCGCAGGGTTTCACGGTGGGCTACATTGCGCGCGCCCGCAATTTCGTTTCGTTCAGCGGTACCGCGCAACAGGTTGCAAACGCGTTCCACACCCAGATTCACCGCTACACAGTGAACGGCGCGACGCACTACGCGAACTCGACCGACCCTTCCATCCCGGCCGCGCTGGCCGGGCTCGTGTCCGGGATTCGCGGGCTCAACGATTTCAAGCTTAAGCCGCATTTCAGGAAAGCGCAGCCTCGGGTGCTACTGGATGGCACGATAGTGGTCGGGCCCAACGATTTTGCCACCATCTACGACGTGAGCCGTCTCTACAGCGCCGGCGTCAATGGCACCGGCCAGAGCATCATGATCGTGGGGCAATCGGAGATCCATGAGTCGGACATTACCGCCTTTCGCAACCACTTCGGTTTGGGCGCAGCGAACTTTGAGCCGGAACTGGTGCCCGCCGACATCGGCGGTCCGAATCCCGGATACTCACCGGGAGACGAGGAGGAATCCGACCTGGACGTGGAGTGGTCGGGGGCTGTGGCGAAGGATGCCACGATTATTTTCGTGTATTCGTCGAACGTGGGGTACTCGGAGGAGTATGCCGTCGATCAAGCTTACGCGCCGGTGCTGAGCACCAGCTACGGCTTCTGCGAAGAAGGACTTGGTTTGACCGAAATGGCTCCGACCCAAGCTTGGGCGCAGCAGGCCAACGCGGAAGGCATTACGGTACTGGCCGCAGCGGGCGACACTGGCGCCGCCGATTGCGACGGCTCGCCGCCGGATAACGCCCCCCCAGCAGTGGCCGAAGGCGGGTTGGCGGTGGACTCGCCTGGCTCTACTCCCGAAGTCACTTCGATGGGCGGGTCGGAGTTCAATGAAGGAATCAAGACTGACCAGTATTGGGTGAACGGCTCGGCTACTAGTTACATTCCCGAAATGGTGTGGAACGACACGACAATTTCGAACGAAAATGGTGGCGGCCTGGCTGCCGGCGGCGGCGGCGCCAGTGTTTACTTTACGCAACCCCCGTGGCAGAGCGACCTCGGGCTCAACGACGGAATGCGGCACGTGCCCGACCTTTCCTTTTCGGCCTCCCCCTATCACGATCCTATCTACATCTACACGAGCGATCCCTCGTCGGAAGCGGTGGGCGGCGTGACGGCGATCGGCGGCACATCGTGCGCCGCGCCCACCATGGCCGGTATCGTGGCGCTGCTCAATCAATACATGGTGTCGAGCGGAGCCGTCCAACTGGCCGGCCTGGGCAATATCAACCCGGCCCTGTACCGGCTGGCGAAAACCCAGAGCAGCGCGTTTCACGATATCGTGGCCGGCAACAATATTGTCCCCTGCGCCGACTCGCCCGATTGCACCAATATAAATGCCGCGAGCGGCATCGGCAGCTTCGGCTGGTCGGCCGGCCCGGGCTATGATTCGGCCAGTGGGTTGGGCTCGGTGGATGCGTACAACCTGGTTCACGCATGGAGCACCACGGTGGCTACCCAGGCCCTGGTGGTTCCTTCCCTCGACTCGAATCCCGAATTCGAGACGGGGACGGACAGCAACCTGTGGACTTTTACGCTGACACTGAACGAGGAGGCCGGCTTCGCCACCACGCTCACCGGGCTCACCGTCAACGGCGTCAACCTTACATCGCAGATACCGTCCATGTTCGGCACCACGGCGATCGCCGCGAACTCCTCGATTTCGGGTTCCTACAGCCTGCGGAACCTTGACGTGTCCAACGGACCGGTCCCTGTCGTCTTCAATATCTCGGGCGGGGCTGGCAGCGCTACGTGGAACACCACGCTGACCGTTCCGTTCACAGGCCCTCAGCCGAATTTGGCTGTGGGCGGCATCAGCAACGCAGCCAGTGCCGAGCAGACATTCGCTCCGGGCATGCTCATCAGCGTCTACGGCTCGGGAATGGGCGATTTTGCGCAAGCGGTTACCGTCACTCCCTTGCCGGAATTTGCGGCCGGTTTCTACGCTTTTGTCGCTTATGGGCCGGATTATGAGGACAGTTACGGTGCGCCGCTCCTTTACGTTTCACCGACCCAGGTGAACCTGCAGATCCCTTACGAAATCCCGGTCGGACTGGCCCAACTGCAGGTGTATAGTCCGTGGAGCGTGAACGGTTTTACATACAACTTCACCGTTTCCACCGCCGCTCCGGGCATTTTTTCCTACGCCAGCACTGCCGGCGGCACCAGCAGCCCGATCGGCTCTGGCTCGGCTAGCGTCGGAAACGAAGTGGCGATCTACGTGACGGGCGTGGGTCAGATCAACCCGCTCCCAAATCCGGGCGATGGCATTCCTCCTGATGGCTATCCGCCTTCACCCGGTACTACTCCCGTCCCGACCCTGCCCGTAGCGGTTACGGTGGGCGGCGTTCCGGTAACGAATTTTCAATACAAGGGTATCCCGAGCTGGTCGGTGGGAGTGATGCAACTCAACTTCACCATCCCCAACGGCGTTCCGGCTGGGCAGCAGCCGGTGGTGGTAACCGTCGGCGATTTTCCCAGTCTGCCGGCGAATATCACGATTTCGCAATAAGGCCGTTTCAGTGACAACTGTGCCAGCCGCCAGCGGTTGGACTGGTTGTTTCCTGAGAACCGATTTTCTGTTGCGGCTTCTTACGCTGGTGGCTCCGAAGCAGCGGCGGCGTCTCTTCCGAGTGCGAACGCTTGCAGGTTGAGTTCGAGCAGTTTCGGCGGCAGGTTGTCGCGCAGGGAGTGGGTCCATAGCTCCTCGGAAAAATCCAGGCGGCGGCTGAGCGCTCCCACCAGCGCCACGTTGAGCGCCTTGGAGCTGCGCAGGGTGCGCCCGCTCAGAATGCCCGGTTCGATGAGCACGCCGGCCGGGGCGAGTATGGCGCGGTTGACTTCGATTTGCCCGGCGTCCAGCACCAGCAGGAAGTCCGCCTCGCCCGCGGAAACCATCGGGCTGAATACGCGCGCGCCAAAGCGTACGTCGCTCGCCACCGAACCGCCGCGCTGGCTCATCCCGTGAACTTCGCTCTTTTTCACATCGAGCCCGGCCAGAAACGCCGCGCCGGCGATGATGTCGGAAGCCTTCAGCACGCCCTGGCCGCCCAGGCCCGCCACCACGATGTTCGTCACTTGCGTTTGCCGCTGGGCGACTGGTTCAACGTGGTGGTCCATTGGCTTTCTCGTACCTCCGGATGGCGCCCGCCGCCAGCAAACAGTCGCGGCGCGCAACGATCAGTTCCAGTTCCCCGGAATCCAGGCAGGCCTTGATGAGCGCCTCGAAGGCCGCTGGTTCCAGCGTGGGATCGGTGACGTGCACGCGGCGGATGCCGATCGAGCGCGCGACATCTTCAAAAACGAACTTGCCGGTGTGTTGGTGATCCAGCGTGCGTCCGGTTCCGGGATGCTCCTGCATGCCGGTCATGGCGGTAGTGCCGTTGTCGAGGATCAGCACGACGTGCCCGGTGGGCGGAGGGTTGTAGACCATCTCGACCAGGCCGGTGATGCCGCTGTGCACAAAGGTGCTGTCGCCGATGACGCTGACTACGCGGCGCGCCTGCTCGGGCGGCAGCACGTGCCGCATGCCGAGCCCGACGCCAATCGCGGCGCCCATGCACACCAGCGTGTCCATGGCTTCAAACGGCGGAAGCACGCCCAGCGAGTAGCAGCCGATATCGCCGGCCACGATGCAGTCCAGGTTGCGCAGCGCGGTGAACACGGCGCGGTGCGGGCAACTGGGACACAGCTCGGGAGGTTTGCCGGCCGGCGGCTGGGGCTCGGGCGATTGGTCGCGCGCCGCCATCCTCCGCACGCGGGCGACGTTGAGCTCGCCAAAGCGGAAAACTTCCGGCGCGGTTTCGACCGCGATTCCCGCCGCTTGCGCGGCGCCGGCCAGGTACGGGTCGCCTTCTTCAACCACCAGGCAACGACCGGCGCGCGCGGCGAATTCGCGCATACGTTCGATCGGCAGAGGATACGTCATGCCGGGCTTGCAGACGCTCGCCTGGGGCAGCGCCTCGCGCACGTGTTGGTAGCAGATGCCGGTTACGATGACGCCGAGCGCGGGGTTGCCTTCGATCATCACAGTGGGACCTTCGGCCTCGTTCCAACGGGCGATCTCGGCCAGCTTCCCCCGCAACCGCCGATGCGCCGGCCGGGCGTAGGCGGGAATCATGACGCGCGCCGCGATGTTGCGCTCGAACGCGGCTGCGCGCGGCGGCGGGACGGGGTAGCCCGGCGTGACCACCACACTCTTGGAATGACACACGCGCATGGTGATGCGCAGCAGCACGGGAAGGCCCCAACGCTCGGAGACCTCGACGGATCGCAGGGTGAAATCGTAAGCTTCCTGGGAATCGGCGGGCTCGAACATGGGCACGCCGGCGGCTACCGCGTAGCGGCGATTGTCCTGCTCGTTCTGGCTGGAAGCCATGCCCGGATCGTCGGCCGAGACGATCACCAGCGCGCCGGTGACGCCGGTGTAGGCCGCGGTGAAGAGCGGATCGGCCGCCACGTTCAAGCCGACGTGTTTCATGGTGGCCAGCGCGCGCCCGCGGGCGAACGCCACTCCGATGGCGACCTCGAGTGCCACCTTTTCGTTGGGCGCCCATTGCGCGCGGCCGCCCAGCGTCGAGAATGCTTCCAGAATTTCAGTGGATGGTGTGCCAGGGTAGCCGGTGCCCAACTGCATCCCCGCATCGAGAGCGGCCAGCGCCACCGCCTCGTCGCCGCTCAGCAACATCCGGCGCGCAGGGCACTGGCTCGGCACTTTCATTCCCGTCTCCCCGACTCCCACTGAACGATCAGTGTATCCGATAGCGCGGAGAGCTGGCATCGATGCGGCATGCGCAGGCCGGCACTGCACGCGGGGCTGCAAGCGCCGGGTAGTGTAAACTGAATTGTTGCCTCTCTTATGAATTCGGTTGCTCCCAGGGAAATTGTCAGCGCACACAGCCCCGATTCCGACGATGCCTTCATGTTTTACGGGCTGGCCACCAAAAAGGTGCGCTCGTCGAAAGTGACTTTTCGCCACGTGCTGGAGGACATCGAAAGCCTCAACCGAAAGGCCGTGGAGGGCCTCTACGACTTGAGCGCGATCTCCTATCACGCGTATCCGTATGTAGCCGATAAATACGTGTTGATGGCCAGTGGATCGAGCATCGGCGACGGGTACGGTCCGATGATCATCGCCACGCGGCCCATGGAGCCGGAGGAAGTGAAGGGCAAGCGCATCGCCATCCCGGGCACGCTCACGACAGCCTATTTGGCGGCGAAGCTGTTTGAGCCGGATTTCGAAGCGGTGGTGACGCCGTTCGACCAGATCACCAACGCCGTGCGCGATCGCGCGGTAGATTGCGGCCTGATCATTCACGAAGCCCAGTTGACCTATGACCGCGAGGGGTTTCACCGCATCGTGGACCTCGGGCGCTGGTTCAAAGCGGCCTGCGGGCTGCCGCTGCCGCTGGGCGGCAACGTGCTGCTGCGCTCGCTCGGCGCCGAAATGCACAGCGAGTGCTGCCGCCTGATGCGGGAGAGCATCCAGTACGCCCTCGACAACCACGGCGAAGCGCTCGAGTACGCGCTTCAGTTCGCGCGCGACATGGACCCGCGGCTGGCCGAGAAATTCATCGGCATGTATGTCAATCATTACACCCTGGACGCTGGAGAGGCGGTTCCGAAGGCCGCGCAAAAGCTGCTCGACATGGGCTTCGAGGCCGGCCTCATCTCGAAACGGGTGGAAGTGGAATTCGTGCGCTAGGGGTGCAGGCGCAAGGTTTTGGCAAAGCGGGCCGGGCGTGCCCGGCCCTGAGCGGATGGAGGGTGCGATGCGATCTCGGCACGCTTGCAATGGGTGTGTCGTCCTTCTCTCCGTGCGCGCTCAAGGTGCGGGTGCGCAGGCTCCATCGAGCGACGCTCCAACGCAAACCGAGACGGTGTTGTCGCGAAACCGCCGATCCGATCGTCCAAACCAGCGGGCAAGCTAAAAGCGTGCCCTGCCAACGCCGCGATACAGTAGAAGTATGCGCGTTTCCCCAGCTTGGTTCCTGGCATTTCTGGCGGTGTCCGGGGCGTCCGGGCAAGCCGACGTCCGGCCTAAGGACGTTCGTGAGATCGCTCGCGCCGGTTCGAGCGCCATCCCGAAGTTGCAGGAATTGCTTTCCAATCCGTCGCCCGAAGTGCGGGTCGAAGCGGTCCGGCAGATCACCGAGATTGGGCCGCCGTACAGCCTGGATCCGCTGATCCAAGCCAGCCGCGACAGCGATCCGGTGGTCCGGATGCTGGCCGCCGATGGCCTGGTGAATTACTACGTGCCGGGTTACGTGAAACGGGGCGTCAGCGGGACCATCGAGCGGGTGGGGACGAGCATCAAGAGCAAGTTCACCGACACTAACGACCAGGTGATCGACGCCTACATCGCGGTGCGCCCCGATGTGATCGCCGCGCTCGCCGAGCAGGTGCGGTCGGGCAACATGGATGTCCGCGCTAACGCGGCCCGCGCTGCGGGCGTCCTGCGCGGCAAGGCCGCGGTAGCGGATTTGGTTGCCGCGTTACGTTCCAAGGATTCCACGCTGATGTACGAATCGCTGGTGGCCCTCGAAAAGATCGGCGACCAATCGGCGGGGCCGGCGGCGGAGTTTCTGCTGCGCGACTTCGATCCCAAAGTGCAAACCGCAGCCATCGAAACAGTGGGCCTGCTGCGCGACATGGGCGCGGTGCCGGCGCTGGCGGACGTGATTGGCGAGACCGACAACCTCAAAGTGAAGCGCGCCGCCCTGACCTCGCTCGCCATGCTGCCCAACCCGGCCTATCGCGGCATCTATCTGCAGTATTTCCGCGATAAGGACGAGAAGCTGCGCGGAGCGGCGGCCGAGGGTTTGGGGCGGCTGAAGAATCCGCACGATCTGCCCACGCTGCAGCAGGCCTGGAAGGACGAAGGCAGGCCCGGGCCGCGGCTGTCGCTGGCTTTTGCTCAGGTCATGCTGGGCGTCACTGAGCTAAGCCAATTCAGCCCCTTGCAGTTCCTCATCAACAATCTGAACCTGGCGGCTTATAACGGCTCGGCGCTGCCGTTGCTAGTGGAGTTGGCGCGCGATGCGCGCGTGCGCGCGGCGCTGTATGGAGCGCTCGAGAACGGGACCAAGGACGAGAAGATCGGCCTGGCGCGCGCGCTCGGCGCAAGCGGCGACGCCGAAACCATTGCGCGGCTGAAAAAGCTGGTGGACGACCAGGACCCGGCTGTTGCGCAGGCTGCCCTCGACGCCACACGCAGCATCCAAGCCCGGATGTAATCGTAAGGTACCCAACCGGCGAAACCGTTGCGGGCTTACTTGGCTCTCTTCTGTTTCTGCTGGCCGACGCGGATCTTGAAGTGCTGCTGTTTGGCTTCCTGGAACGCCTTGTGATCGTGGCGCGCCACGGTATCCTCCAGGTACTTTGAAACGTCGGTGTCCTTTGGCAGCACCGCCATCACCGTGAAGCTCTCATTGCAGGTCGGGCAGAACGGCCGGAACCGTTTCACATTCGGGATCGCCATAACCCTCAGTGTAGCAAAGCGGCCCCTTCCACATCCACCAGTGAGGAAGAAGCCAAACACCTTGTCGCGGTACGCCTCGAACCGGCGCCGGACAAGCCTACCGATTTTCCTTCTCTTTGAGGAATCTCCTCAGATTGATACCGCAGATGGTGTCGGCAGCGGCATCCAAGCGGTGGCGCATCTCGACCTGCCGGCGCACCTGTGGAACCAATTGGGCCGGGACATGGAAGGCCTTTGGCTTACCCTCGACGAGGACGGAAATCTGATACTGCGCATGCAGGTTCTTGCCGTCGGCGCAATGGCAGTTGGGGCGGCCACAAGCGCGTTTGCGTTCGACGAAGGAGCCCGGAAGCATCTCGCGAAGAGCGCCGAGGCTGCGGACGAGCCTGCCGCGGAATTCGAGCTCCGGCTCGCTGGGCATTGTCGTCTGACTCTAATAATAGTGTCAGAAAAGCATCTAGTCAAGGGGCATTTGAGATCTGCCATCCGTTGGGAAAAGCCCTTAGTATCAATGACCTCGAGTCCTGTGGCCCTCTGGGTTTACAGAATGCCTGCGGAGAGAGATCAGGAGGGCGGGCTGACGATCACGGTGTAGATGCGGTCCAGGTCTTCCGGAGAGTAGTAGTCGATTTCGATGCGGCCCTTCTGCTTGGCCTTCTCGACGATGCGGACCTTGGTGCCGAGGACGCGCTCCAGTTCCTGGATGGCAGCCTTTACGTTAGGATCGGTTTCGAGCTCGTCTAGGTGCTTTGGCTTGCGTCCTTCGAGCATGCGCTGGGTGGTGCGCTCAGTCTGGCGCACGCTCCATCCCTGTGCGACGGCTTTTTCCGCGACTTCCCGCTGGAGATCGACGTTAGAGAGCGAACAGAGGCAGCGGGCATGGCCTGCGGATAGGCGGCGCTCAGCGACCAGTTGCTGAATATCGGCCGGGAGTTGCAGGAGGCGGAGGAAATTAACGATGGTGGTGCGGTCTTTACCGGTGCGCTGTCCGATCTGATCGGGGTTGAGCAGGAGCTCGCGGCCAAGGCGGTCAAAGGCGACGGCTGTTTCGATAGGGTTCAGATCCTCGCGCTGGATGTTCTCGACCAGGGTGATTTCGAGCAGACGGTCGTCGGGAATTTCGCGGATAACAGCCGGCACAGACTGATTGCCAGCCAGTTTGGCGGCGCGCCAGCGACGCTCGCCGGCGACCAACTGGTAGCGTTCGCCAGACCGACGGACTACCAGCGGTTGGATGACGCCGTTGGCGCGGATGGATTGGGCCAGTTCGGATAGGCGCTCACTCTGAAACATGCGCCGCGGCTGCAACGGGTTCGGATCAATGCTGTCGATCGCAATGCTGAGCGCCACTTCCTCGTTTGGCGCGGGCGGAGGCACGGGTTGATTCGTCGGGCGGGTAGGCAGCAGGGCGCCGAGGCCCTTACCGAGCGCCTTGCGAGGATTCTCTGCTTTGTTCATGGTCGAGGATCTCTTTGGCCAGTCTGATGTAGCTTTCGGCGCCCTTGGAGCGGGGGTCGTAAGCAAGAATGGGTTTGCCGAAACTGGGTGCCTCGGCCAGGCGAACGCTGCGGGGGATGATCGTGGCGAAGACCTCGTCCTTGAAAAACTCTCTGAGATCGGCCGCGACCTGGCGGGTCAAGTTCGTACGATCATCATACATGGTGAGCAGTATGCCTTCAACCTGCAGTGGGTGCTGGAAGCCATCGCGAATTCGATCAATGGTATCCATGAGCTCTGAAACACCTTCCAGCGCGAAGAATTCGCACTGAATGGGAACCAGGACGGAATCCGCTGCAATGAGGGCATTGAGAGTGAGGAGATCGAGGGCGGGCGGGCAATCGATCAGGATGAAGTTGTATTGGTCGCGAATGCTTTGAATGCGTTCCCGCAGGCGAAACTCGCGGTTAGGGATGTCCACCAACTCCAGGTTGGCGCCGACGAGGTTCTTGTCGGCTGAAATGACGTAAAGGCCATCGAAGGCGGTGGCTATGCTGGCGTCCCGAGGAGAGGCATCACCGAGGATGACGTGGTAGAGGCTGGGGCGATTGGGATCCTTGGTTATGCCGAGACCAGTGGTGGCATTGCCTTGGGGGTCGGAGTCAATGACCAGGATCTTGAGGTCGCTCGCTGCCAGTGCAGCAGCGAGGTTGATGGCGGTGGTCGTCTTGCCGACCCCGCCTTTTTGGTTTGCAATTGCGAATACCCGGCTCAAGCGGCCATACTAACACGAAGCTCGGCACGACTAAAGCTGAGTTTCACGTGAAACACTAGGCGTTTCGTTTCACGTGAAACACGTACTCCGGGTAATCGCTATTAAGCGATTGATAACAGAGCGAACCGTCGCAGTTTATAGGCCCATCGTGTCATTTTCTCGGCTTCCCACATTGTGCGAGGACGTCTCCCACTTTGAGAGTGAACACGGCGCAGCGGAAGGGCCGGTCTGGGCACCGCGATAGAGTGTGTAAGTCCAGGTCCAGTGGGGACTTGTCGATCCCTGAAAAACGCGTGACTGTGGTTCGCCGATCCCCGGTCGTACACGCGCTATGTGATGGAACGCGTGGTTGGTAGGCACGTCCGCCCTCGATTTGCACGAATCCTCGCTGAGCGTGCGAACTCCACGAGCGGGCCGAGTATGTCCGGGCATGCCCTGGCACGCCCGGCCCTTCAGTTCGCGCAATCGGCCGGACGGGAGCCTGGGCTTACGCAACTTGCAGCCGCGACTGGGTGAGCGCCGCAGATTCTGAAGCCAGGGAGCGCTGCAGGCTGACTAACGACTGCTGCATGGAACGTAGGCTACGCTCCGTACCACCCAAATTCCCTATCTTCGAGATGACCGCGTGGTGCAGACGCATGAATAGGTGGAAGATGCGCGGATCACGCCAGCCGCGCTCAGTCTCCTGAAGCATTATCCGAATCGCTTCCGCGGGCGTGTAGGCTGGCTTGTAAGGCCGCTCGTAGGTGAGCGCGTCATAAATGTCGGCGATCTGCAAAACGCGCGCCAAAAGGGGAATCTGATCGCCCCGAAGTCCGTCCGGGTACCCCGAGCCATCCCACCGCTCGTGATGGTGACGAATAATCGGCAGCACCGTGCACAGAGATTTCAGGTGGCGGCAAATCTCTTCTCCACGGAAAGTGTGACTCCGCATGGTCACCCATTCGTCCGCCGACAGCTTGCCCGGCTTGAAAAGGATGGAATCCGGAATCCCCACTTTGCCCACGTCGTGCAGATAGCCGCCGCGATAGAGCGCCAGCAGGCTCACCCGGTCCAACCCCAACGCGATACCCAGCGACACACTGATGAACGCCAGGCGCTCGCAGTGGCCGCCGGTATTGGCATCGCGCTGCTCGACAGCTCGCGCCAAGGCGAAGACAATCTCTTCGGTCTCATCCAGGCCGGCTCGCCCGCGGTGCTCCGCGCGCATCTCCTCGGTGCGCTGCGCGCAGGTCTTCAGCAGATCCGTCCAGTCTTCCTGCGCGCCCGCATCCAAGCTCCAGCCAGTCCGCGAGTTCTGCTCCGCTTGTCTGCGCTCCATGTGGCTACTGGAGTTATCGGCAGCCTTGGCAGAATCCTTAGCCGGTGCAGGCCAAAAAAATCTTGGGACGTCCCATCCGCTTTTGCCGCGATTGCTGCGAGTCCCTTAGGCGGTCTACGAAGGTCAACTCATTGGGGCACCCTCAATGGTCGAGCCGCTCGGCGTAATGACCGTTATATTATGGGTGCTTTAGCAAAACCGATACATGCTGATAATTTATGACCTAGTGTTACAAAATGCAATTATATGGTCCACGATAAACGAACTCTTTCATACAGTCGAACACCTAGTTCCAACGGCGAAGCCCTCGGACAAGTGGGCTGGCCCGACCCTCAGCGGCCCACGCCAAGACCTTGCCCCGCCCCACTCCATCGCTGCTACAGTTGCATGTAGGGTGGACACAACACCGCTCAAAGCCGTAATCGTGGATGACGAGGCGTTGGCGCGCGGGTACCTGCGCGAGATGCTGCGGGCGCATCCGGAAATCGAAATCGCCGCCGAGTGCGCCAACGGTTTCGAGGCCGTAAAGGCAATCGCCGAAACCGCGCCCGACCTGGTCTTCCTGGATATTCAGATGCCGAAGCTGGACGGGTTCGAAGTGCTGGAATTGATCGACCCAGGTCCGGCGCTGGTGTTCGTGACGGCTTACGACGAATACGCCATGCGCGCTTTCGACGCGCACGCAGTGGATTACCTGCTGAAGCCGTTCAGCGCGGAGCGTTTCGAGCGCGCGCTGGAGCGGGCCCGGGCGCGGTTGGGCGAGCATGCTCCGCCGGTGGCGCGGCCGCCCGAGCAGCGGGTGGACCGGATCGTGGTGCGAGATGGCGCGCGCGTACACGTGATCCCCCTCGACAAGCTCGATTACGTCGAAGCGCAGGACGATTACATCGCTCTCCACAGCGGCGGCAAGAGCTATCTGAAAGCGCAGCCGATCGCGGAAATCGAGAGGCAGCTCGATGCCAGGCGCTTCGTACGCATCCACCGTTCGGTGATTGTGAGCCTGGAGCGCGTGGCGCGCATCGAACCGTACGGGAAAGAGAGCCGGCTGGCGATTCTGACGGATGGCACCCGCCTGCCGGTGAGCCGCGCCGGCTATGCGCGGCTGCTGGAGGCGATGGAGTGGTCGGAGGGCCGGTAGCGGGCCCAGACAGGTCGCCTAGCCTAGCTTAGTCGGTCGTTTCGTCTATGCTGAAGGGGTGAACGCTTCCTCACGTCAGCGCACTAACGAGTATCTGGGCTTGGGCGGAAGATGCCCGTCGTCTGGGCGGGTGGACTACGAGCCCCAGAATTGTGGTGCACATTATTTCGTCATGGGCGATCAGGGGGCAAGGTTGATTCGCCGAGTCCTGGATAACAGGTGACACTGCCTTATCGTTTTCACCCCGCCTCGCAAGGCAGGCGCAACACCACCCGGTAAATGCCCTCGGCGGTGCCTGTATCCAAACGCGCTTGCGGGCCGTAGCGGACTTCCAGGCGGCGGCGGACCTGGGCTAAGCCGACTCCCAGCCGTTCGGGGGGCGGAGCGTCGGGATCGAACGGGTTGGTCACGGTGACGACGACTCCACCGGCTTCGCGGCGCGCCTCCAGGCGAATGGTGCCGCCCTCGACCAAGCCGGCGATGCCGTGTTTGACGGCGTTCTCGACCAGCGGCTGTAACAGCAACGTGGGCACGGCGCAGTTTTCGCAACCGGCTTCAATTTCGATTTCGACGCGCAAGCGGTCGCTGAAGCGCACCTGCTCCAGTTCGAGGTAATTGCGGGCGAGATCCAGCTCCTCGCCGAGGGAGATGGCGGGGCGGCTGCCGAGGCCCAGGCTGATGCGCAGAAAATCGGAAAGGCGAATGCACATTTCGCGCGCGCGCGCGCTATCCACCGAGGCCAGCGCAGCGATGGAGTGCAGACTGTTGAACAGGAAGTGGGGATGGATCTGCAGGCGGAGGGCCTGCAACTCGGCCTCGCGCGCGAGTGTGCGGGCTTCGGCGGCGCGGGCCTCGGACTGGCGCGATTGCTCGGCCGCGAGGCCGGCGTAGTGCAGGCCGGTGGAGACCAGGTAGAGCAGCGCGCCCACGCCGAACCAGAGGGGCAGATGGCGAGCGGCATCGATCTTCAACCCCTGGGCTACGGCCCAGGCGATGCCAGCCAGCAGCAGTCCGCCCGCTGCGGCTGCGGCGCTGAACGTGACGGCCAATTCGGGCAGGGCAAAGAGGCTGAGCGGGCGAGTACGGCACAAATACCAGGGTGAGAGGCAGGCGAAGGCGTAGACGAAGCAAGCCGGTGCCATGACGGCCGCGGCCTGCGGCAAGCGGAAGCCGCCACCGGCCCAGGTCAGGTAGGTGAGCAGCGCGCAGGCCGGAATCCACGCCAGCAGATAAAAGAGCAGACGGCGGGACGCCAGGATGGGATGCATCGGAGGCTAATTCTTGACGGTTACACCGCCGAATACCGCGTCGCCCTTGACGATCAGCCGCTTCGGATTGGGGTTCAAGTTACGGTCGGGGTGCTGCGTCTGATCTACAAACCCGCCAAAGACTCCCGAGCCCCTGATCTCCACTTCCCAGGCGGCCGGAACCTTGATCTCCGCGCCGCCGAACACGGCGTCCACCTTCAGCACGGCGGAATCGCGCAGCATGGTGGCTCCGCGCAGGTCGATCTCGAAGCCGCTGAAGACGCTATCCACGTTCCCACCCTGGAAGTCGGCGTCGGTGATCACCCGCTTTCCGCCTCCGAACACTGCGGACTCATGTAGTTTGTTCCTTCGCCAATTGACCTTGTCGCCCCAGTCCTTAGGGCGGCTGAACCCTGCACCCCAGCCCATACCCGATCCAGACAGCCGGTCGGTCAGCATCAACACGCCCACCGCAATCAGGATCAGGGGCCACAGGTCGCCCCACCCCATGTGCGGGATGCCCAGGTTGCCCATTAAGAGGACGCCGCCGATGCCGATCAGAATCCCGCCCACCACTTTGTTCTTCGGCTCCGGTTGATCCACCACCTTGAAAATGCCCCAGGCGATCAGGGCCACCGGCCAGTACACAAAAATGTCGTGGAAGCGGATGATGTTCAGATTGTTCAGAAAGAAGAGGGTGCCGACGGCAATCAGGATCAGGGCTGGAATCCACTGGGCAGGCAATCCTTCCTGAGGCGTTTGTTGGTTGTCTTGTGGTGTCATGGCTTCAGCGTAAGGCGTGGCGCGGCGCGGCGCACTTGCCAATCGGCGAACGGCGGCTCGCCACCGGTGAACGCCCAGGGCGCAGCGGCGGATGCGGGCGAATGAAACGCGCGGCGGTTCGCCCGCACTATCTTGTGAGGCTCCTTTGGCGCGAGCTCCCAGCCAGTGCTACCTAAAGTTAAGCGCGCCCGGCTTCGTGCGATGCGCTCGCAAGGACCAGAATGCCAGACCGTAATCATCAACGAATTCGGCTAAGGCAATTGAATTGCTCAGTCGATACGCAGAGTGAGGTGGAGACGATGATGGTGGCTGCCGGACTTGGGGTTTTGGTGGTGATTTGCCTGCTTCTTGCTATGATGGAGACCCCTCCGCACATAGGCAGATAGTTCACGTCCGGGTCAACTTGACACACCGGGCGGGGCAGTCCGCGACGTGCCGGGCATGGTCCGGCGCGCCTACGCTGTGGCGCGAACAAAGTCCAAGGCTTTCAGGGGCCGCCAAGACGCAGGCGGCCGCTACCTTTTCCCACGATTGTGGCACAATTAGTTGGCACACGGAAACGCCGACTCTGCGATTCGCGCGAACCATAGCCACATAGAGAATCCCGGTGCGCGGGCACACACCCTGCGCCACAAATCTCAGGCGGCGCGGGTGCCGATCATCAAGCCGGCGGGGCCGGGCATGTGGACGCGCCGGATAGCGGTGAACCCGGCGGCGTGCATCCATGCGGTGTATTCGGGCTCGCTGTAGCTGGCGCCGGCGCGCGTGCCCACCAGCATGTTCAGCGAAAAAAGGGCGGCCGATTGGGGTGAACACTTATCCGGATCGAGGATGAAATCCTGAATCGTCAACCGCCCGCCTGGCGCCAGCGCTCCGTAACAGCGCCCGATCAGGTGCGCGTTTTCCTTTTCGTCCAGCATGTGGCAGATGGCGGAGACCAGCACCAGGTCATAGCCCTCGCCCAGGTGGTCCGTGCGCAAATCGCCGATGCGCGTGTGGACGCGGCCGGCAACGCCCGCCTGCTCGATGTGGCGCTGGGCCAAAGGCACGACTGCGGCCAGGTCGAGGATGTAAGCCTCCAGTTCCGGATTGGCGGCGGCGAAGGCGATGGAATAGGCGCCGGAGCCGCCGCCCACGTCCAACATGCGCCGAACGCCTTGTGCGCCCACCGCCGCCACTAGCGGAGCCGCGCGTTCCGCGGCGTTGCGGTGCATGGCGGCGATGAACGCTTGGGTCCAGTCGCTCGATCGCTCACCCAGCTCCTGGGGAATGGCGCACGTGCCGGAGCGCACGCACTCGGTGAGGGTGGACCAGGTCTTCCAAAGCGAGGCCGTGTGCAGCAGACCTGGGCGCGCGTTGTGCGGCGATCCGGCGGTGAAGTAGCGGGCCGCCACCGGCGAGTTGTGAAACACGCCGTCGCGCTTGGCAACCAGTTGGAGCGACGCCAGCGCGTGCAGCAGCATTTCGGTGGCGCGGGGATCGGCGTGGATACGAGCCGCGATATCGGCCGCCGCGCCGCCCTCGCCGATGACGGAGAACAGGTCGAGCTCGAGCGCGGTCAGAATGACGCGGCTTTGCCGGAAGGCGCGGATGCGCTCGTTCAGGTCGTCCGGCAACGCGCCGCTGGCTTCGCGCGCGCGCACGGCGGCCAACCGCTTGTCGCGGTTAGCGGCCATTTCGGCGCAGACCTCGCCAACGTCCCGGCGCTCCAGTCGCGCCACCGGCCGCCCGTTGCGAAAGTGCTCTTCCACCAGCTCGGGCGCATCCGCCAAAGTCAGGCCGCTGTACCAGGTTCCCTCCGGATACACGACCGCGTTGGGGCCGCTCTCGCACAGCCCCAGCGATCCGCACGCAGTCACCTGCACCTGGCTTTCCAGGCCCTGCGCCGCCACCTCGCGCCGCAATGCTTCGATCACCGCCAGGCCGCCGCCGGCACCGCAGCTTGGCGCGCCTTCCGGCTTCTGCTGGTCGCAGACGAACACGTGATAACGAAAGGGCTGCATCAGATCCCTCCGCCATGAGCTTAACAGAGCGCAGTGTGCGAAAAACGCGCCCGCCCAGCCACGTATTCGCAACACGGCGTCTTCCCGGCCAGTTGGCGTGATCCGGACATATCAGGATCTATCCGCCAAACGACGCGCAAGACGCAGCGAATCAGCGACTTGACTGGTCCACTCACTCATGCCGGAGCGCCTCCACGGGATCGGCTTTTGTCGCTCGCCGCGCCGGAATATAGCATGCCAGCAGGACCGCCAGGAGAAGCACGCCGGAGCCATATGCAAACGCTTCGGCGTCGATCGGCCGCACCCCCAAAGAGTAATGTCTCCAGCACACGGGTCGACAAGAATGCGCCCGCCAGTCCCAGCGCGACACCCGCCGCAACGAGCCCCAGGCCTTGCCTGAGGATCATAGCCAGCACGTCGCCGCGTTGCGCGCCGAGCGCCATGCGGATACCGATTTCGTGGGTCCTTCGCGCAACGGAGTAATTCACGGTGCCGTACACGCCGACCGCGGACACCACCGACGCCAGCAGGGCAAACCCCACGACCAGCACCATATAGAATCGCGGAGCCGCCACTGACTCTGCGAGCAAGTTGTCCAGCGTGTCAAACTCGCCGATAATCATTCGCTTGTTCCACGAGCGCATCTCTTTACGAATCGCACCCGCGAGGCTCAACGGCGGTACCATTGTTCGCACAAGCACCTGGACGCCATTACCCCAATCCGCCTGGTGATTCGGAAAATAGATCGCTGGCATCGGATCGCCAGCCACACCGAATCCTTTCACGTTTCCGGCTACGCCGATCACCGTCACCCAGTCCGGCGTGCCCCATCTCACGTGCCTTCCGATGGGGTCCTCATCCTGAAAGTCGCGCTTTGCCAACGCCTCGTTGATCACTGCCACCTTCGGCGCCGTGTCTCCATCGGCCGCCGTGAAGAAGCGGCCCCGCCGCAGGGTCATACCGGCGGCGCGGAAGAACCCGGGTGTTGCCACCATGTTTCCTGTTACCCACTGTTTTCCCTCCCGCTTGGGACGGCCTTCGATTTCAAGGCAGCCATCGCACGACGTGCCGGCCGCGTCCTGCGGGAAAGCCGTCGCCGCACCCGCCGCCTGCACTCCCGGCAACGCGCCAAGCCGCGCCAGCAAATCTTCAATGTGCGGGTTCACGTTCCAGGGCAACTGGGCTCCCAGGACACCTTCCGGGCGGAACCCCAGCGGCACGCTCACCCGCATCACGAAACTGCGCAGCAACAGCCCGGCGCCAATCAGCAGCGTCACCGCCAGCCCGATCTGTGCCGCCGCCAGCAGATTCCGCCCGCGGTTCTTTCTGAACTCGCCCCCGCCCGGTGCCCCCGGACCTTCTTTCAACCAATTGCCCAAGCCGGGTTTCGAAGCGCCCAGTGCTGGAGCCAGTCCGAACAGCAGCCCTGTCGCTATCGCGGCACCCAAGGCATACAGCAACACGCCGCCATCCATCGCCACCTCGTGAATGCGTGGGAGGTGAATCGGATCGAATGCCACGAAGGCGCGCACCAGCCAGTACGCCGCTGCCACACCGAGCACTGCGCCCGCCAGCGCCAGCAGCACGCTTTCACTGAACAGGCAGCGCGCGATGCGCCAGCGGCCCGCACCCAGTGCCAAGCGCAGCGCGAGCTCGCGACGCCGGCTGGTCGAGCGCACCAGCAGCAGGTTCGCCACGTTTGCGCACGCGATCAGCAGCACGCAGCTCACCGCGCCCATCAACACCAGCAGGGCCCGCCGCGCTTCGCCGACGATCTGCTCCGTCAGCGGCACCACATTAGCGCCGATTCCCTGGTTGGCGTCCGGGTGCGACAGTTTCAACCGGGCCGCGATCGTCCGCGTCTCGGTTTGCGACTGTGTCACGGTGACGCCGGGCTTCAGTCTCCCGATCACCCGCAAATAGTGCGCACCGCCGCTGTTCCGGTCGTCGTTGCTAGCTAAAGGAAACCACAACTCGGAGTCGGACGGGAAAGCGAAGCCTCGGGGCATTACGCCCACCACCGTGAAGACTTCGCGGTCGAACTGCACGCTCTTGCCCACCAAATTGCGGTCACCGCCCAATCGCCGCCACATGCTGTATGAGAGAACGGTGACAGGCACTCCGGCGATTCGCGTCTCCTCGGGTACAAAGGTCCGGCCCAGCATGGGCTGGACGCCGAGCGCGGGGAAGAACTCGGCGCTTACACGCGATGCGCGAATCATCGCCGGTTCGCCGCCCACGTTCATCCGGACGCCATCCCCAACGAATACCGCCATCTGTTCAAACGACCGGCTCTGTTCTTTCCAGTCGCGGAAGTTCTGGTAGGAGACCACGACGCGGTCTTCGCCGAGCGTCTCTCGGGTCTCCCACACCATCATCAGCCGGGCCGGTTCACGGAACGGCAGCGGCCGCAACAGCACCGCATTCACGACTGAGAAAACCGCCGTGCACGCTCCGATGCCCAGGGCCATCGTCAGCACCGCGACCGCCGTGAATCCCGGGTTCTTTCGCAAGGCACGAACGGCGTATTTCACGTCCGCGGCCCACGCCTCGACCCCCGCCCAGCCCCATGCCTGGCGGCTATCTTCCAGCAACAGCGCCGCACTCCCGAATTTCCGTCGGGCCAACCCCGCTGCCGTCGGATCGTTCCGGGCGCGGCAGTCCGCGCGCTCGGTTACGGTTCCGTTACGGCTGGCGGAATCTGATTCCCACGGAAGGTTGCTGTCGATTAGATTGAAGATAGGTGCCCCGCTACGCAGCCATCGACATCGGCAGCAACTCGATCCGCATGGAAGCGGCCGAGATTACCGATGGGCAGCCGACCCGCGTTCTGGCCTCCGACCGCGAAGTGACCCGCCTGGGCGAAAGCGTGTTTCGCAACGGCGCGGTGAGCGAGGAGGCGATCAAGGCGACCTGCGCGGTGCTGGCGCGGATGGCCGCGCTCCACCGCAAGCTGGAGGTGGTGGGAGTGCGGGCGGTGGCCACCAGCGCCATCCGCGATACGCGAAACCAGCGCGAGTTTCTGGAGCGGGCTTCGGAGGCCGCCGGCACGCACGTGGAAATCATCTCCGGCCGCGAGGAGGCCCGGCTGATTCACCTCGGCGTGGAGAGCGTATGGCCGCAGGACGGGCGGCGGGTGCTGATCTGCGACATCGGCGGCGGCAGCGCGGAAATCGTCGCCAGCCAAGATGGCGGCCTGCACATGGGGTTTTCGAAACCGCTCGGGGCCGTGCGGCTGCGCGAGATCTTTCTCAAGGACGATCCGCCGTCGCCGCGCCAACTGCACCAGATGCAAGAGTTCATCGAGGACAAGCTCTCGAGCGTGGTGCGGCGGCTGGGGCCGGCCAAGTGGGAGCGCGCGATCGGCACTTCGGCCACGGCATCGGCGGTGGCCGCGGCGCTGGCGCGGCTGCCTCGGTCGCGGCGCGACGAAATCGACCGCCTGCGTATTTCGACCGCGCAGGTCCGCAAGCTCTATTGGAAGCTGGCCGGACTGAGCCTGGCCGGCCGCCGCAAGGTGACCGGCATCGGGCCGCGCCGCGCCGAGATCATCGTGCCCGGCATGGCGGTGCTGTTGAACTTCCTGGAGCGGTTCCACCTGCCGGCAATCTACTACTCGCGCGCGGGCGTGCGCGATGGCGTGATCGCGGACCTGGCCGCGCGCAACGTGGGAGCGGAGCTTTCCCGCCTCACTCGCGAGCAGCGCCGCGAGGTAGAGGACATGGGCCGCCGCTACGGGGTCCCGGTGGAGCACGCCCGCAGCGTGGCTCACATCGCCGGCCTGCTGTTCACCGCGCTGCACCCGCTGCACCGCCTGCCGCCGGCCGCCGGCAAGCTGCTCGAAGCCGCCGCGCACCTACTCGACGTGGGCCACTACATCTCCAGCTCCAGCCATCACAAGCACTCGTATTATGTGGTGGCGAACTCGGACATGCCAGGCTTTACCGAGCGCGAGCGCGTGCTGGTCGCCGCGCTCTGCCGCTATCACCGCAAGGCGCTGCCCAACCCGATGCACGCCGCCTTTCAATCTCTGGCGCCGGAGGAAAAGCGCGCGCTGACGGTCCTGATCCCGCTGCTGCGGCTGGCCGACAACATGGTGCGCGGTCCGGAGCGGCGCATCGAGAGCCTGACTTGCCGGGTGCAGAACGGCGAGGTGACGCTGCTGGTTCACGCGACCGGCGATATCGACCTGGAACAGTGGGGCGCCGAACGCGCCGCAGGCACATTTCAGCAGGTTTTCAACCGCACCCTTTCACTGGTTCGCGCGCGATGAGGATGGGCGCGCCCTACTGGTTCACTCCCGACGCCAAAAATCCGCCGTCCACGGCGATGCACTGGCCAGTGATGAAGCTGGCGCCGTCGGAGGCGAGCAGCACAGCGGCGCCCACCAGCTCTTCGGATTTGCCAAAGCGGCCCATCGGGGTGCGCATGCGCAGTTCTTTGCCGCGCTCGGTGCCGTCAAGCAGGGCGGCGTTCAGGTCGGTGCGAAAAACGCCGGGCGCGATCGCATTCACGTTGATCCCGTCCTTGGCCCATTCGACCGCCAGGCTGCGCGTAAGCGACAGCACGGCCGCCTTGGAAGCGGCGTAGGCCGTCACCTGCACCAGCGAAACGAACGAATTCAGCGACGCGATATTGACGATGCGTCCGCGCCCGCCGGCCTTCAGCGACGAGTAAAACGACTGGCAGGCGCGCAGCATGCCCGTCAGGTTCACGTTCATGAGGTTGTTCCACTCGGCCTCGGTGACGTCGATGGTCGGCTTGCGGAAGATCTGGCCGGCCGCGTTGACGAGCACGTCCACGCGTCCGAACGCGGCCAGCACGGCGTCGCGGAAACCGTCCACGGATTCGCGCGAGGCGACGTCGCAGGCGCGGCGTAGCGTCTTGGCCCCAGCGCGCTCGATGTCCGCGCAAGCCTCCACCACCAGCCGCTCGCGCCGGCCGGTCGGCACCACGTCGGCGCCTGCGCGGGCCAGACCCAAGGCGAGCACCCGCCCCAGCCCGGAAGTTCCGCCCATCACGACCGCCACGCGGCCGGTCAAATCCATCGCGTTTTCGGTTGCCATCGCTCGTTCCCTTAGCGTTGGATGCGCGCTCCGCCGCCGCGGGCCAGCGACAGCACCTGATCGAGCGTGGCCATGGTGGTGTCGCCGGGGAAGGTGGTCAGCAGCGCGCCGTGGGCCCAGCCCAGTTTGACAGCCTCGGCCGGCTCCGCGCCCGTGAGCAGGCCATAGAAGAAGCCCGCTGCGAAGCCATCGCCGCCGCCCACCCGGTCGTAGACATCCAACTCCGCCACCGGCGCATTGTACACCTCGCCATTGACCCAAGCCACCGCGCTCCAACTGTGCCGGTTGGTGGAGTGAACCTCGCGCAAGGTGGTCGCCACCACCTGGATCTGCGGATGCTTGGCCACCGCCTGCTCGATCATACCAACAAACGCCGAGGGATCCAGCTTGGATTTGGCAGCCACTTCGGGCCCGGCGATTCCCAGCCCCTTCTGCAAATCCTCCTCGTTGCCCACCAGCACATCGACATTCTTGACGATGCGGCCCAGCACCTCGGCGGCGCGCGCTTCACCGCCCGAAATATTCCACAGCTTCTGGCGGTAGTTGAGGTCGAAGCTGACGATAGCGCCGGCCGCCTTGGCCGCTTGCATGCCTTCGATCACAACCTCCGCCGTGGTGGGGGAAAGGGCGGCGAAGATGCCGCCCGAATGAAACCAGCGCACGCCGCCCGCAAAGATTTCACTCCAGTTGAAATCGCCAGGCTGCAGACGGCCCGCCGCCTCGTTGGAGCGGTTATAGAAAACCACCGGGGCACGCGCCCCGAAGCCGCGGTCGCTGAAGACAGTGGCCATGTTGGGGCCGGTGACACCATCGTGCGCGAAGTGCTTGTAAAACGGCTTGACGCCCATGGCGCGCACGCGTTCCGCGATGAGGTCGCCGATCGGATAATCGGCCATGGCGCTGACGATGGCGGTGTCGAGGTGAAAACAGTGGGCCAGGTTCGCCGCCACGTTGAATTCGCCGCCGCTGACGTGAATGCGGCACTCCGTAGCCTTACGAAATGGAACGATGCCCGGATCGAGCCGGTGCACCAAAGCGCCGAGCGAAACCAGGTCCAGCGCTCCCTCCTTCGGAATTCTCAGGGGTTGACCCATGCTCTTTTCGTGAACCTCGCTTGCGATGTTGCCAAAAGGACGGCAGTTTTCCACGTTATGATCCGGCGCGATGGGCTGTCAAGGGCAAGAGATCCGAATCCTGGATTGAACGCGGGACGCCGGCGGCGACCACCCCGTGCCGCCTTGGTAAAATGGGGTTGAGACGGAGGGGCACCAAGATGAAATTCTTTCTCGACACGGCGAACCTGGAGGAACTGCGGCAAGGGGCGGCCTGGGGAATCGTGGATGGCGTGACCACCAATCCTTCGCTGATCGCCAAAGAGGGTAAACCGCTCGAAGAGCACATCCGGGAGATTTGCGGGATTATCGACGGCGATATCAGCGCGGAGGTGGTCGCGACCACCTCGCCGGAGATGATCCGCGAAGGCCGGGAGCTGGCCAAGATTCACCGCAGTGTGGTCGTCAAATGCCCGCTGACGCGGAATGGCATCGTGGCTACCAAGGCGCTGGCCTCGGAAGGGATCCGCGTCAATGTGACGCTCTGCTTTTCCGCCAACCAGGCCCTGATCGCCGCCAAAGCGGGAGCGTACATCGTCAGCCCGTTCGTGGGGCGGATCGACGACATCAGTTGGACCGGTATGGACCTGATTCGCGACATTGTGCAGATCTACCGGAACTATGGCTACAAGACGCAGATTCTGGCGGCTTCGCTGCGGTCGCCTACGCACGTGTCCCAGGCCGCGCTGGCGGGATCGCACATCGCCACCATGCCGTTCAAGGTTCTGGATATGCTCTTCAACCATCCGCTGACCGATAAGGGACTGGAGCAGTTCCTTAAGGATTGGAACAAGGCGTTTCAGCCGGCCCCGGTGGGCGGATAAGCGCACCCCATGCCTGCGGCCCTGGTATTCTCGTTTCCGGTTGCGGCTGTCATGCTCGTTTTGGCCGTGGTTCTCGTGGCGCTGGGGGCGCTGGCGGGCTACCGGGCGTGGAAAGGCTCACGGATCACGCCCGAAGAGCGCGAAAAGTTACGCCGCACCGCGCTGGCGGCGCGCGGCAAACTGGGCGACGCCTCGCTGGTGGATGTGCGCGGCGCGATGGTGGTTTATTCTTACGCCATTCGTGGCGTGGAGTACACGGCGTCGCAGGATGTGTCGTCGATCCGCGAGTTCTTGCCGGCCGAAGAGTCGTTGAGCGGCCCGGTGTGGGTTCGGTACGATCCCAAGAACCCCGCCAATTCGATCGTGCTGGCCGAGAACTGGACCGGCCTGAGGAGCAGATCGCCCGGCGTGCCCCAACCGCGGCGGTGAAAGATTGACAGACTCCCCGGCCTGCCCTATGCCTTGTGCATGGCGACTGCGAGGAGAGCGGCTACAAACAGCAATTGCATTGCGCGACGAAGAGGCAGACGCATTGCCGGGCGCCCGAGTATCGTCAGGCCCTCGCGGGCCGCGCGGACGTTTGCCGGAAATAGCGCGACCAGCAAAATCGCCAGGCAGATCGCAGCCGCGTGAGCGGTGAGCGGGATCAGCAGTCCCACACCCCCCAGAATCTCGAGGACGCCCGTGGTAGTGACCATGGCTCCCGCCGCGGGAAGCACAGGAGGCACCATGCGAATCAGGTCGGACCGGCCAGGTCCCCAATGCGCGGACGCAGTGACCAGAAACATCACGAAGAGGGCAATGCGAAGTGGCAGGTCCTGATTGTCAAGAGCGGTGACACCGAGAAGCCCCGCCAAGCGAAGAGCTGTAAATGAAACCACGAGAACAACTGCCGGTATCATTAGGACCGCGTCCCCCTACGCCGCGTACGGCCGGGCCAGCAACTGATCCTTGCCGATCCCGTTCTTGGCCGCCAGTTTTTCGAAGCTCTTGCCGCCCATCCATACGTACAGCCAACGAAAAAGAGCAAAGGGAATGCGGTTCTTCACGATCATGCTTGCCGCCGCGGCCGGTACCGGCAGACTCTCGGCCAGGGCCGCGGCGGCCATCTCCAACGCCGCGATCACATGTTGCACCGGAGGGCCCGGGCGTTTCGGCCCCGTGAGAGGCTGTCCGCCGATCATCCCTCCTCCGCCTACGGCAAGACCACCGGCCCACGTGAAGCCGCTTTGGGCGGCGAACTCACGGCATATGGCCAGCGCCACCGAATTCTGGTGCGTCTCGGGAAATCCGCTGTTCACAATCCCCACCAGGCGCTGCGCGGACGGCTCGCGACCCGCTTGTCCGCGGGCCGCAATCACCGCCAGGGCCTTGGTCACGAGATAGGGCAAGGCATCGACGTAAAGGGGAAAGACCAAAAGGATCAGCCCGGCACGTTCCACCGACGAAAGCAGTTCGCTCTCACCCTCCGGGCGATTCAGGCTGGCCCGAAGGGTCAGCGATGTGGTCTCCCAGCCTCGCTCCTTGAGGCGATCCAAGAGGTAGCCTCCCAGGGCCCCCGACGTACTGGGCTCGTTGGTCTTGGGGCTGCCCACAATGAGCAGAGCCCGTCGCGCGCCGGCCGGTTCGACGGCCGGGCCGGGTATAACCGGCGCGGGCATCAGCGACGCGGCCGCATCGCCGAAAGGCAACGCGTCTGACCTGCTCAGGAGCGCTTCGAAGCGCGCGCGCAGCGTACCGGCGGCGTCGTCCGAGAGAACCACCTCCGCAGCGTAGCTGGGGGGATGGAAATTGATCGCGTTGCGTCCGGCGAGGATTTTGAAGATGTGCGCTTCATCCGGGTTGGAATGGCGCTGGACTCCCACCATCACAAGCCGCGGCCGGTGCGCATAGCGCGGCGGGTGGTGTACCTCCCCGTGATCCATTTCGAAGAATGGGGAAGCGAGTTGCACGAGCCGGTCCACCATCTTCTTCAGCTCCGGCGAGTAACCGCCGAAAGTGACGGGGGTGAAGAGAACCGTTACATCACTCCGGACAATCGCTTTGGCGATCTCCCGGCCAGCATCCGCTTCCACACAAATGCCAGGCGTTTTGATCCAGCAATTGAAGCAACCGAGACAGTGCGCCAGTTTCATTTCGCGCAGGGGGAAGGTCTCGACTTGAGCACCGTCCGCATGGAGCACTTGAGACAACACGTCAAGAATTGGAGACAGGCGAGAATCCTCTGATCCGGCGCCATCCAGGATTACGACTTTCTTTTCCGGCATCCGAGTTTCCTCCGCGCTCGAACATTCCTTCTACGGATCAGTTTTCCGTCGGGGTCCTTTCGATGTGATCGATCACCAGCACGTCGAGCGGCGCCTTGCGCGGTTCCAGCTTGAGCCCCACCGCTTGCAGAGCGCTGAACATCGAATCGCCCGGTGCGTTCTGCATGGCCTGGATGGCTTCCGGTGGCAGCGCCATGCCGGTCGAGAGGGCCGCCCGGATCATCATGGCGTGATAGTCCTCCTCGGTAAAGGTGAGCGAGAAATCATACTTGCCTTTCAGCGCGGTCATGTCCACCACCGGCCGGTCCTCGAACCGCGCCAGCATATCGGCCACATAGTTCATCTGCATTTTCTTCCCGTCGATACGGCTGTCCCCCAGCGTGAAGTAAGACCCGTTGCCGTAATTGGCCACTACGCCGCCGCGTCCGCCGCTGACCTCGACGTTGACGGCTCCGTTGTCGGTCTTCTTGTCGCCGTCGCCAGCATCGCTTTCCGGATCGGGCGTCGCCTCTTTCATCTTGAGGCCGCCCTTGCCGATCACCACCGCGTAGACGGAAAAGTCCTTGGTTTCATGGTGCGTCTTCATCTGAAACCGGTCCGTCAGCAAGGCCTGCAACATGGGCCGCACTTGGGTGCGCGGAGCGCCCTCCGGCAGCTTGGCGACAATGTCGAACTTCTCGGTTGTCAGCCAATCCGGTCCGGAGATCTGATACTGCTTCAGGTTGAATCCGATCGCGATCTCATCTTTCAGAGCAAATTGGCGAATGCTGACCTGCGAGCCATCGATATGCAAACCGAGGCCAACCTGCCCAGGGGTGGCGGGAGCCGACGGCCGGATCGACGCCACTTCGAACTGCGGCGGCGGAGCAGTCTGGCCAAAACCTACGATTGTTACAAAACCAACAAGACTTGCCAGGCGAATCGTCTTCATACCTTTGAATATACGTGTTCGTGGCGGAGAAGATCCAACGCGCTGAGCGATTCCGGACCTGGCGCGGTTTACTCGATGACCCCTTCCACGGTGGCCGGCAGCGGGCCCGCCATTTCGCGGAGTTTCTCGAACAGACTGTCGTAGAGGACCGCGTAGCTTTCGAGTGCGGGATCGCGGCCGCGCGCTTCCGCGAAAGTGCGGCGCATGTGACGCACCGCCACCAGCAGCAGCTTCAGTTCGTCGTCGCTGAATCCGAGCGCTTTCGCCATCGAATGCCCCCTAGCAAAATCCGGATGCGAGGCCAGAGGCTGATCAGCATCCAGAACAGTGATCCGGCGATCGCGGCACGACGGATCCAATGCGCTGCGATCATCTCCGCGCCGCCATCGTAATGTAGGGTGATTGTACAGTTGCCGTAACACTCCGGGACTACCGTCAACTGTCCCAGCTTGTCGGCAAACACGCGGCGCGGTGAGCCGTTCACCGCGGCGTGCCAACCCGGGTGAGCACTTTCCTGAACGCTCACGACCTGACCCGGCCTCAAACTGCCTGTCACTACAATCGTTTCATTGTCGGGCCACCGAACGTCTAATTGCGGCGCCTCTGGCCGCTCGAAGGCCTCTACGTAAGGAACGAGGGGCATACTATCGACGCCGTTCGCGGGCGTCCGTTGCACCAAGTCGGCCGGCTCCAGCGCGTGTGCAATAGAGTAGTGGCGCCAGGGCACCTCGTAGATCACATCGTCTCCATCCCGCCACAGCGCAGAAAGATGGCCTTCGAACTTGTGAGGATGAAGGAAAGTCTTATACACCTCCGTGCTCCGCGGACCGGACACCGCAACCGCACGCACACCCAGCGCCTTGAACCAGAGCAGACTGTTCTCGACGGCGCGGTTCTCAGCTCCTTGGTCTGTGCCAATTCCGTAGTTCGCGGTTTCGATGATCTGAGTCAGGACACTTTGCGAGCAGCACCCGGTCAGTTGGGGCGTGTCGGTGAACGCGTTTAGCCAGAAAGCGGTCGAGCCCGGTACCATGACACGGCTTCCTCGGATGTGCCGGTCGAACCAGAGAGCCGTTTTGTACTCGCTCGTGCGCGTCACATCGGTGCCCTGAATGAGCCGGCTTGCGTAGGTTCTGTATACGAAGAACTGTGTGATGCATACTAGCGCGAATGCGACGGCTAGGGGCCATCGCAGGACCGCCCACCGCCGACACAAAAGACGGACCGCGAAAACCGCGCTGAGCGCTAGGCCCATCTCCATCGCCAAGTGAAAGCGGCCCGGCTGTGCCAGGAGGGTGATGCCGAACCAATACCAGCCGAGCGTAATCGCGGCCATGTATAGCGAAAACAGGAGGAAAAAGCGCAGGTGCCGCGGCGCGCGCGCGGCGGAGAGGATTCGGAGCAGAAGCCACGTACATATTGCGGCTAGGGCGAGATAAGCCAAATGCCGCAGGCCGAACTTGTTCGCCGACTCAAGGACCTGGACGTTAGCTTGCGTCTTGATGATGGTCGAAGGCGGCATCCAGGGCATTGCGATTGCGTATGCCAGAGCGCTGATTCCGATTATGCGCGCCAGCCTCCGCAGTCGGCCACCTTCAGGGACCGCCAGCCAGTAAGCGACAGTTGCGCAAGCCATAACGATCGCTCCCGGCCAATTGGTGAGAGCTACCGCTGCCAGGGCTAGCGCGGCGAACACATACCAGGTTGGCCGCCTTTTTTCGAGCGCTAGGTCCAGGATGAGGATCGCTAAAGGGATAAGCGTAAGCGAACAGACATGCGGGCTGTCGCCCCATGCTACCGGCGTGTGAAGCCGCCGCGCCCAGAAAAGGCTTCCGAGGTCGTGTCTAATCGCGGGTACGAGAGCCGCCGATGGCGACGTCAATGAATAGAGCAGGGCAGCGTAGAAACTCCAACGGACAGAGCCAGTCAGGCGGGCAGCCATCCAGAACAGCGTCACGGGGCCAAGACTGTAGATGAGCGCAACCACAATATGGAATGCCAGGCCGATGTTGAGGTGCCCGAGGAAGGAGACGCCTGCGACCGCTAAGTGCAAGGCTGGCGGGTAAGCGCTCTGGAAGGGCATGCCGTCGTACCAGAACCGGCACCAGCCCAGGTCTGGCCAGTGATCGCGGGCATAACGAGCGTAGGAGACGAAGAGACCCTCCACGGTTCCCCTCTGGGATAGGTATTCGGTGCGGAACAATGGCGCTGCGACAAGGGCATTAATCGCAAATAGGCTCACCGAGAGCCACGGCAAGGGGCTATGCCAAAGCGACGACAAAAGTTTGCACCAAAGCGACGAAAAAAGGTCACGACAATGCGACGCGTAACGTATAAGCTTCAGTTTCGCCGTCGCTAGATCCAGGCGTTTTCTCCACCGAATTCTCCCCAGCACAATCCATACGCCGCCGCTCACGAGCGCCAGCACGCTGGCAGGGCGCGCCAGGCGCATTTCGGTGCCGCCGTCGTAATCCAAATCCACCGTGCAAGCGCCATCGCAGCGCGGCTCGACGACGATCTGCCCCAGTTTATCGCTCCAGATGCGGCGGGGCGCGCCGTTGACACTGGCGTGCCAACCTTCATCGAACGTGACCTGGACGGAGAGCAGATGCTCCGGCCGCAGATTGGCCTCGATACGAGCGGAACCGGTCCCCGTCCAGCGGAAATCGGCCGGCGGAAGCGCGGGATCGTCGAGCGCCGCCAGGTAGGACCGGACCGCCTTTAACTCGTACGCCGCGGGCGTCTCCCTCACCAGGTCGGCAGCGCGGACGGCGTGTGCGAGCGAGCAGGAACCGCGCGGCACAGCGTAGACCACCTCCGTCTGATCGCGCCAGAGCACCGGGAGGGAATGCCACTTCTCGGGGTGGGCGTAGGGGTGATAGACCTCGCCGCTCGTCGGGTCGCCGCCAACGACGGCGTCGACACCGAAAGCCTTGAGCCACCCGAGCCCGACCTCCAGCGAGTCCCCGAAATATTCCTGAAAGATGATGTCTTGCAACAGGACGTTGCGCTCGCCGTTGTCGAAACCGCCGGTCATCATCGGCGTATCGCTGAAGGCGTTCATCCAAAAACCGATGGTTCCGGGCGCGAAAACGCGCCTGCCGGGCAGGTGATCGCCGAGCCAGTGCGAAACCCGGTACTCAGCCGTGGATTGGATGTCGATGGGCTTCTCCATGCCGCGCGCGCGGTGAAGCTGGTAAATCCAAATTGGCGCGGCGGCGAGCGCCAGCGCGCATACGACGATCAGCGCCCCGCGGCGCGGCAATCGCGCGTAAGCAGGACCTGCAATCAGTGCCACGGCCAGCCAGAAAGCCAGATCCATCTCGAGGTGGTAGCGCTGCGGCTGCGGCAGCAGGGAAAAATGAACCCAATAACCCGCCAGCGCGATAAAAGCCGTGGCATAGAAAAACAGAATTCCGAAACGCGCCGGGGCGGCCAGCGGCGCGTGGCGCATCGCCCAAGCCAGCACTAAGAAGCCAGCCGCGAAAACGGCGACGATTGCCAGGTGAGCGGGGCCGGATTCGAACCTGCCGCCCACCAGCGGAGCGTTGGCGCGTATGGTGGCGACGATGGAAGGCGCCACGAACGGCAGCGCGATCAGATACGCGTAACAAGCCAAGCCGGCGGCGGTGAGCCACTGCCTCACCGGGCGCGCTGCAAAACCGGCAAAAAGATAAGCGCCCGCGCCCAGCGTCAGCGCGAAAGCGCCGATCCAGTTGCTCAGCACGGTAGCGGCCAGCGCCAGCCCGGCCAGCACGTAATAAACCGGCCGGCGTTTGGTCAGGGCAACATGCAATAGCGCAATGGCGAGCGGCAGAAACATGAGCGAGGTGAGGTGCGGGCCTTCGCCGTTGGGCAGTAGAGTCGTCAACCGACGAGCCCCGAACCAGCCGCCGCTGCCGGCGCGCACTTCACGCACCAGAAAGCAGGTCGGCGAAACCAGCGAATAGCCGAGCCCGGCCAGCCAAGCGGGAACGCGCCCCGCGCCCAACCGCCAGGCGGCCCAGAACACCGTCACCGGGCCCAGCGCGTACACCACGGCGGTTACGATGTGATACGCCAGCGCCGGCGAAATGCGCGCCGCGGCGGCCACGCCGGCCACCGTAAAGTGCAGCAGCGGAGGATACGTGTCCGGGTAGGGGATGCCTCCGTACCACAGCGGGAACCAGGCGAGATGCGGAAAATGGGCGACGATGTAGCGCGCCAGCCCGACATAGGCGGCCTCGATCGACCCCATGTACTGGGTGTAAGGAATGCGAAACAGCCGCCACATCAGGACGGCATTGATGCAGAAAAGCCCCAGGGCGGCGGCCGCCGTCCTGGAAGCTTCGCGGAAGCGGGGCACTGATTTCGATTATAGACGGGCGGAAGCGGGGCCAAGGTTGAGGTTGTGGGGTCGGCCGACCGGCGGAGCGTGCGTACGGCTTTACTTAAGGGACCTCATGAACTCCGTGGCGCGGGTCACGTGAGCGGGGTCAACCCATCGAGTGGGGCTGCGCTGGAAACTAAGCCGCCCATTAAAGGTGCCGAAGTGCTTTTGCATTTTAGGCGAAAGAACCTTGAGTGGTTGGCCGATGCGGTTGCGCCCCATCACGCTGATGCATACTGCCTTCCTGAGCAAGCGGCTACGGTCAGAGCCCTTGATCAATACAAGCTCGGCCCTCTGCCGCTCGAAGACCCATTGATGTCGCACATGAAAGTTGTTGCCAAAGAGCCGGTGCGTCTCTTGATCGCCGAAGTCATCCGGTCTTCCTGCCGCCAGAACTTCAAAATACCCCATCAAGTAAAGCGCGGGGTGTGCCCTGAAGTCCCAACCCTCAAGGCCGCAATAGAAAATTAGCATGTCACCGCTTTCTAGGTGACGAAGGCCAGCCTTCGGTGGCGTCGGGTCGCCGTAAGTGAATGTCGCGAACTCTGGATCGAAATGGATAGACCGATTGGCCATCGCGTCGCGACGGGACTCTGGGAAATACTCTACGAGTTTCCGTTGCTTCAAGCTGGTCGTGTTGCCGTACGTTCGCTCATCGATACCGAAGCCGTCAGGAATCGGAACGTAATCGAACGAACCGTCACGGAATAGCGGCCCGTGTATGCCTCCCGATCCGCTATCGATCCCGACCCTGAGCAGCGCAACTCTCATCGCTCAGCAACCGCGCTTGGTTAAGGGTCTCTTTTCGGCGACACGAGGTTTCCTAGGCCGGCGATTCTTGGCCCATCTGAGTATTCCTTGGACCTCTTCCTGCATCTTACGATCAAGAGATCTGGACATCACAAGCCGCACATGCTGGTCTTCGAACATGTACCTGAAGAGGTTTGGAGCGTGTCGCCTCAGCTCCGGGCCGTCCTCGTCCAATAGAACGAAGTGGTCGAACCCGACGCGAGGTCCTCTTCCGCCAGTCTCGGTTCTAAATGGGCCTATCCCAATCCAATTGATCTTAAGAGCTATACCCTCGTGGCCGCGCCACGGGCTCTTCCCGCCGACGCCAATCACGGCCTCAAAACTCCAGCCCCGGACCCGACCCATACACTCGTGAATGCCAAAAATGCCCGCTTCGTCGGGGTCACCTTTATGGGTCCTTTTGTATATCAACGTATCTTCCATGGCGACCGATTGTACCGCCCGTTCAGCGGCTGGTAAAGCCTCGGGTCAGCGCACGCAGCCCACGTTCAGGCCGGCTATGGATGCTCAGCGCTGGGAGGGAACTGGCCATCTCACCCCGCCGGCGCCGGGATGGCCACGCTCGTTTCCCCCCATCCGCTCGGGCATTGGATTCTGATTTTCAACTCGCGGGCTTCCTGGGACAGGGTCTGATAGGCGATTTCGTAACGCGCGTTGAGGTTGAGGTAGGCTTCCTCGATGCGGGCGATGATTGCCTCTGGGGCGGCGGCATACGTATAGCTGATGCGGGCCTTGTTGCAGAGGTCCTCGAGGGCGGGATTGGGGACCGACGAGATGACCTGGACGATACCGAGTGCGGCGCCGACGGTGGCCACCAGGCCGGGGCCGGCGACGCCCTGGACCGGCTCGGCGGCGAAGACAATGACGTGGCGTTTGCCGCGCGCCAGGTTGGATTCGGCCCGCAGGGCGCGCCAGAGGGTTTGCCACATATCGGCGCAGTCCGCGCGTTGCGTCATGCGGCGGAAGGAATCGGCCAGGGCATCCGGATTCGGAGTGAAGGGAAACTCCTGGTTGGCTTGAGCCGCGGGAGCGGTATTGGCGGTTTCAGCGGCCGGCTTCCATGGCAGGTACGCCCACAAATCCGAGGGCCGTTTTCCAGCCAGGCAACCGAGTGCACTGGTCACCCAAGGAGGCTCTTGCGCCTCCCCGCCGCGGGGGAACAGGAAGACCACGGACATGGGGGGCGGACTGGGGCGCACGGTCACGTGGTAGTTCAGCACCGGCAGCCCGTCCTCGCAGAGCATAAAGTGGATGGCGCGCAGCGAGGGCGCGGAGCCAGCGGCGGCTACCGACACTTGCAGGCGCCGCGTCAGTTTGGGCCCGGCGGCGGAGGCGGCGGCCATGGTTTCGAGCATCAGACTGGAGACGCGCCAGGGCTGCCCGGTGGCCGCCCGCGCCGTGGCGGCCTTGATGCGCGCGAGCGACCACAAGGCGCGCGAGCGCACCATTGGATGCGGGTCGCGCAGCAACTGCGCCACCGTGTTGCGAAATCGCGAATCCCCGGTCTCTCCCATCACCCAAGCGGCGGTGGCGCGGAAGACCGCGGCCGGATGAGCGGCCAGCTTGATGGTTTCGGCGAGGGACGCGGACTCCCCCATCGCGTAGAGCCCATAGAGAGCGTTGCCTACCACGCGGTTGCTGGCATCGCGCAGGGAGGCCAGCATCAAGTCGCGCGCCTCCTCGGTTTCCACTCCCCACAACCCTTCGATGGCGTTGGCGCGCAAGCGGGGATCCGCGTCGTTCATGTGGCTTTGCACCCACACCGCGCTGTGGTTGCTGCGACCCATAATGAGCGCGGCCTTGGAACGCAATCCGGCATCTGTCGAGTGCAACAGGCGGGAGAGCGAAGGCAGAATGCGGGTGCCATCCGAGACGCGAGACAGGATGTCCAGCAGGCGCGACGCATTCGCGGCGAGCAGCGGGTGCGTGCCGGCTGTCACGCCCTCAGCGAGGTGCCGGGCCAGGCTGAGCTCCACCATATGGTCGAGCTGAATCGCCATGCGGACGGCCACCGCCGCCTGCTCCACGCGCAGAGATGGTTCGCACAACAGCGGCTCCAACAGATCGTTGCTAACAAGCAAACCCACCAGGAAGCGCAGGCCGCGGGACTGCTCCTGGGTGCGCAGCACTTCAAGCGCTCCGCGATAAAAGACGTCGGGATCGTTCCCCAGCAACTCTTCGATGAGTTCCTGATTCCGGGCCTCGCCCGCCGACAGGTTCGCCACCAAGGCCGCGAAGCCCGTGGGGGTGATGTCCCCTGCTCTCCCACTGCTGGTTGCGTATGGCAGCACATTCAATAAATCGGTCAACGTCCTTAAAACTTTAGAGTGTTTGCACGGTCCTCCCTCAGGCGTGGGGTGCATAACCGCGGGCCGGGCCGGGCATGCCCGGCCCCTACGGCGCGACGGCTTACTCGCCTATAATCAAGTTCATGCAAACCAATAGCTTTGGCGCGAAGGCGAAGCTGCGCGTGGGCTCGGTGGAATACGAGTACTTCCGGCTTCAGGCGGTGGAAGAAAAGGGCGTGGGCAATGTCGGGCGGCTGCCCTTTTCGATTCGAATCCTGCTCGAAAACCTGCTCCGCGCGGAGGATGGCCGCCGCGTGCTGGCCTCCGACGTGGAGTACGTGGTGCGCGGCCAGGCCGCCGCGGAGGGCAAGGAAATCAGCTTCATGCCGGCGCGCGTGCTGTTGCAGGACTTCACCGGCGTGCCGGCGGTGGTGGATCTGGCGGCGATGCGCGATGCGCTTTCGGCGGCCGGCGCCGACCCCGGCCGGGCCAACCCTCTGATGCCGGCCGATCTGGTGATCGATCACTCGGTGCAGGTGGACCGGTTCGGGTCGGCAGACGCTTTCGGGATCAATGCGGTGCTCGAATTCGAGCGCAACCGCGAGCGGTACGCGCTGCTGCGCTGGGGGCAAACCGCGTTCCGCAATTTCCGCGTGGTCCCGCCGGACACGGGCATCGTGCACCAGGTGAACCTCGAGTACTTGGCATCGGTGGTGTTCCGCGCCAACGGGCGGGCCTATCCGGATACGCTGGTCGGCACCGATTCGCATACCACCATGATTAATGGCCTGGGCGTGCTGGGCTGGGGCGTGGGCGGCATCGAAGCCGAGGCCTGCATGCTGGGTCAGCCGATTTCCATGCTCCTGCCGCCGGTGGTGGGATTTAAACTTCACGGTAAGCTGCCGGAAGGGTGCACGGCCACCGACCTGGTGCTCACCATTACCGAGATGCTGCGCAAGAAAGGGGTGGTGGGAAAGTTCGTCGAGTTTTACGGAACCGGCTTGAGCGCGCTGAGCCTGGCGGACCGCGCCACGGTGGCCAACATGGCGCCCGAGTACGGGGCCACCATGGGCTTCTTCCCGGTGGACGCGGAGACCATCCAGTATCTGAAATTCACCAACCGCGATGCGGACCTGGTGGCACTGGTGGACGCTTACACCAAGGCGCAGGGTCTGTTCCGCACGGACGCCACGCCGGACCCTGTGTACGCCGACACGCTCGAGCTGGATCTGGGGAAAGTGACGCCCTCGCTCGCCGGGCCGAAACGGCCGCAGGACCGCGTCGAGCTCGCCGATGTGAAGAAAAACTTCCACGCCGCGTTCGGGGCCAACGGGAAGAGCGCGCACGCTGAGATCGGCGGCCAGGCCGTCAGCTTTGGCAGCGGCGCGGTGGTGATCGCCGCGATTACAAGCTGCACCAACACCTCCAACCCCTCGGTGATGCTGGCGGCCGGCTTGGTGGCGAAGAAGGCCGTCGAGCGCGGCCTGACCGTGAAGCCGTGGGTGAAGACCAGCCTGGCGCCGGGCTCGAAAGTGGTGATGGATTATTACCGCGAGGCCGGGCTGATTGAGTATCTCGAGCGGCTCAAGTTTCACCTGGTGGGCTTCGGCTGCACCACCTGCATCGGCAACAGCGGGCCGCTGCCCGAACCGGTCGCGCAAGCGGTGCAGAAAGAGAACCTGATCGCGGCGGCCGTGCTGAGCGGCAACCGCAATTTCGAGGGCCGGGTGAACCCGCTGGTGAAGGCGAATTACCTGGCGTCGCCGCCGCTGGTGGTGGCCTACGCACTGGCCGGCACGGTGGATGTGGATCTCGTCCATGACCCGCTCGGCGCCGATGGCGCGGGCAAGCCGGTCTACCTGCGCGACATCTGGCCGACTAACCAGGAGGTGCAGGACACCGTGCGGGCGGCCGTCAACCGGGGCATGTTCGAGCACGAATATGAGCACGTCTTCGATGGCGACGCCAACTGGCAGGCGATGCCGGTGCCGGCCGGCGACACATACGAATGGGACGACCGGTCCACGTATATCAAAAAGCCTCCGTATTTCGAAAAAATGGTGGACCCGGCCACTTCCATTCACGACCTGGACGGGCTGCGGGTGCTGGCCATGCTGGGCGATTCGGTGACCACGGACCACATTTCACCGGCCGGATCGATCCCCAAGGAAACGCCGGCGGGCCGCTACCTGATCGCGCAGGGCGTGGAGCCGAAGGATTTCAACCAGTACGGTGCGCGCCGCGGCAATCATGAAGTGATGGTGCGCGGCACGCTGGCCAACATCCGCCTGCGCAACCAGCTTGCGCCGGGCACCGAGGGCGGCTGGACGGTACACCTGCCGGATGGCGAGCAGATGTACATCTATGACGCCTCGGTGAGATACCAGGCCGAAGGCGTTGGGCTGCTGATTCTGGCCGGCAAGGAATACGGGTCCGGCTCGTCCCGCGATTGGGCGGCCAAGGGCGTCATGCTGCTCGGAGTGCGCGCCGTGATCGCGGAGAGCTTCGAGCGCATCCACCGCACCAACCTGGTGGGGATGGGATTGCTACCGCTCCAATTCGAGGACGGCCAGAACGCGCAGAGCCTGGGGCTGACCGGGAAAGAAACGTACCACGTTACCGGCATACCAGCCGCGCTTGGTGGCGGCCCGAAGAAAGCCGCCGTGCGCGCGGTTGCGGCCGATGGCGCCGAGAAGAATTTCACGGTGACCGTCCGCGTAGATACGCCGCAGGAAGTGGAGTATTACCGCAATGGCGGGATATTGCCGTACGTGCTGAGGGAGCTGGCCAAGTAAGGAGGCGATAATGGACCGTTTCGATCTGAATTCCTTAGATGACTACTCAGACGCGGCGTGCACAGAGAATCACCTCGTCGTCGACGCAAAGAGTGACGTTCATGTACTCACGATGCGTGCGCCCGGAAGACGTGTCAAGCGCTGGAGACGCGCGGCGGGCGGAGCCGGCGCTATACTGGAATTGCCGTGAAGGATGCGATGGATGAACTCGTTCAGAAATATTCCCGCCAGGGACGCCCCTCCGCGGAGGAGTTGATCGCCGCGCAGGGGCTCACGTTTCCGCGCGATCCGAAGGAACTGCTTGGCGACTTCTGGCCCGAGGAAGAGTCCATTGACGATTTCCTGGCCGCCATGCGCGAATGGCGCGGGCACGCGAAGACCGATCCCGCTGCATGAAGCGCATCGTGCTCGACACGGACGTCGTGTCATTTCTCTTCAAAGCCGACAGCAGGGCACAACTCTACCTCCCACATCTGGATGGCCGGCAGTGGTTCATCTCGTTCATGACGGAAGCAGAGTTAGAACAATGGGCTCTCATGGCAAACTGGAGCGAAAAGCGCGTCGAGTGGCTGCGATTGTTTCTGCGTCGCTTTGCGATCGTGCCTTCCTCACATGACCTCGTTCAAGAATGGGCGGAGGCGATGGTCGCCGCCCGAAGAAACGGACGGCGAATCGAAACCGCCGATGCTTGGATTGCGGCCACGGCGCTGCTCTACGATGCTACGTTGCTGACTCACAACAAAGCCGATTATCTCGGCGTACCGGGACTGCGGTTTGGCTGAGAGGCCTTACGGTGTCTGCGCAAGCCGAGCATATTGACGCCCTACTTGCGCTACTATCAGGCTTTTTGGAGGCATCCGTGGGCGATCGGGCGGCAGGCCGATGAAGGTCACATTCTGGGGCGCGGCGGGGACGGTCACCGGCTCGATGCACCTGGTGGAATCGGGTGGCCGGCGATACGCGCTCGATTGCGGGCTGTTTCAGGGGCGCCGCAAGGAAGCGGACGAAAAGAATCGCTACTTACCCGTCGCCGGCTCGTCAATTGATGCGGTGGTCCTTTCGCACGCGCACATCGACCACAGCGGCAAGTTGCCCATGCTGCTGAAGAACGGCTTCACCGGCCCCATCTACGCGACTCCGGCGACCATCGACCTCTGCAACTGGATGTTGCGCGACACGGCTCACATTCAGGAAAAAGACGCGGAGTTTCTGAACAAGCGCCGGGAGCATCGCAAATCGATGGGCCTGGAAGATGGGCACGCGGTGCCGCTGTATACGACCGAGGATGCCGAGCGCACACTGCCGCTGTTCCGGCCGGTGAACTATCACCAGCCGCACAACCTGGGCGAGAGCCTCAGCTACATTCCGTACGATGCCGGTCACATTCTGGGCTCCTCGAGCGTGATATTGCACGAGGAGCGAAACGGCGCACGCGTGCGGCTGGCGTTTTCCGGCGACGTGGGCCGCCCGAATCTGCCCATCATTCGCGATCCGGAAGCGATGCCCGCGGCCGACTACCTGATCGTCGAAAGCACCTACGGCGGACGCTTGCACAAGGATGTCAGCCACGTGGAAAACAAGCTGGCCGATGTCGTCAACCGGACGGCGCGGCGCGGGGGCCGCATCATTGTCCCCGCCTTCGCGGTGGGCCGCACGCAGCAACTGGTGCTGCTGCTGCACCAGCTCGCCAACCAGAAGCGCATCCCCGGCATCCCGATTTTCGTCGACAGCCCGCTGGCGCTCAATGTTACCCAGGTACACAGGGACCACCCCGAGTGCTTCAACGAAGAAACCCGCCAGTACCTTCTCCACAGCGAAGATCCGTTCGGTTTCGCGCGCCTACAATACGTGCGCGAGGCGGCCGAATCGAAGAAGCTGAACGACCTGCACGGCCCCTTCGTGGTGATCTCGGCTTCGGGAATGTGCGAGGCGGGGCGCATCCTGCACCACCTGCGCAACAACATCGAGGACCCGCGCAACACCGTGCTCATCACCGGCTTTCAGGCGCAGGACACGCTGGGGCGGAAGCTGATCGAAAAATGGCCGGAGGTGAAAATCTTCGGCGAACCGATGCGGGTGCGCGCCGACATTGCGAGCCTGGACGAATTGAGCGCTCATGCCGATTACAACGAGCTGCTCGATTGGATCCGGCCGCTGGCGCCTTCGCTGCGCAAGGTCTTCCTGGTGCACGGCGAGCCGGAGCAATCGGCGGCGTTCTCGAAGCAGCTTCACTCCCATTACGGCGTGGAAACGGTGACGCCCGCTCCGGGCCAGAGCTTTGACCTGGTGTGAAAATGGTACTGGTTTGATCCTGGCAGCCATAGAGCCAACGCAAAGATGACTTCACATTGTCCGGCCGGCCGATGTGGCGCACGCACTTTTGCGTGCCGCGCCGGCACTCCTGCCGACGTACGGCGGAACGGGGCAAAGACGCGTCGAGAAGAGTCTCGGCGCGGCACGCACGAGTGCGTGCGCCACGGGATTTTGGCCCTGGCGCTAGCCGCCGCAGTGTTCAGCGGGTGCGCTCACAAGAAGCATGCGCGGACGCCTGCTCCGCCGACCGCGCCGGCGCCCGCGCCAAAGATCGGCGATACAGAGACGGGGCTCGCCAGTTGGTATGGGCATCCTTACCACGGGCGCGCGGCGGCCAACGGCGAAATCTACGACATGGAAACGCTGGTGGCAGCGCACCGCACGCTGCCATTCAATACCTGGGTGCGGGTGTTGAACGTTTCCAACTCAAAGACCGTCGACGTGCGCATCATCGACCGGGGACCATTCGTGGACGGGCGGGTGATCGATTTGTCGCACGCAGCGGCGCGCGCGATCGACCTATTGGGTCCGGGGGTGGGACCCGTGCGATTAGAAGTGATCCGCCTGCCGGATGCCGTGGAGCCAGCGGTCTTCGCCGTGCAGGTGGGGGCATTCCGCAGCCGCGAGAACGCGGAGCGGTTGCGCGATGCCTTGGCCGCCCGCTACGGCGCGGCCCGCCTGGTGCTGCGGCATGGCAATCCGGACCTGTGGCGGGTGCTGGTGGGCGCTGTGGCGACCACCGACGCCGCTGGCGCCTTGGCCGCGCGCATTCACGCCGAAACGGGTGAGAATAACGGTTTCGTGGTGCGACTAGATTCTGAATAGCGCTCCCAAGCGAGCCTCCCATCCATAGCGGGGAGAGAACTGACTTCATGAATCGGGCCGTGCCGGGCGCAGCCCAGCCCATAGTGGGCCGGACGCCCGTAATTGACAATCTTCGCCGCCTGATCGAGAAGGCGTCGCGCAACCGGTTGCCGGTGCTGCTGCTGGGCGAAAGCGGCACCGGCAAGGAGGTGGTGGCGCGCGCCATCCACGATGCCAACCCGCGCGGCCAGTTCGTGCCCATCGATTGCGGCTCGCTGGTGGGCACGCTGATGGAAAGTGAACTGTTCGGGCACGTGAAGGGGTCGTTCAGCGGCGCGCAAGAGAGCAAGAAGGGGCTGGTGGAGGTAGCCGACGGCGGGACGGCATTTTTCGACGAGATCGGCGACCTGCCGCTGGAGATGCAGGTCAAGCTGCTGCGGCTGATCCAGGAGCGCCAATTCCGCGCGGTCGGCGCGCTGCAATGGCGGTCAGTGGACCTGCGCATCATCGCCGCGACGCATCGCGACTTGAAAGCGGAGATCGCCAAAAGCCGCTTCCGCGAAGACCTCTACTTCCGTCTCAACGTGTTCAGCATCCGGCTGCCGCCGCTGCGCGACCGCAAGGCGGACATCCCGCTGCTGGTCGACCATTTCCTGGAAAGAGCGCACGCCGCCGGCCTGCCCTGGTTCGACCCCGGCCCGCAAACGCGCGCCCGGCTGGCCGCATACGATTGGCCCGGCAACGTGCGGGAGCTGAAGAACGCTGTCGAACGCATGGCGGCGCTGCATTCCGAACACCATCCCGAAGCCGCGCTGCCATCGGCGCTGGTGAATCAGAGCCGGTCGGCGGGCCTGGAGCGGGTCTCGGCCGCGGTGGCGGTCGCGGAGGAAGACGAAGCCGGCTGCGAATTCGTGGTGCGGCCGAAGTCGCCTGTATTCACCATCAGCGAAAGCGAAAGGAACGCCATCGAGCGCGCCCTGGCCGCCGCCAACGGCGAACGCGGCAAGACCGCGCGGCTGCTCGGCATGGGCCGCACCACCTTGTATCGAAAGATGAAAGAATACGGACTGGATTGAGAATCGCGCTCGACGCCACCTACGCCATTGGGGAGGAGCTTAGCGGGGTCGGGCTGTATTCACGCGAAATTCTCGACGGGCTTGCCGGCCTGCGGCCTGAGGTGCGCTTCGAATACTGGCTGCGGCCGCATCGTTTTTTTCGCGCGGCAGGCCTGGCTGCAAGACCGAACACGCGGCGGCGTCTGCTCGCCCGGCCGTTGGGGCCGCGCGGAGCGGCGCTTTATCATGGCCTGAACCAGCGGCTGCCGGCGATGCGTCTGCGCGCCACTGTGGTGACGTTTCACGACCTGTTCGTGATGACGGGCGATTATTCGACGTGGGAATTCCGCGCCCGCTTCACCGCCCAAGCGCGGGATGCGGCACGCCGCGCCGACTCGATCGTCGCGGTTTCCGAATTCACCAAACGCCAGGTGGTAGCGCTGCTGGGCGTGCCGGAGGCGCAGGTGCGGGTGGTGCATCACGGAGCGCGCCAACTCGACTTCCCACATGTCGCGCGCGAGCGGGTGATTCTGCACGTCGGAGCCTTGCAGACGCGCAAGAACATCGCCCGTCTGGTGGAGGCATTCGAGACGCTCGACGGGAGCTGGCGGTTAGTGCTGGCGGGCGGCGTGGGCTTCGGCGCGGCCGGGATTCTGGAGCGCATCGCGCGCAGCCCGGCGCGCGCCCGCATCGAAACGCCGGGTTACGTCACGCCGGCGGAACTTGCCCGGTGGTACGCACGCGCGACGGTTTTCGCGTTCCCCTCGCTCGACGAAGGCTTCGGCATGCCGCTGCTTGAGGCGATGGCGGCGGGCACGCCCGTGATGACTTCGAACCGGTCCGCGCTGGCGGAGGTAGCTGGCGACGCCGCGCTGTTGGTGAATCCGGAAGATACCGGTGCCTTGGCGGAAGCCTTGCGCCAACTGGCCGGCGACGCGGAGTTGCGGTCGGAGCTAGCGCGACGCGGCAGAGCGCGCGTTCAGAATTTCACTTGGGGCACGGCTGTCCGCGAAACCTGGGAGGTTTACCGGGAATTGCTCGGGCTGCCGGGGGAGTAACGCGCCTTGCGGAATCGCGAATCCGCTTGGGAAGCGGGGCAGGCGCTTTCGCCGGCGCTTCCGCCTGCCAATCGCTGCAACAGCCAAGCCATCGGCCACCTGTGGTTCATCTGTTCTACAATGGCGGCTACATGAGCATTCGGGCAAACTTAATGATTCTTGCCCTGCTAGCGCCGTTGTTGCGTTCGCAGAGCGCTACGCCTTCGTCCGCGGAGGTGCTGGCACGTGTCAGCGATGCCACGGCAATTATTCTCTCTGGCGAGGGTGCGGGGCGGCTAACATCGATTAGCACTGGCGTGGTAGTACGTTCTAATGGAGTGCTTCTAACCGCCTATCATGCTCTGAAAAATGCAAGAGAGGTTCAGATCCGTCTGAGGAGTGGCGAAACCTTCGATCGAGCGGTGTTGCTGGGCGTCGACGAGCGCAGAGATGTCGCCGCTCTCAGGATTTCGGCGGCGAACCTTCCCTCTCTCGCTCTCGGGAACGGACAAGACACGAAGCCGGGCGAAGTAGCCTACGCCGTGACCAACTCGAATAATCTGAGCTGGAGCGCCACGCAAGGGATCTTCTCTGCACTCAGGATGGCAGATGAAATCCCAGGAGCCGGCCAGGGCTATCGCGTGCTCCAGTTCAGTGCGCCCGTCGCTCCAGGCGCGAGCGGAGGACCACTTGTAGATGCCAGGGGCAACCTCGTGGGAATCATCACGCACGGAGGTGCTTCGGGAGTCGCGTTCGCCGTGCCGGTGGAGTCAATAGCCGGGCTGCTGGATGAAACTTCGAACGTGGCGCTCGGCGATGGTTCTGCCCTTCGATTGCCGCAGAGTCAGCAGACTCAGTCATCCAAGGTTGTGGCGAGTGCGGACCCCAAGCAACTCCTGCGGACCGCCAAATCCGCCGTCATTCACACTCGAACGATGTTTTTCACGCCAGAGGTCCTTGAGCGTGAATTTGTCAAGCAACCAGGGTTCAACGCCCTGGGACTGGTTCTGGTCAAGGATGCGAGGGTGGCCGACTTGGTGATCACTGTTGACCGGCCGCTGTTCACGTACACCTTCACGTATGCCGTGACCGACGCTAGCACCTCAATTGTGCTCGATAGCGGAAAGGTCACGGCCGTCGACGGAAACGCAGCGGCCGGCAAAATCATGCATGAGTTGCTAACGCGGCTGAGGAAGCTGCGGCAAACCGGGGAGGCGACCAAGACACCGAACTGAGCGAGACCGGCAACACGAAGCGCGAAGGTGAGCTTCGCGGGCGCGCCCTACCGGTTTTCCTCGTCCACCGCGATTTTCAGCGCACGCAGGAAACGATGATCCTGGGTGGTGAGCTTGATCTTGCCGGTGGCCTCGAAGCGCTTGGGCTCCTCTGTTTCGCTCTCCTCCAGCTCGCCCTCTTCGTCGCCGGATTCGTCCCGCCGATTGAAGCCGATAGTTGCTTCCAGGACCAGAAATACGTCATAACCGGCGCGCTTGATTTCGCCGATCGCCTCCGCGATCCGGTCGGACTCGGAGAGGGAATCGTTGATGGCATTCCCCAACTCCTGCATGAGGTGCTTCAATGGCTCGTCCACAGAGTACTCCTAATGATAGCGGACGCACCGGAGGCAACCGGCGTTCCCGCTAGCAGGCCTAGCATCCACCCCAACTAGATTGTAGTAGAGGCCCGGCCGGTTCACAAGCTGGAACCGATTCTTCTATCGACAGTTTATCAGCAGGACATGACTGTTCGCCGACGGACGAGGCCGGCTTTGTTACGATAAAGAGGTGCGGCAGCAATTGACCTGGCGCCATGGCGTGGCATTTTTGCGACACGTGGTGCCGGCCGTCGTGAAACCCATTCACGCCCTCTGGAATCAGATGATCGGCTTTCTTTTCCTGTCTTTCGGGGCGATTTTCGGCCTCCGGACCGCGCGCTACATGATGGCGCACGACACCATGCGCTCGGCGATCGCCGGGGTGGCCACGGCCATTATGGCCTGGTACGGAATCGGCTCCTTTCTCAGGGCCCGCAAGATTTCGCGCTCCTGAATCGAAAGCCGACCCGGCATTCCCGTCCCCGGCGGGCGGGGTAAAATGTTACGTAGCCATGTCGCTGCGGGTGTTGCTGTCGATCGTTATCGCGGCGTGCGCGGCTACCGCCCAGAAATATGAAGGACCGAAACCGCCGAAGCCGGACCTGCCCTACATTAAACACGCCCAGACACTTCTGCCTACCGAAGCGGTAGAGGCGAAGACTCAAAAGCGAAAAGACGGCACGCTGTACCTAGTCGATGGCGCCAACTCAACTGCCAAGACGCCGCTGGCGGCGCCGATCCTGCTGTTTCAGAGCGGCAAGATCAACCCGGAAAACCTGCAACTGTTCCGTATAGAGTCGAAGGAAGGTCACCGCGAATTGGACCTGCAAAAGAACGGAGAGCCAATCCGCATCGAGGTGACCAAACTCGGGGACACGCTCTCCAAGATTGAGCCTGACGACGGGTTGGACCCGGGCGAGTATGCGCTGCTGGCCAGCGGATCGAACCAGGTATTCTGTTTCGCCGTTTTCTGACGGTAGGACCGACGATCGGTTCTTGGCGTCGGTCAACGCGTGGTAATCGGGCGAAAAGTGACAGACCACAAATGGCGATGGTCTGTCCTACCAACCGCGTTATATTAGTACATTCCCATGCAAATTGAGAAGGTGTACGAGCCCCAGCGGTTCGAGCCGCATTGGGCGCAGTGGTGGATCGACTCCGGCATTTTTCGCGCCGCCGGTACGTCCGCGGTGCGCTCGTTTTCCCTCGTCATCCCGCCGCCCAACGTGACCGGATCGCTACACATCGGCCACATGCTGGAGCACACTGAAATCGACGTCACCATCCGCTGGCATCGCATGTTGGGCGAGAACACCCTGTGGCTGCCGGGCACCGACCACGCCGGCATCGCCACCCAAATGGTGGTGGAGCGCAAACTGGCCGAAGAGGGCATTCGCCGCCAGGACCTGGGCCGCGAGGCCTTCGAGAAGCGCGTGTGGGAATGGAAAGCCGAGTATGGCGACAACATCAAGCGGCAGATGATCCGTCTGGGCGCAAGCTGCGATTGGTCGCGCGAGCGGTTTACGCTCGATCCCGGGCTGTCGCGCGCGGTGCGCGAAGTCTTCGTGCGGCTGTACGAAAAGGGCCTCATCTACCGCGGCGAGTACATGGTCAACTGGTGCCCGCGCTGCCGCACCGCGATATCTGACCTGGAAGTGGCGCACGCCGACGTGCAAGGCCACATGTGGCACCTGCGCTACCCCGTGCACGGCCTGCCCGGCCGCTTCGTCACGGTGGCCACCACGCGGCCGGAAACCATGCTGGGCGATACCGCCGTGGCGATCAATCCGAAGGACGAACGTTACCGCGACTTGCATGGCCGCACCGTCGATTTGCCCCTGATGGATCGCGAGATTCCGGTGATCCTGGATGAGCTGGCCGATCCCGAATTCGGCACCGGCGTGGTGAAAGTCACTCCCGCGCACGACCCCAACGATTTCGAAGCGGGCCGCCGCCACAACCTGGCCAAAATCCAGGTGATCGGCGAAGACGGCGTCATGCTGGCCGCGGCCGGGAAATACGCTGGCCTGGATCGCTTCGAGGCCCGCCGGCAGGTGTTGGCCGACCTGGAGGCGCTGGGCGCGCTCGTCAAGACCGAAGACTACCCGCTGAATATCGGCAAGTGCGCGCGCTGCGGCACCGTTGTCGAGCCGCTGGTTTCCACGCAGTGGTTCGTCAAGACCAAGCCGCTGGCCGAGAAAGCCATCGAAGCGGTGGAAACCGGCAGCATCGTTTTCATCCCCGCCAATTGGAGCAAGACTTACTTCGAGTGGATGTACAACATCCGCGACTGGTGCATCTCGCGGCAGCTCTGGTGGGGCCATCGCGTCCCCGCCTGGCACTGCAAAGGATGCCACGAAATCATCGTGGCGCGGGAAGCTCCCGCGACGTGCGGCCGCTGCGGCTCGGCCGAACTGGAGCAGGATACCGACGTGCTAGACACCTGGTTCAGCTCCGGCCTTTGGCCGTTTTCCACACTCGGCTGGCCGGACCAGACCGAGGATCTCAAAGCTTTCTATCCCACCTCACTGCTGATCACCGGCTTCGATATCCTCTTCTTCTGGGTGGCGCGGATGGCGATGCTGGGCATCGAGTTCATGGGCGACGTGCCATTCCGGCAGGTCTACATCCACGGCCTGGTGCGCGACGCCGAGCGGCAGAAGATGTCGAAGACTCGCGGCAACACGATTGACCCGCTGATCGTGACCGAAGAATACGGCACCGATGCGGTGCGCATGGCGCTGCTGCAGGGCGCCGCGCCGGGCACCGACATCGTGCTCACCGAAGAGCGCATGGAGAGCTCGCGGGCGTTTGCCAACAAGATCTGGAACGCCGCGCGGTTCCTGGCCGGCAAGATGGAGTTCTGCGGCGTCGAGCCCTGGCTGCCCGCGAGGCTCGAGGAGTTCCGCCCGGAGACAGACGCGGCAGGCGGCGTGGTGCCGATCGAGGATCGCTGGATCTTCAGCCGTCTGAATGCTTGCGCCGCGCAGGCCAACCGCTCCATCGAAACCTATCGTTATCACGAAGCCGCGCAGACGCTGTGGCACTTTTTCTGGCACGAATTCTGCGATTGGTACCTGGAGCTGAAGAAGCTCGAATTCCGCGAGAATTCCGGGCTAACGCCGGGTTGGCGCAACGCGCTGGCGGCGTTTGAAACCGCGCTGCGCCTGCTTCATCCGGCGATGCCATTTCTCACCGAAGAGCTGTGGCAGCGGCTGGCGACGGATCGCGCTACGCGTCCCGTATCCATCGCGCTGGCCGGTTACCCGCAGTTCCGTGACGACGCTGCCGATGCGGAAGCGGAGCGCGAAATCGGCATCCTGCAAGAGATCGTCACCGTAGCTCGCACGCTGCGCACCGAAGCCAAGCTCGATCCCAAGCTGCAAGTCGCCGGCGTGCTGTACTCTCTTGGCTCTGCGCTCGATGTTGCCCAGCGCAATGCCGAAGCCATTCGCAAGCTGGCGAACGTGAACCTGGAACTGAAGGCCGAAACCGCTCCCAAGGCGGCAGGCATCCGGTCCGGCCTCGACTTCGACCTGGCGCTGCATCTTCCCAAGGCCCAGGAAGAAGCGCAGCGCAAGCGCGAGGACAAAGAACGCGAGCAGCTTCTCAAAAACATCGCCAACCACGAACGCCAGTTGGGCGACGAAAAGTTTCTCGACCGAGCTCCCGCGCACGTGATCGACGGCATGCGCCAGAAACTGGCCGAGTACAAGACGCAGCTTGGCAAGCTCGATTCGGGCGCGCAGTGACACCGCTCGACATCGGCGGCCTGCGGCGCGAGTTCCCGGATCGCCGGATTGATTACTACCCGTCCATCGATTCCACCATGCGCGTGGCCGCAGCGCTGGAGCTGCGCGAAGTGGTGCTGGCCGAAGAGCAAACCGCCGGTCAGGGCCGCCACGGTCACACCTGGCACTCGGAGGCGGGCAGCGGAATCTACTGCTCGCTAATCGTCGCGCCAGCGCCGGTTCTCACGCTGGCGCTGGGCCTTGCGGTGGTGGATTCGATCGCCAAATCCACCGGCATCGCCTGCGATCTGCGCTGGCCCAACGACGTGATGATCGCCGACCGGAAAGTCGCCGGCATTCTGGTGCAATTGTCCGGCACCAAGGCCATCGCCGGCATCGGCATCAATGTCAATCACAAGTGGTTTCCACCCGAGCTGGCCGGCGAAGCCACTGCGCTGGCCGAGTGGCGCAAGCCGCGCGGAGCGCCCATTCCACGCGAGCCGATCGTTGCCGCGCTGCTACGCGCCACCGACGAGTATCTCGCATACGACACGCCAGCCATTTTGCGCCTCTTCACTCGAAGCTCCAGTTATGCCGCCGGCCGCCGCGTGGAGGTGCAAGAAGCCGATGGCGTGATTCGCGGCGTCACCGCCGGCCTGAATCCGGAAGGCTTCCTGATAGTGCGCCGGGACGATGGAACGGATACCCTGATTATTGCAGGAGGCGTACGTGCTGCTGGCTCTTGACGCAGGCAACAGCAATATCACGATTGGCGCATTCGAAGGCAGCAAACTGCTCTGCCAGTGGCGGCTGCGCACGGTTCATGAGCAGACCGCCGACGAGTGGGGCATCCTGCTGCACAATCTTTTTTCGCCGGTGAACCTCAATATCGAAGCGGTCGACGGCATCATCGTTTCGAGCGTCGTCCCGCCCATCGATTCCACGCTGGCCGCCATGGCGCTACGCTACTTCCACACGGAAGCCGTGTTCGTCGGCCCGAAAACCGATCTGGGGATTGGCATCCTCTACGACAACCCCAACGAAGTGGGCGCAGACCGCCTGGTGAACGCCGTCGCCGGCTTTCGCAAGTACGGCGGCCCATGCGTGATTGTCGATTTCGGCACCACCATCAATTTCGACGTGGTTTCGCGCGATGGCGATTACCTGGGCGGCGCGATTGCGGTGGGCGTGGGTCTCGCCGTGAAGGCCCTTTTCGCCAGAACCGCGCGTCTGCCGCTGGTCGAGTTCCGGCCGCCGAAAACCGTGATCGGCACCAACACCGTCGCAAGCATGCAATCGGGACTGTATTATGGCGCGGTGGGGATGGTGGACGGAATTCTGGAGCGTATCGTCAAGCAACTGGGCCCCGACACGAAGACCGTCGCCACCGGCGGCCAGGCCGGCCTGGTGGCCTCCGGTTCGCGCTATTTGAAGGTGGTCGATGAGCATCTGACACTCGAAGGCCTGCAAATGATCTGGGAGCGAATGCATCGGCCGTGAGCGGCGATCCCGATTTTCTGCGCAACTATTTCAACTACTTCACCGAAGTGGAGGAGCACTTCCAGCGCGCCCGCGGCACCGCGCTATTTCTGATGTCACCGCTCGATTGGGCGCTGGTGGAAACCTGGAAGAATGCAGGTGTCCCGCTCGAGGCCGTGCTGCGCGGCATCGATGCGGCCTTCGAGAAGTGGCGCGGCCGCCGGGTGAAAACGCAGATGGTGAACTCGCTCGCCTTCTGCGCGCAGGCGGTTCTCACCGAGGCCCAGCTCATGGCCGGCCAGCCCGACCCGCGCGCGCGCCGCGAAGTTCCACCACCGTTTCCGCTGGAGGATTTGCGCGCGTATCTCGAATTCAATGCCGCGGCGTTGCCCGAAGAGTACCGCGAAATCGCGGCGTCTCTCACGCGGCTGGCGGCCGAAGCCGAGACGCATTACCACGACCTGGAAGCACTGGAACAGCGGCTTACGGTGCTCGAAGAGAAAATGATCGCCGCCGCCCGCTCGCGCCAAACCGATGACGACTTACTCCAAGCCCGCCGCGAGTTAGACACCCAGTTACGCCCCTACCGTGGCAAAATGACCGCCGACCAACTCTCCATGTTAGAACGCCAGTACCTGGAGCGCAGCCTGCTAGAGAAATCCGGGCTGCCACGGCTGAGTTTGTTTTACATGAAATAAGCAGTTGGCAGGCGGAAGCGCCTGCCCCACTGTGCCTCGAAACCCCCGGGAGGCGGGTGGGGCAGGCGCTTCCGCCTGCCAACGGTCGAACAGCCTATTTTCGGCAATAACTTACGTTACGTACCGCGACCTCGGAGGCTGCGATGAGGCGTCGCGACAGGTCGCCGTTGTTGGCGTGTGCTTGCGGTTTGTTTCCGACGATTATTTGGACCGCGTCGGCATCTAGCTCTTTCTTCTCGCTGCCTCCCAATGGAAGCCCCACAGATCGGAACGCGTGTATTAGCGAAATAGCGCGAGGCGGCGGTGACTGAGAGCTATGAACAAGCACTCCGAATCCAACTGGGTTACTTGGGGCGAAGGCGCCTTGTGAGACTCCCCCGCTGCCGATTTCCCATCCAGATGCCTTCAGCACTTGCCCTACCTCCTCAGCGAATGCCAATCCTTCTCCGTCGCCCAGGACACACATTATATCGACTTTGCCTCTTGGGGGCTGGCTCAGGAACATCACCAGCTGGTCTCGCTGTTCGGGGGTTATCCGGCGCGGCTTAATCTTCTCTTGCACCTCTAGCAGGTCCTTCTCGGCCTTCGCTGCGCGCTCTCTCTGCGCTGCGACCTGCAGTTCCGCTGCTGCGACCCGCGCAACAGCATCGTTTGATGATGCGTCCGCAGACGCTATCCGAGCTTCGGCGGTCTTAACGCGGGCGTTGGACTCAGCTATCTTACTCTCGAACCCCTTGGCAGTGACCTTCGCTGACTCTGCCGTTGCTTTTGCTTCAGCGACTTGCGACTCAGCGTTTGCTGCGCGAAGGCGTGCATCGGCGGAAATTCCGTTCAGCAACGCAATCTCTTTCCCTGAAAGACTATTGGTCCGAACGATGGCTACCAACTCCACAGCCAACGCAGAGATCAGCAACAACAGAGACAGCCTACCCAAGCGGTGCCGCCATTCTTCTGTGCGAAGTTTGGTGAAATCAGCAAAGAACTCGCCCACACACCCGATAATTACAAATGCCTCGCCAACGTACTCGACGAGTTCCCAGCGGCCCAATAAGTCGTCCAGCGACGAGACGTCGGGAGGTGTTAAGAGCATCGTCACTCACCGTGAGCGCGAGCAGATATCTCTAGTCCAGTGCCCGTGATCCCTCAGTCTCCTCCCGCCGCTACCGCCCTGGCCTCATCTGCCGCAATCCCCGCGTTCACCTTGCACATGTGGTCGTACCAGGTGAACTTCAGGATGAGGGACGTCACCCCGACCACGGCCAGGCAATACCAGATGGCGGGGATGTTGGTTCGGATCACGATGTAGATCGGGAGCGCGACCAGCGTGACTTGCCAGACTATGCCGATGGCGATGTTGAACATGTCGCGCGGAAAATCCTGGTTCGGCTGGAACGTGGGATACTGCGCCATCACCTTGGCTTTGACCGGGCCCCAGAAACCCCACGGACGCACGCGGCGGTAAAACTCCATCAGAACCGCGTCCTCCTCGGGCTGGGTGAGGAAGGTGCCGAGCAGGCAGCCAATCATCCCGATCACGAACACCAGCGCGAACCCGAGGGAGACATCCAGGTTCAACGTGTGCAGGCTCGCCCAATTCTGCAACGAGGGAATCCTGCTCAGAATCCCGGGAACCGTCACAGAGGCCGTGATGCCGGTGACCATGCCCCAGAAGTAGCCGTACCCGTTGAAGCGCCACCAATACCACTTCAGGAGGTTGGAGGCCGTGTAGCCGCCCCATAGCCCGGAGACGATCCAGATCACCACCGAATTCACCGAAGAGACGTACCAGCCGATCAGGACTCCAATCAGCACCACCAGGAACGAGCTGAGGTAGCTCAGCCGCACGTACGTCCGCGGGTTCGCGTTCGGGTTGATGTAGCGCTTGTAAATGTCGTTTACGAAGTAGGGCGGCGCGGCGTTCACCGTGGCGGCGAAGTTCGACATGTATGCGGCCAGCAAGCCGGCGATGAGGAATCCCAGCAGGCCGGCCGGGACGAAGCGGCCTAGCGCGTAGGGCAACACCAGCTCGAAGTCCATCTGGGTTCCCATTCCCTTGATCTGCTCGCTGAAGAAGACGAGCGCCAGGATGGTCAGCCCGGTGATCAGGAAGTAGCGCGGGAAGGTCAGCACCACGTTGACCCAGCCGCTCATCATGGAAGCCTCGCGGGGATTCTTCGAGGACAGCACGCGCTGCATGTCGTAGTTGGGCGCGGGGCCGGCTGCGCTGATGAGCACTCCCTTGAACAGCAGCGCCATTACAAAGAAGCCGAACAGGCCGTAGCCATCCTCGAGGATCTTGGCATTGGCGGCGGGGATCAGCTTGGACCAGTCCAGGTTGAGGTGCCAGCCGAAGAAGAGGTTATCCCAGCCGGCGGGAACGAACTTGGTCAAGGTCCCTGGCGCAATCTTCATCATGGCGATGATGCCCACCGCGAACGAGGCGACGGAGAGAATGCAAAACTGCAGCACCTCGGTAATCACCACGCTGAACATGCCGCCCTTGATGACGTAAACGGTCGTGATCGCGATCAGGATCAGCGCGTATTGGTTGGGCGTCAGATTCCAGGGCAGGAAGGTCGAGGCGAATTTTCCGATGCCCTTGAATCCGTAACTGAAGAACCCGATGATGCCGAAGAAGGCGTAGACCACGACGATGATGTGCGCAAGCTGTGCACCGCGGCCCTTGCCGAACCGCGTCTGAATCCAATCGGCGCCGGTCATGGCGTTGGAACGGCGCAGCCAGCTCGAGAGGAACACCATCAGGAAGACCTGGTTGAACGTGGGCCACAGCCAGGGGATCCAGACGCTCTTCACGCCGTAGACGAACGCCCAGTACACCAGCAGCATGGTGCCGCTGACGTCGAACATGCCCGAAGCGTTCGACACGCCGAGGATGTACCAGGGCATGGTGTTGCCGCCCAAGAAGTAAGCCTTGATGTCGCGGGAAGCGCGATGGGAAACCCAGTAGCCGACCACCACCGTGGTGGCCAGATAGAGAACGATGATCGCAATGTCGATAACACGCAGGTGCATTTGAGACCTAGCCTCTTCCGGCCCGCACCCGGCCGTTACACGTGGGTGCAGGCACACTCGATGCGGCCCGCGCCAGAGCCGCTCATGAACCAAGCATCATAGCAGAATAGGTGCTGGAAAAATGGGCCTGTTTATGCGGCTGGAGCCTGACGCGCGCGGGAAGACGCACGAACATGGCGTCGCGCTTCACGATCGCGCGCTCACCACCACAAAATGGCAAGCTTGAGCGGTTCCGGAAAGGGGTAGTACAGCCGGAAAGAGCGGATACTCGAAATCTTCAGGGACGGCAAATCAGCATATCACGGGGCAAGCCGCAGCGCCGGGCGCGCCAGCGCAACGCGCGATTCGCTGCGGGCAATCAGACGCGACCACATGGTATCCGGATTCGGGTCGAAGACCAGCCCGGCGCTGGCGTCGAGGATGTACCAGGCGCCCAGGCGCATCTCGTTATCCAGTTGCCTCGGGCCCCAACCGCAATATCCCACATAGACGCGCAGATCGTCGGCGTTCCTGCCGCTCGCCAGAGCGCTCTCGAGCGCGGGTTGGGAGGGAATGAGATAGATCCTCTCCAGCACCCGCGCGCCCGAATCCGGTTTAGTGTCGGAGCGGAACAACGCCGTGGCGGTGCCGGTTTCCACCGGTCCACCGATGTACACCGGATCCGAACGCTGCCCGGCTCCTTTCAGATTGCGCAACGCGCGAGAGAGAGGGATGGCGGTCCGGCGGTTGATCATCAAGCCGACCGCGGATTCGCGGTCATAATGCACCAGCAGAATGACAGATTCGGCGAACGCCGGATCGGGGGCGTCGCGCGGCGTTACCAGCAGTTTGCCCATCGCCAGATCTTCAGTGCGCTTGGATTGCGCGGGCAGAATGGCAGCCGCCAGCAGAACGCCGGCCGCCACCCGAGGCCCAATCCCGAATCGGCGGAGCACACGTATATTATGTCGCGTCCGGCAAAAATCTGCTTGAGCAATCTGGAAAAAAGGCGGGCGGTCTAGTTCTGCGCCTTACCGACCACAATCATGGCCAGTTGCAAATCGCCGATCTTGACGTTCAGCACCTGGTCCGGCGTGTCGCCCTCGGTGGTGATGGAAGGGAAGGTAGTGGCGCCCGGTTTTTCGATCGAGAACACCGCCGGGTGCGGCGTACCGGAAGCTTTGGTACTCATCTGCACCAACTGGTCGAAGCCAGGAGTTGCGCTGGGATCGGCATCATTGGCGATGGGGGTGAGCAGCAGAAAATCACGCTGCGGGGCTACTCCCTGATGCGAGCCATCTACGGGAAAATCGCTGTAGCGCATGGTGTAAACGCCGGCCTTAATGGTTTGACCGCGGCGATCGCTGCCATCGGACGGGAAGCGCAAAACGCCGACTAGAGCGCCCTGCGGAATCGGAAACACGATGGCGTCATCGGTTGGCTTTGCGCCGGTGGGGACGCTGTTGCGAAACCAGATTTCACACCACGCACCGTTCGGCCCGGTGACGCGATAACCTTGCGTTTGAAGCGCAGAAGAGTAGGCCGCTGGAAGGCCGGACAGGGTGCCGGATACCGACTCTACCTTGTAATCCTGAGCCCAGGCGGTTGCGAGCAGAGAGACAAGCAGAAAGATGACGCGCATGATCAGTCCCTCAGGCACAAAAGTCTGGAGCGGGAGACGGGATTCGAACCCGCGACATCGACCTTGGCAAGGTCGCACTCTACCAACTGAGTTACTCCCGCGCAAACAGCAGTATCAATTCTCCTTCAGAACATTGTCAAAGTCAAACGTTCCGGTTATGTAACTGATTTGAAAGCAATTAGAAACTTGCGGCAAAGCGAGGCCACTGTGATAGACTTACAGTCTCGGTTGACCAAAGCGGAGGCGTCGGGCAGGCGTGCCGACGGCTGATCTTCTGCTGCCGGTGGTTCTTCCGGTAGGGCATCGAGCGACCCCAAGCCGTGAAGGGAATTGCTGTGGAAAACTTGCGGGATTCGTGTGTAAAACCGATGAACTTGTGGGATCAGGTTTGTCATCATATACAGCCACGCGTTAGTGAGGAAAGTTACGCTAACTGGTTCAAAGGCACCACTCTTCTGGGGGTGGATGGGGACACGCTGGTAGTGTTGGTTCCAGACAGCGAAACCCGCGCCTGGATGGAAAACGAATACGGAGCCCAGTTGCGAGAGGCGATCCGCGAACTGCGATTGCCGGTTAGCCAGATCGGTTTCGAAACGCGTGCCTCAAGTGGGGTACGGGAATCGGTGAACCGGAGCGGGGTGGAGACAGAGCTTGCGGCCAGCTCCCTGAATTCCAAGTTCACGTTCGAGACGTTCGTGGTGGGCGCCTGCAACCAGTTTGCGCACGCCGCCGCGCGTTCAGTGGCCACCAACCCTTCGCGCAGCTACAATCCTTTATTTCTCTACGGTGGCGTGGGTATGGGCAAGACGCACCTTATGCATGCTATCGGCCGCGAGTTGATGGACAAGTTCGCCTCAATGCGAATCATCTACACTTCAAGTGAACGTTTCATGAACGAGATGATCGCGTGCATTCGCACTGAACGCATGCAGCAGTTTCAGCAGCGCTACCGCGAGGCGGACGTGTTGTTGATCGACGATATTCAGCTTCTGGGCAACAAGGAACGCACGCAGGAGGAGTTCTTTCACACCTTCAACGAGTTGCACGATCATCAGAAGCAGATTGTAATTTCAAGCGATTCGCCGCCAAAGGAAATACCAGGTTTGCTGGAGCGGCTTCGCTCGCGCTTTGAATGGGGTTTACTGGCCGATATTCAGCCACCGGATCTGGAAACCAAGATGGCTATTCTCGACAAGAAAGCCGAAGTCGAGGGGGTGAAACTGCCCGATGACGTACGGTCGTTTATGGCATCGAAAACCAAGTCGAATGTCCGTGAGTTGGAAGGCGCATTGGTCAAGCTAATAGCTTACTCTTCACTTACCTCGACGCCGATCAATTTGCAGATGGCGCAGCAAGTCCTGCGGCATATCGTTCACCTGCAGGATCGTAAAGTGACCATTGATGCGATTCAGAAAGCGGTTGCCGAGCGTTTCCAGATTAAGCCGTCACAACTCAAAGAGAAAAGTAACACACAGAAAGTGGTGCGGCCTCGTCAGGTAGCTATGTACCTGGTGAAAGAGCTCACTGACGCTTCGCTACCCGAAATCGGACGTGCTTTTGGGGGCAAGCACCATACCACCGTAATCCACTCAATCCGCAAAATTGACAAGGAACGTCAGGCTAACCCGGAATTGAACAGACTCATCCACAGTCTAATGGAAACATTACAATGAGGTTATCCTCTTTTTCACACACACCAGTGAATGGCTGGTACGAAATCTATGCAAGAACTGCAGCTAACGCCGTTTTTGCTTCTCTTTACACATCTTCATCCACAAGTTGACGTAGCGAAAAGTAGCTGAGTTTAGTATAATTTAGGTGATCTTCAACATTTGCACAGGCCCGATGAAAACGGTTCTTTTTTGTGCTCATCTGATACCGCCTGAATAGATAGGAGTCGCAGCCTCATGGAATTCACTGTGAGCAAGGCCGATTTGGTAAGGGAGTTGAGTCTGTCGCAAGGTGTGGTGGAGAAAAAGACCACCATTCCGATTTTGTCGAACGTTCTTCTGGAGGCTTCCGGAGAACGTGTGACGCTGACGGCAACAGATCTGGAATTGGGTGTGCGCTGCTCCTGTGCGGCGACCGTGAAGAAGGAAGGCGCGGGCACGGTACCAGCGCGCAAACTCCTTGATTACGTGCGGTTGTTGCCAGAAGGCGACGTACATATGAAGTTTTTAGAAAATCATTGGGTGAATATCACTTGTGGCCGGTCCAAGACACGCATAGCCGGTATGTCACGCGATAGTTTTCCCGAGTTGCCGAAAATGCCGGATCCAATTGCGGAGATCTCAGTGAAAGTGCTGGCATCCCTGATTACACGGACCTTGTTCGCAATTTCCATGGAGGAATCGCGATTTACGCTGAGCGGCGCGTTGCTCCTGCTGCGGCCAGACAGTATAACTATGGTGTCGACTGACGGGCATCGCCTGGCCTATGTACAAACCTCATGCGAAAATCCAAATGTGGGTCAGCAGTTTCGCGCGCTTATCCCGAAGAAGGCCATGGGAGAACTGGTGAAATTAGCTGAGGATGCTGTCCCGGAGGCGAAAGCTACATTGGCGGGTGATGACAACCATTTGTTCTTCAAGGTAGGAGAGCGATTACTGATTACGCGGAAACTAACAGGGAATTTCCCAGACTACGAGCGTGTCCTGCCGAAAGACCACACACTGATTGCAAAATTACAGAAGGACGAAATCCGGGCCGCCATTGAGCGCGTCGCGCAGTTTGCCGATGAGCGTTCACGCGCTATTCGGGTGCAATTCACCGAGGGTGAGGTAAAATTCTTCTCGTCATCGGTAGAAATGGGCGAGAGCGAAGAAACGGTAACCAGCGAATATAAGGGGCCGGATTTGGAGATCGGATTTAATGCGCAGTACCTGCTGGATTTCCTGCGGGTGATAGCACAGGATCATGTCGCTTTCGAACTGAAGGACCAAAAAAGCGCCGGTGAATTGCGGCCGGCTGGCGATGCGACGCCGGACCAATACCGGTATGTCGTGATGCCGATGAGGATCTGAGTTTGGGACCATGGAAGATCTAACCAACGGGCAGCAGTCGGCGGTGTACGATTCTACAAGTATCAAGGTGCTGGAGGGGCTGGAAGCAGTGCGCTTGCGGCCCGCCATGTATATCGGCTCGACCGGCGAAATAGGGCTACACCACCTGGTCTACGAAGTTGTCGATAACTCCGTGGATGAAGCCATGGCCGGCTATTGCACCGAGATCAACGTCACCATTCACGACGACGACTCGGTGACGGTGGTCGATAACGGCCGCGGGATTCCAGTCGACATCCACGAGGAAGAAGGCGTCTCGGCTGCGCAAGTGGTAATGACGAAGCTGCATGCCGGCGGGAAATTCGATTCGAAAAGCTACAAAGTATCGGGCGGCCTGCACGGCGTGGGTGTTAGCGTCGTGAACGCGCTCTCGGAAAAGCTGGAGCTTGAGATCTGGCACCCCGATGGCGAAACCGGCCCCAGCTTCACCTGGCAGCAGGAGTATGCGTGCGGCATTCCCAAGGGGCCGCTCGTGAAAACCGGCCGGGCCGGCCGCAAAACCGGAACGAGTGTCACCTTCAAACCAGACGCCTCCATCATGGAGGTGACGCAGTTCAATCACGACACGCTGGCGAATCGTCTGCGCCAGCTTGCCTTTCTCAATAAGGGCCTAAGAATCACCCTCACCGACGAGCGCGTCGAGGCGGAGAAGACGGAAGAGTTCCAATATACAGGTGGCATTGCCGAATTCATCAAGCTGCTCAACAAGGGTAAGCAGGTGTTGCACGACAAGCCGATGCACTTCGAGGCCGAACGCGAGCTCCCGGCCGGCGGCACGCTGACGATGGAAGTGGCGCTGCAATACAACGATGGCTATTCGGAAAACATCCTCAGCTTCGCCAACGCCATCAACACGGTGGATGGAGGTACGCATTTGCGCGGCTTTTATTCCGCGCTCACCCGCACCATCAACGCGTTCGGCCAGCAGCAGGATTTGTTCAAGGAAAAGGAGAGCCTGACCGGCGATGATGTGCGCGAGGGACTGACTGCGGTGGTGAGTGTGAAAGTGCCGCAGCCGCAGTTCGAAGGCCAGACCAAGGGCAAACTGAACAGCGATATCAGCGGCTACATGACGCAGTTCGTCAACGAGAAGCTGGGCGAATACTTCGACAAGAACGCGACCATAGGCCGCCGTATCGTCAACAAAGCGATTGACGCGGCGCGCGCGCGCGAAGCTTCCCGCAAGGCACGCGACCTGACGCGTCGCAAGGGCGCGCTCGAATCGGGCGGCATGCCGCACAAGCTGGCCGACTGCCAGGAGCGCGACCCGGAGCGTTGTGAGCTGTTTCTGGTCGAGGGCGAATCGGCCGGCGGTACCGCCAAGCAGGGGCGCGACCGGCGCTTCCAGGCCATCCTGCCGCTCAAGGGTAAGATCCTCAATGTGGAGAAGGCGCGCTACGACAAGATGCTGGGCCACGAGGAAATCCGCGCCATGATCACCGCGCTCGGCACCGGCATCGGCAAGGAAGATTTCGACCCCGTCAAGCTCCGCTACGGCAAGATCATCATCATGACCGATGCCGATGTGGACGGCTCGCACATACGCACCCTGCTGCTCACCTTCTTCTTCCGCCACATGAACGAGCTGATCCTGCGCGAGCGCGTTTTCATCGCGCAGCCGCCGCTCTTCCGCATCAAGAAGGGCAAGAGCGAGAAATACATTAAGGACGAAAAAGAGCTGACCAGAGAGCTCACCAAGCGGGCCACTGAGAACCTGGCGCTCGAAATCCACTCGACCGGCAACGGAAGCGGGCCCAAGGCGGTGCTCGAAGGTACCGAGCTGCGCGCCTTTCTGCTCAACCTGGACGAGTACGAAAAGATGTTCCACAAAGTGGAGCGAAGGCTGCGCGATGCGCGCGTGGTGGAAGTGCTCGGCAACATCGATCTGCACGTGGATCACAAGGGCGAGTTTCAGGACGAAGCCAACCTCAAGCCGGTGTTCGAGGCTCTCGAGAAGCTGGGACTAAAACCGGAGATGCGCCAGGACGAGGAGCATTCGTCCCACGCGGTGGTCTACCACGACCAGACCGGCGCCGAACGGTCGGTGGGCCTGGCGCTGGCGGCGCAACCCGAATTCCGGCGCTATCGCGCGCTGTGCCGCATCATCGCGCGCTATAACGATCCGCCCTTCGTGGTGGTTAAGGACGAGAACCGGGAAGCGCGGGCGGACTGGCGGGCGCTGCTGGATTACGTGATGACCGAGGGCAAGAAGGGCTCCGACGTGCAGCGCTACAAAGGCCTCGGCGAAATGAACGCCGCGCAGCTCGCCGAAACCACCATGAATCCGGAAAAGCGCACGCTGCTCTCCGTCCGCCTGGAAGACGCGGTGAAGTGCGAAGAGATCTTCTCCACGCTGATGGGCGAGGACGTAGAGAACCGCCGCAAATTCATCGAAGACAACGCGCTAGACGTGAAGAATCTGGACGTGTAAGGGCGGGACCAAGGCAGGGGTATTCTGTTTACAAGAGGCCTCTTTCTTGATCAAGCGTATATTGGCCGTGATTGCGGTTGTGGCGTTAATAGTAGCCGCGTGGCCGGTGCACCAACTCGGAGTCGCCTTCGGCTTCTGGCAGCCATTCACGCGTCCGCCCGCCGTCTTTCCGTGGGCGCACTATCTTCCTGCGTTCGAGTTGGATTGACTGCTGGGTTGATCGCAAAAAGGACGTCGACGTTTGCCGGGCCTGGGATGAAGACGGCCACCTGATCGCCTATGGCAAGTATCGTCTCGATGTGGAAAAGCGTGCTGCGACAATTTGGGAGTTTCGCCCATCCCGTGTCCACCCTTATCCCGGCCACCCAGAACTGGCGTGGATCTGTTTGTCGGGAGAGTGCGGTGGTCCCAGAAGCAAGACTCTTGTCCCAGTAAATGACGCCGGCGAACCGCTAGAGCGCTTCGAGATCCATGTACAAGGCCCCGGCGAGAGCCACTGACGCGCCGCCGCCATCACGCCGTCGACTTGAGTTCCTCGCGAATGATGCGCCAGAGCGTGTCCTCAAGCCTCGGTGCCTTCCTTCCAGGTATTCCCGAAGCGCCGCGTTGATCAGAGTCTGATAGCCGGTCGAGCCTCCGGATCGTTCCGCCATTTCGAAAAAGCGATCCACAATGTCCTGGTCGAGCCGGATCGTGATCCGCGTCTTGCCTGCCCCGGTTCCGGCGGAACAACCCTGCCCCGTTTGCCCTTGCCGAAATCGTAGCGATCTTTCATAGGCCACAATTCCAGCGTATGCATATCATGTGCGTACACCAGATGCAGGACGTGGCGTGCATGACAGGCCACGAAAACCGATGGCCCGTCCTACCTGCGAGGTAGGATAGACGACCGGTTTTTGTCGTCTGTCGTGCCCGCCGCGTCTGTCACGCCCCCCCGCATCTATCACGCCCCCCGCGCCCGGCATCCAGCCCGCACTCGACCACCGCCATTGCTCTTTGGCCTCGACTAGGCCTGCTCTTAGCGGGTTGTTCTCCACGTACTCGATCAGATACTCGAGTTCCTCCGCGGACCGTATCCAATGGTCGAATGACTCGTTCTGCCAGAAGGGCGTCCCAGTGCGGCCGAGGATCTGGTTAGCTACGCGACTGGTTCTCCCTTTTAGCCATCGCATGATTGACGACAATTCCGTATGCGGTTGGAAGATCACGTGGACGTGATTGGGCATGACCACCCACCCGTGGAGTTCGTAAAATCGGCGAACGTTCTCGCCGTACAGGAGAGCCTCCACAACCATGCAGGCGACCCGCGAATTCTGCAACCAGGCGGGACCGCAGGGCATTCGGTCGATTTGCTCGTCCTGTTCCAGCAATCGAGGTAGGACAGACGATCGTTTTTTGTCGTCTGTCGATGCCGCGTGCTCGCGAAATGTTTGACGGACCGGGAATGCCGACGGCTTGTCCCGCTCGCAGCAAGGAAGTGATCCGGTCAAGCGCCACGTCACGAAGACAGCCGTCCCCTCCGGAATCCAGTGAGGGAGGTGTCTGCGCGTGAAGGCCATAGTGGTGGGATAGACGATCCTCTTTTGTCGTCTGTCAATGTTCGCGTGCCATCGAGACACGACAGGCCACGAAAACCGATGGCCCGTCCTACCTGAGTAGTGACCGCCAGCGGGCAGTTTCTCTCAGAAATGGGCGCGGTCCCGGTGCAAGCAGCATTCCGCAATCCCCATCCCCCCTGAAACCGGTTACCATAAGGCATTGACGCCCAGAAGTCTGCTGGGGCTTTCCCTGCGCATGGAGGGCTACCATCCACTTCTGCGAACGCCGTTCGCGATAATCAGGATATCCGCATGAGTACTCTTGCAATTCATCCCATTCACCGGGCGGTGCGCTTCTATGAGGCGCCCATCGGCAAGAAAGCCGTGATGGCGATCACCGGCGTCATGCTGGTCGGCTACGTGTTCGCGCACCTGCTCGGCAACCTGCAAATCTATTCCTCCGACGCCGAGCAGATCAACCGCTACGCCGCTTTTCTGCACAATCCGGCCAACGCGGCGGCGCTCTGGGCGGCCCGCAGCGTGCTGCTGCTGGCGGTCGGGCTGCACATCGTCGCGGCCATCCAGCTCTGGCTGCAAAACCGCGCGGCGCGGCCCATCGGCTACGTGAAGAAGGCCGACCTGCCCACTTCCTACGCGGCGCGCACGATGATCTGGAGCGGCCCCATCGTGGGGGCGTTCGTGATCTTCCACGTGCTGCATCTTACGGCGGGCAAGGTCCTGGAGCTGCGCGATCTGGGGCCGGGCATGCCCGACGTGCGCTACAACGTGATCACCGGTTTCTCCAATCCGTGGATCTCGGGATTTTACATTCTGGCCATGATCCTGCTGTGCCTGCACCTGTATCACGGCATGTGGAGCATGTTGCAGTCGCTTGGGCTAAGTCATCCCCGCTATACACCCATCGTCAAGAAGGCGGCGGCGGTGCTGGCGATAGCGGTGGCGGTGGGCAACTGTTCGATCCCCATTGCGGTGCTGACCGGGTTGCTGACGTATTAAGGAGGCCACATGGAACTCGACTCGAAATGTCCGGCAGGTCCGATTGAGACGCGTTGGGACCGGCACCAATTCAGCCTCAAGCTGGTGAACCCGGCCAACAAGCGCAAGTACACGATCCTGGTGGTGGGAACCGGCCTCGCCGGCGGAAGCGCGGCCGCCTCGCTGGCGGAGCTGGGCTACAACGTCAAGTGCTTCTGCTTCCAGGATTCGCCGCGGCGCGCGCACTCCATCGCCGCGCAGGGCGGCATCAACGCCGCCAAGAATTATCACAACGATGGCGACAGCGTGTAC
>Ga0181538_10000070_pt1 | contig 100042 bp, 80 predicted proteins | sample PEATcosm2014_Bin_40_FD_119773 | JGI IMG/M metagenome (GOLD analysis project Ga0181538, IMG submission 119773) | Peatland microbial communities from MTU Mesocosm Facility, Houghton, MI, USA - PEATcosm2014_Bin23_30_metaG | ecosystem: Environmental > Terrestrial > Soil > Wetlands > Peat | place... | reverse complement strand
TGGAAGAGATCGTTTCGGGAGAGCACGGCTCGCGTTCCGTCCGCCGAAACCGCCAGGCTGGTGTAAGGGCCCGGTTCCCAGACGCGGCTAATTGTTTTCCCTTGCCGGTCCAGCCAGTTGAGCTGGAAATCTTGAGTGCGCGTCCGGTAGGCAAGAATGCCGGTGGCCGACAGCGAAAAGAAGCCATAGGCTATGTAGCCGCCAACCTGCTCCGCTACCGGTACCGGCTCGCCTATGAGTTGCAGCCGCGCCGCGTCGAAAGCTTGTGCCAGAAGCGTTCCTCTGCGTAGGAACAACAATTGCCCCAGCTTCGAATCGGGATAGGAAGCGTACACGGCGGACACGGTTGCCAGCAGTTGTGTGGAGTCCTGCTTCCCAGGTTCGGCGTCAATGGATCCCACATACGTCCCGGCGTTCCCAGGCGTTCTTGAATTGCGATAGTAAAGAAAATGCCGGCCATCCGGCAGAAATGAGGGAAGAACATGGAGACCCTCGTTGCGAGACCGATCGACGTTCGTCAGCGGGGACGCTTTTCCGCCCGACGCGGATACGCGCATCAATCCAACGCCAGGCGCGTCGTTTCCGAAGATAATCACGCCATCCTTGCTCCAGGAACCACCGACGGCCAGCCCCGGCAGATCGCATAAGATCTGTACCTGTCCGCCCGCAACGTCGATTTTCTTGAGCTTTCCGTCCGCATCGAACGCGATGAAACGGCTATCGGGAGACCAGAAGATTGGCGGGATGACCGCCTGGGCAGCTTCGGTGCCGAGCAACGGCCGGGGTTCGAGCGAATCCAGCGCGCGGATCCACAACCGCTTGATTCCGTCCGGACCAACCGCGGCGAAGGCCAATTGGCGGCCATCGGGCGACAGCGCGAAGGCTCCGCCGGTTACGGACATGCCGACAAAAGGAATCTGAAAGCGAAACGACGCAGTCGCCCTTGTCCGGCCACGGAAATGGATCCACGCGAGCCACGCCGTTGAGAGTACGAGCAGACCTAGCAGCGTCGCCACGACGGCCCAGACGGGGCGCGATGGCCCTTGGAGCCGCTCCCCGGCTCGCTCCCCCTCCGCCTTGAGTTCGGCCGCCGGTTGTCGTCGGCTCTCGGGATCCTGAGTGACTCCACTTAGCAGGTCCTCGATCGCGATCCGTGCCTCGCCAATCGCTTGGAGCCGCCGTTTACGGTCTTTCTCCAGACACCGCTCGACCAGCCTACGGACCGTGAATGGCGTTTCAGCCGGAAGTGCGTCCCAGTCAGGGTCGAGCTCCAACACCGTTGCCAACGCATCCGAGGCTGATTTACCGCAGAATGCCCGCTTGCCCGCCAGCATTTCATACAGCACCGCGCCGAACGACCAGATATCGGCGCGGCGGTCGGCGGGCTTGCCGAGGGCCTGTTCAGGGGACATATAGGCGGCGGTTCCCAAGATCACGCCCACGCGAGTAATACTCATTGGCAGCGTGGGCGAGTCGGCCGGGTCGCCGCTGGTTGGGCGGGGATCCTCGATGGCTTTCGCAAGTCCAAAGTCGAGCAGTTTCACGCTACCTTCGGAAGTGACTCTTACATTGGCCGGTTTGAGATCGCGATGAACGATACCGCGCTCGTGGGCATACTCTAATGCCTCCGCGATCTGCCTGGCGTAGCGCAAGGCGGTATCGAGCGGCAGTCCGGCGGGAAGTGTCTCGCCCTCCACCAGCTCCATCACCAGCGCTCGGGTATCGTCCGATTCCGCCACTTCATAGATAGCTGCGATGTTGGGGTGGTTGAGCGAAGCCAGCACTTCGGCTTCGCGCTGGAAGCGGGCCATCCGGTCAGGGTCATGCGCGAAAGCGGCGGGCAAGCTCTTGATTGCGACGTTGCGGCCCAACTTGGTATCGGTGGCGCGATAGACCACTCCCATGCCGCCTTCGCCAAGCTTGGCTAAGATGCGATAGTGCGCGATGGTTCGAGGTAGGTCGTCCCCCGCCGGACGGGCAAACGTGGTGTCGTTTTCGGACTCGTGGGCCAACAGCGACTCTACTTCACGGCGAAGCGATCGGTCCGCGCCGCAGGCCTGGTTGAGAAAATCGGATCTCGCCTCGGGCGCAAGGTCGACGGCCCGGTGAAAGATGTCCTCAATCCTCTGCCAGCGGTTGTCGCTCAAATAGCCTGTCCCTTCGGGGAATCGCCGGCCAGAAATCTCCGCAGCCACGCTTCCCCGAGCTGCAGATCCAACTTCACTGTGGGAACCGTGATGCCGAGGGCGGAAGCGACCTCTTCCCGATCCATGCCGCCAAAGTAGCGCATCTCGATCACTTTGGCTTTGCGTTCATCGACCTCCGCCAACCGGTCGAGTGCCTCGTCGATTTCCAACACAAATGGCGATCCGGAAGCCAGCAGGGCCGCTGTTTTGCCCTGGATAAATCTTGCCCGGCCCGTCTTCCGCTTCGCCGGCTCGTCGCCGGCCCGCGCCGGCAATACGACGCGATCCCCGGCCTATTATAGCCAAGATGGACATGGGCCGGCGGGGTCGCATGACGAGCCGCGGCCGGCAAGGGCGCGGCGCTTTTTCAATGGTAGACAGTCTATGGTAGACAATCTGCTATAGTAGGTCTATGCCGGACCGTATCGAACTTCTCCAAGGGACCCTCGACCTGCTCATCCTTCAGGTGCTGCAATGGGGGCCGCAGCATGGCCACGGCATCGGGCAAGCCATCCGCGCCCGCTCGCAAGATGTCCTGCAGATCGAACACGGCTCGCTCTATCCCGCCCTGCACCGCCTGGAAAAGCAAGGCTGGCTGGCGTCGGAATGGAAGATCTCGGAAGCCAACCGGCGCGCCCGTTATTACAAACTCACGCCCCGCGGCAAGCGGCAACTGGTCGAAGAACAATCGCGGTGGAAACAATTGGTGCGCGCCGTGGCCCGCACCATGAAACCGGTCAAGGAGTAACACCATGTGGCGGCGATTCTTCCCGCAACGCGCATCCGACGCCGATCTGGATGACGAATTCGCGGCTCATCTCGCGATCGAAACCAAGCAACTGATGGAACGCGGTATGACGCGCGGGCAGGCGGAGGCGGAAGCCCGCCGCCTCTTCGGCAATCGCGCCCTAATCGCCGAGGACACGCGCGCGGTGCGCGGAATCGCCCCGTTCGGCCGTCTCCGGCAGGACATCCGCTATGCCGTTCGCGTTTTGCGCCGCGCTCCCGCATTCACGGCGGCGGCGGTGCTGTCGCTGGCTCTCGGAATCGGCGCCACCACGGCCGTCTTCAGCATCGCCGACACCGTGTTCCTGCGTCCGCTGCCGTATGCCGATGCCGGCCGGCTCGTCTGGGTTGCGGTCCGATTTCCCAAACTGGGTCCGGCCAGCGGGTTCATCCTCTCGCCCAACTACATCGCATGGCGCCGCGAAAATCGCACCTTTGAGCAGATGGCCGCCGTGGGCGCGCACTTTGCCGGTGTGCTGACGAGCGGTGGGGAACCGTTGGAGGTCCGCGGTGCGCGAGTGTCGGCCAATTTCGTCGACACCTTCGGCTACAAGCCCGCTGCCGGACGCACGTTTCGCGCGGAGGAGGAATTGCCCAACGGGCCGAAGGCGCTGATGCTCACTTACGCGCTATGGCGCGACCATTTTCAATCGCGCAGCAGCATTGTTGGTTCGTCTATCCAACTCGATGGCGAATCGTACACCGTCGCCGGCATTCTGCCGCGCAATTTTGTCTTTCCCTTCGACGACCACATCGACCTCCTGACCCCGATTCCAGCACCGCCCACCGCCAGCCTGCATGATCGCGGCATGGCAGCCTGGAGCGTATTTGGACGGCTGCAGCCGGGCGTCACGATGGCGCAGGCGAGAGCGGACCTCGAGCGGCTGCTCGCGGTGAGCAAGGCCGACGCACCAGAAATATTCCGTCCGGAGAACACCATCATCCTGGAATCACTACAAGAACACCGAGCCGGAAATGCCCGCGCGCTGCTCGCGATCCTTCTGGGAGCGGCCGGCTGTTTACTCACCATCGGCTGCGCCAACGTTGGGAATCTCCTGCTGGCTCGTTGGTCGGCGCGCGCCCGCGAGTTGGCTGTAAGAGCGGCAATCGGCGCGGCCCGCGGGCGCCTGGCGCGACAATTATTCACCGAAATCGCGGTACTGGTTGCCGCAGGTACGCTCGTGGGCATGCTGCTGGTCGAGCTAGCGCTCGGCGGCTTCGTCCACTTCGCCTCCGGAGAATTGCCGCGATTGAGCGAGGTGGGCGTAGACATCCGTGTCTTCGCCGTCGCGTTACTCGTGTCCGCGGCGACCGCAGTGCTTTTCGGGGGCCTTCCGGCGATGCGCGCCGGCCGCATCGACCTGCAATCCGTCCTGCAAAGCGCTGCCCGCGGCGCTACCGGCGGCCGCCAGTTCATGCGGCGCGCACTGGTCGCCGTGGAAGTGGCTCTTTCGGTGGTCCTGCTGTCGGGCGCTGCATTGCTGTTCCAAACGCTCTGGCACATGCAGAACGACCATCTCGGATTTCCACCCGAGCACCTGCTCACGGTCTCCATCCCTCTCCGCGGCTCCCGCAATCAAGGCGCGCCGCGGCAGGAGCTCGCGTCAGCGATCCTGGCCGACCTCGATCGCATGCCCGGCAACCAAGCCGCGTCGCTGACCGAGTGTTCCCCGCTCGCCGCCGGAAGAAGTTCCGTCGTTTTTTCCCGCTCCGACCGGCCGCTGCCCGAACCATGGCATCGCGGCGATGGCATCGGCATTTGTAATACCGACTCGGAATATCTGCATGCCGCGGGCAGCCGCCTGGTGCGCGGCCGCTTCTTCACGGAGGATGATTACCACCATCCGGATACGGTTGTCGTCATCAACGAAGCCGCTGCCCAGACATATTTCCCCGGCGAAGACCCCATCGGCAAACAGATTCTCGGCACAGCCTCGGCTTGGAAGACGGTGGTGGGCGTGGTTGCCGACACCAAAAACCACGACCTCAGCCAGCCGGCTACGCCGGAAGCGTGGATCAACGACGTAGCAAGCATAGTTTCGTCCGATCTCCTTTTTCTCGTCCGCACACTCGCTCCCGCGAGCCTGGTGGCGCAGACGTTGCACGCGAGCCATCCCGGCCTCTTCTCGAAAGTGCAGACGCTGGACGACGATATCGCTCAGCGAACAGCCAGCCCGCGTTTCAATACCGTGCTTCTCTCCACCTTCGCAGCGATTGCATTCCTGATGGCCATCGTCGGGGTCTACGGCGTGTTGGCGTTCTCCGTCGTACAGAGACGCGCGGAAATCGGCGTCCGCATGGCGCTCGGCGCTACACCCGAATCGGTGCTCGCGATGATCTTGAAAGAAGGCGCGGCCACGCTGATCGCGGGCGCGACGATCGGAGTTGCCGCGGCGCTTCTGCTGACGCGCTATCTGGCGACGCTGCTCTACGGCGTCAAACCCAACGACCTCGCTACCTATGTTGGTGTGGTGGCCGGGCTGGCGATCGCCGCATTGTGCGCTAGCTTCCTGCCTGCGCGCCGCGCGTCGCGGCTCGATCCCGCCATCGCCCTTCGGCACGAATGATTGGGCCAAAACGGAAATGACCGCTGGGAGCGGCGCCGTCTTATCTGTGTGCATCCGTGTGCATCCGTGGCCCAAAAATCATTGTTCAGGGAGTTCGCGATACTTCGGATTGAGTCAAATTTCGGGGCTCAGAAATTGGCCACGGATGCACACGGATGCACACAGATAACACCATTTAACAGCGGACTCAGCCGTCTTTCCACACCCAGGGAGCGGTGCTCTTCCCGCTTACTTCACCGCGATCCAATACGGCATGATGCGCAGCATCCCGCCCTTCATCCAGGCGTGAAACGGCACCGGTCCGAACACCTGCGCCAGCTTCGATTCCAGCGCGTCGTCGGTCGGACGGTGCGTCAGGATATCGAGAATGGTCCGCCGCCCCGGATACACCACGATGTCCACATTCTCCGATCCTGGAATTTTGGCCTTCGCCTTCACCATGTCGATGGCCGTGTCCAGTCCGCCGAGCTGATCCACCAGTCCGTTGTTCTTCGCCTGACTGCCCAGCCAGACGCGCCCTTGCGCCACCTTTTCGACCTGATCGAACGATCGATGCCGCGCCGCAGCCACCTTGCTGACGAAATCGTGGTAACTTTCGTCGATCCCATCGCGCAGCATCTGGCGTTCCTCGGAAGTCAGCTCGGTATAGTCGGAGTCGATGCCGGCGTGTTTGCCGCGCTCCACCGCGTCCTTCGTCACGCCCAGCTTGTCGTAAAGTCCGCGCAGGTCGGGCTTGCCGAAGACCACGCCGATCGACCCAGTTTCGGTCTCCGGATAGGCGACGATCGGGTCGCCCGTCATCGCCATATAGTAGCCGCCGGAAGCCGCCACGTCGGACATGGAAATCACCATCGGCTTCTTCTTGCTGAGCAGGTTCAGCTCGCGCCACATATCGTCCGAGGCCACCACTTCTCCGCCGGGCGAATCGATGCGCAAGACCACGCCTTTGATCGATGAATCGTCGCGCACCTTGGCCACCAGCTTGTCGAAGCCGTAGGATGTCAGGTCTGATTCATCGGCGCCGTTGTCGTTCGCACTGCCGCGCACGATGTCACCCTGCGCCACCAGCATCGCGATCTTGCTTTTTCCCTGCAAGCCGACCGAATCGAGCGGCACTCTCAGATAGTCGTCGAGGGCGACATGATGCGGGTCGCCCGTGTGCAGCTTGTCTTTCAAGTCGCTCCACATCTGGTCTTCGAATTCGAGTGTATCCACCAGGCCTGCCCTCAGCGCCTGCGGCGCTGTAAAAGGTCCCTGATCGATCATGGCCCGCACTTCATCGGCGCTCTTCTTACGCCCCGCGGCGATGTGGTCCACGATGTCGCCATACAGCCCGTCCACCACGCTGTTGATTACGTCGCGAGTTTCCGGACTCATGTCGGTACGGGTGAACATGTCGCCGAAATCTTTGTACTTCCCGGCGTGCTCCACGTCCACCGTGACGCCCAACTTGTCGAGCGTCTTCTTGAAATACATCAGCTCCGCGCGCAATCCCTTGAGCATGAGTTGGTCCGACGGCCCGAGATAAACCCGATCGGCCGCGCTGGCAAGATAGTATTCACGCCCGCCGGGACTGTGCAGGTACGCATAGACAGGCTTGCCGGATTTCCGGAACTGATCGAGATCCGACCGCATTTCAGTCAGCTTGCCCCAGCCGGCGGAAAGTCCCTCCGGCTCGAGCACCACGGCCTTGATGTTGCTGTCAGCCGCAGCCTTTTTTAGGGTCTGCCATAAGCCTGGGATCGTGACCCGCGGCCCATCGCCTCCGAGCAGAGCCGGCAGTTCCACCGGAGGCTTCTCGGGAATCTCACCTCCGAGACGGAGCACGAGAACGGAATTAGCGGCGATGGATGGAGGCTTCTCGCGGAATCGCAGGGCTGCGATCAGGAGCAGCACGACAGTCAGAATCACCAGCGCAATGCCGGTGGCGACGCCCAGCAGAAACTTGGCCATATCTATTCCGAAAGTAGCACGCGCCGACGGGGGCGCGTGTTCCGTTTTTCACGAACCGGCTTCCAGGCCGCGGCGTAGTGCACGCAGATCGATACCCAGCGCCTGGCACTTTTTGTATAGATGGCTGCGCTCGAGCCCCAGCGCCTTCGCGGTGTCGGTCATGCGCTGGTTGTGCCGCTTCAGTTCCGCCAGGAGCTGTTCGCGCTCGAAATCGTCGACGCGCTGCGCCAGAGTCCCGCTGACTGCCGGAGACCCTGTGGCTTGCGCTGCCCTTGGCTCGTCCGCGGTATGCGGAAGCGCCAGTCGGACGGTCGCGGCATCCACCGGGCCATCGGCCAACAGCAACAGGCGCTCCACCACGTTGCGCAATTCCCGTACATTTCCCGGCCAACCGTACCGCTGCAACTCGTCGATCGCGCCAGCCTCGAATTGTTTCGGCTTCCACCCGTTCTGTTCCGCCACCTGCGCGGCGAAGTGCGTCACCAGCGCCGGGATGTCTTCCACGCGCTCGCGCAGGCCGGGCAGCACCAGCGGGTAGACGTAGATGCGATGGTACAAATCCTGGCGGAACACGCCCTTCTTCACGAGCTCGTCGAGATTGCGGTGCGTAGCCACGATCACTCGCACGTCAACCGGAATGGTGCGGTCGCCGCCCACGCGCTCCACCTGCCGCTCTTCCAGCACCCGCAGCAGCTTGGCCTGCATCACCAGCGGCATGTCGCCGATCTCGTCGAGAAACAGCGTCCCTTTGTGCGCCTGCTCGAACTTCCCGACATGCCGCGTCGCCGCGCCGGTGAAGCTGCCCTTCTCGTGCCCGAACAACTCCGATTCAATCAGCTCGCCGGGCACCGCCGCGCAGTTCAGCGTGACAAAAGGACCGTCGCGCCGCGGACTCCGCTCGTGCAGCGCCCGCGCGATCAGTTCCTTGCCCGTCCCGGTGTCGCCCAGTATGCAGACGCGCGCCTCGCTCGCCGCTACGCGATCCACCTGCGCCATCACGCGCCGCATCGCTTCGCCCGAATGTACGATTTCATGCTTGCCGACGCGCTGGCGCAGTTCTCGGTTCTCCGCTTCGAGGCGCTTCAGCTTAAGTACATTGTCGACGGTGAGCAGCAGCTTGTCGGTAGAGAGCGGCTTCTCCAGGAAATCGGCCGCGCCGAGCTTCGTGGACCGCACCGCCATATCGATGGTGGCCTGGCCGGAAATCATGACCACCGGCAGTGCGATTCCCAGATTGCGAAGTTCCTCGAGCAGCGCGATGCCGTCTTTGCCGGGCATCACCACGTCCGACAACATCATGTCGAAGGGTTGCGACTTCACGAGTTCCAGCGCGCGGTTGGCGTTGTCGCAGACTGTCGCTTCGTGCCCCGCGAGGCGGAACGCGCGCGCCAGGGAGGCCAGGGTGCTGGCATCGTCATCGACTATGAGTAGGTGTGCCATGTTTATTTTTGGAAGACTACGTCGACGGTTTGTTCGTCCGGGACTAGGCAGCCGTCGCGCGTTCCGGGCTTGAACTTCCATTGCCGGACCGCGCGAATGGCCGGTACGACCAATCCCGGCCGATCGGGCCAATTCACGACATCCACGCCGGAGACGGAGCCATCGATTCCAATTATCACGTGTAGCCGCACGGCTCCGGATTTGAAGCCGGTAGGCAGTTCTGGCCGGTCTCTGACCTCCGGGACTGGCCGAGGCGGAGGACTCGTGCAGACCGGTCGGCCATATTCCCTGTACCAAGCGGGTGGCGTCGAAGAAACCGACAATACCCGAAATCCGCTTGTGTCCGCGCTTAGAACTGCGAACCCTGCGGGCGTGTTGCTCCCACCTGTCTCGCAAGGCGCCGCCGCTAACAATCGTTCGTGGCCACCGTCGACCTGAGCACTCACTTGAACGCCACCCAGCCCACATCCCCATTCGCGTTGGCGAAGACGATCGCGCCAGTCGCGGGTTTCAGCAGCCCGTGAGGTCTCCGCTCCCGGTCGGTCGGATCTTGCCCATTGCTGCACGAAGTCTATGGGGTCAATCGCGGTCTCCCTCGCGATCGTTGCGGCACCGTCCGTTAAAGAATAAGCCACGTAATAAATCCCGTGCCAAGGAAAATTGACGCCCGGCCCGAGGTATACGAGAGAGAACCCTCCGTCGCGAATGGCGGTCTGATAGGGTTCACCGATGTTGTAACTGAACGTTCGCTTTACTAGCACGCGTGGGTGGTCTGGCGTCTCGCCGACCTCCAGCACACTCAAACGTAGCGCCTGCCACATCGACGCGTGCGCCGGGCTCACATCGGCCGCGACAAGAAAAGGACTCTGATCGTCCGATGTCAGGCCGACCCGATAGCGGAGCCATCCCTGGGCATCTGAAATTGAGTTATACCCATTCGACTCTATGGAGAGCCCCAAGTGCCAAGCACCGTCGCGAATGTCGTAGACATACACGGATGTATCATTACCGTACGGTATCACCAGGCTCACCGTCGCAACAAGCCAGGCCGGATATTCCGCCGGTCGCGCGACCTCAATTTCGGAAATCACACCAAAGCCGCCCTCATCACCAACCGGAATGTCCTCACGTTCCAACTTCGCGACGACCCGTGATCGTATTTCCGCCGGAGAGGCGCGCAAGCCTGTACTTGCCGTGTCCGATATCAAATCCCTCACGGTGTGCTTGAGGAGCGTGAGATCCGAAGCGACGGCCGGCGGAATTTCCGCGCATGGCTCCTCACACTTCACCTGCCGCAGCCGCGTGACGATCTCCCACACCGACGCCTGCGCCACACCCTGCATCAAGAGCACTGCCAGTATCAGTCTCATCCCAAATCGATCCGGAACGTCGTTCCCTTGCCTTTCTCGCTCTCCACCGAGATCCGCCCCTTATGATCGCTCACCACCGACTGCACAATCGCCAGGCCCAACCCCGTCCCATGGGTCTTCGTCGTGTAGTACGGCGTGAACAGCCGCTCGCATTCCTCCGGTGTAAGCCCCTGGCCGGTGTCGGACACCTCCAACCGCACACCCGAACCCACCGCCACCGTCCGTACCGTCAGCGTGCCGCCTTCGGGCATCGCGTCCACCGCGTTCAAAATCAGATTCCGCAAAACCCGTGTGAGTTGCTCCCCATCTGCCTGCACCGGGCGCAGCGCCGGATCGAGTTGCGCCGACGCGCGAATTCCCGCCTTCGCGAGCTGCGCTTCGAATAGCCGCAGCGTCTCCGCGGCCAGCGCGTTCAAATTCACAGCCTGCATTTCGGGCGCCGGCATCTTGGCGAAATCGCTGAACCGCCCGATAATCTGCTTCAAATTCGCGAGCTCCGCGAGCAGCGTGGACGTACCTTCGCGAAACACTTCGTCGAATTGCTCCGGGTAGTTCTCTCGCGCGCGCTGCATATTTTCCACCGTGATTTGCAGCGGGAACAACGGATTTTTCAACTCGTGCGCCAGCCGCCGCGCCAGTTCGCGCCACGCCGCCACGCGCTCGGCTTGCACCAGCCGCTCGCGCTGCTCCACGAGTTGGTGCGTCATGCGATTGAATGCTCCCGCGAGCTGCCCGATTTCGTCCTTGCTGCTCACCTCCACCGTCACGCCCCAGTTGCCCGCCGCCACTTTCCCGGCGCTCTCCGCCAGCCGCTGTACCGGGCGCGTAACTCGCGCCGTAGCCCACCACCCGAGCGCGATCGCCATCAAGATGCCGATGACCGCCACGATGACGGCCGTCCGCAGCATGGCCCTCTCGAGTTCCACCAGATCGCGCCGCGAATTGCCCACCAGCAGAACGCCGAGGACATCGTTCGTGCTCCCCTTGAGCGGCAACGCATGGAACGTCTCCGCCGATGCGCCGCGGCCGATGGTGCGCACCGCCTCGCTCGCCTGTTTCTCCACCTGCTCTACCAGCGGGCGAAGCAGCACCGGGGACGCGATCGGGCCCTGGGCATCGATCAAATCGGCCGGAGAGAATGCGGGAGCGAGATTGCGATAGAGCAGCACGCGCATGCCCTGCGGCGCGACCAGGGATGCGATGAACTCGCGATCCAGGACGCGCCCTCCCGCAACGTACAGCTTCATATCGCCGGCCACAACCGTGCGCACCGCCATCATCGCCAATGCCACCGAATCCGGCAGTTCCTCGCGTTTGAGAAATGCCGGACGCGATTGCCAATCGGGCTCGGCCGGCAGCCAGTCCTCTTTATACCCGAAGCGCGCCTGCCACTGCGCGGAGGAAACGATCGCGCCATCGGCGGCCATCAGTTCCAACAAATCCAGACGATTTGTGGAAGCCAGCGTCCCGGCCTCCGACAAATAGGCCGATGGATCCGGCGTGATGGCAATCTCGCGCGCCACCGGAGATTCGGCAATGCCTTCGACCGTCCGCACGATCTCCTCGCCGCGCCGCTGGAACTCCTTGTCGAACTGCGCCACAATCGCGTTCACACGGTGCGCTTCCATGTTCTCGAACGCTGTCCGCGCGCGGCTGGAAACGATCGCTTCCACGATGCCGACCGCCGCCGCTACGGCCACCGCGAAGAGAAGCAGCAAACGCGTGCGGAACGTCATGGCCGCTCTTCCACCCAGAGGCTATCGAACCGCCACTCGCCCAGCGGCGTGATCACCGGTCCGCCCTGCACCCGCGGCCCGGCGCCATACACCACTGGAAGATGGAACAGCGGGATGACTCGGAATCCATCGAGGAGCGCGCGCTCCGCCAGGTACTGTTCCTCGGGATTCCGCGCCGCCGCGGGCTCATTCAGGCCCAGCGCAATGGCGATACCCGCCAGGGCGTGCGCCGCATCGGCAAACGCGATTCGCGTCTCCACCAGGCGCACGTCGGGGTTGGCCGTGGGAGGCACCACCGAGACATTCAGGTGGGCATCGCGGGCGTTGAGTTGGATGCGGTCGGCAATGCCGCGATCGGCCGGGTCATCCGCCGCCAGCGAGAGCGTCCGATCGGCGGGGGCAATCGCCGCCACCAGTGCTTGTGCCTTGACGAGGTCGGCCGTGGCGCTGAAAACGAAAGCATACCCCGTGATCCATTCGGGCAGCAGCGCGCCCGAGATCTCCCCCTGCTTTTGCAGAAGAACGCTGTGGATGGCGTTACGATCCACGGCCAAAGCCAACGCCTCGCGCACGCGCGCATCGTTGATTCGCGGCCCGAACACCAGCGCCATTAGCCGCACCGGACTGGACGACCATATCGGCCGTCCCGGCGGTTGTCTGCGCAGTTCCGCCGCACCCAGTTCCACCACGTCCGTCTTTTTCAGTTCCAGATCCACCGCTTGATCGCGCAGGGAACGCCCTAACTGGATCTCGACGTTGTCCAGGAACGGCCGTCCTCCGGGCGCGCTATCGTCCGCCGCGAAGATGGCCCGCCGGCCCGCTTCCCACGTCGTCAGCACGAATCCTTTGGGCACGCCGAACACTTCCGGCGAGGGCGGCGATTCGCGGATTTCGACCCGCAGCGTGCCGCCATAGTGGGGCCGCGTGGCCGGGAAGCCGAGGGCCGCCACCAAAAGCGCGATTGCCAGGCGCTTAATTTCCACAGACCACCGTGACCACATATGCCGAATATTGCTGCGATCGCAAATCCTTCACCACAACGGTTGCCGCGCTGCCACCCGAGGTCCAGAGCGCCATCACCGGCCCGGGAAAATCTGTTGGCTCCGTCAGCGCCTGGGGTGTCCGGTCAGCCACGGTGAACGCCTGGATCGAATCGGGTTGGCCGCGGTCGCCGGGCCGGGTCGCCAGCACCTGCGAACCCGCGCCGCAGTGAGCGTCCGTTCCGGCGATGTCCGAGCCCCACTGGGCGCTCGACACGCCTGTCGCGTCGAGGGCGTTGTCGAAAATCTGAATTCGGCCGTCGACCGCCGCCAGCAGCCACCAGGTCCGGCCTTGCGACTCCGCGCTCGCCGCGGAGAAGAACGGCGTCACGTTCTTGTGCTGCCCGCTCTGCGTCGTCGCGCGCCCGTCGAAGTAGTTGCGGGCGGGGGCAAAAGTGGCCAACAGCAGATCTCGGCTTCCCGATTCCAAGACCCACGCCTCCCCGCTCGCATGGCATTCGGCGGAGAGCGAGGGCTCGGTAGTTCCGTCGCACTCGAAGCCGGGCAGCAGTGCCTGAAAGCCGGCGCCCTTGAGGCGCAAATGGCCGCGCAGGTCGGCCGGCCACGCCTTGGCGGGCGTCAGCGGAACGGTCCGCTGCGCCTGCCATTGCGCACCATTGCGCGCGTATAGTGTAATCCCCGAAGGCGAAAGCACCAGCATTCCCGGTGGTGGAAAAGCCACGTCGAGAATCTGCTCCGTCTGCTCCCAAACCAGCTTCTTCTCTAATGCCAGTCCGGCCGGGAGCGCGGCCGCACGCTCGCCGCGTTTCCACCAGGCGATCCACACCTGATGTTCGTCTCCCTTCGACGCCTCTTCCACCAGCAGAAACTGCGAGGCATCTTCGGAAACCGTGACCTTCGTTTCCACTATGGGAGGGACATCGCTGGTTCGCAATCCGGCTTCCTGCAACGCTTCTTCGAAGGCAGTACGCGCCTGGTTTGCGGCCGATTCCAGCGAGGAGAGATTGCGCCAGGTTATCGCGACCGCCGCCCCCCTACCCGCAAACGCCGCCGTCTTGCGGGCCAACTCTTTCGCGGCGCCGCCCGGATCGTCAGCGGCTCCCGCGCTCGCACAGAAGAACAGGAGCGCGGCCGAAACCGCGTGCCATCCCTTCACGGCTGCGATCATAGCACATCGCGGTTCTCTGACCCGGTGACGATGCGAATCACGCCGCGCAGGCAGCTTCGCGCCACGAAAAACGACACCGGAAACGTGATCGCCGCCATCAAAATGTAACCCAGTACGCTTGTCATCGGAGTCTCTCCTTTCGCTTTTACTGTGCGGCCACTATGGCCGTGGGATCACCGAAAATCTGATCCAGTTCGGCGGTCCGGTCGGCGTAGATCTCCACCTGGTCGCCGACGTCTACCATTCGGAACAACTCCTCCACGTCTTTGTTGCGCATGCGGACGCAGCCATGGGAGGCGTTGTGGCCGATTGACGACGGTACGTTGGTGCCATGGATGCCGTAGCCCTTGATGCTGAGCCCTAGCCAGCGTGTGCCAAGCGGATTGTTTTTACCGGGACCGATGACCTTGCCTTTGTAATACCAGGTGGGATCGGGGATACTGTTGACGATTTTGTAGACGCCTGCGGGGCTCGGCGATTGAGGTGCGCCGACCGCAGTCGGGAAGATCCGCACCACGCGATCGTCCGCGAGTACCGCCAACTTCCGGTCGGCAATGCTCACCACGATCCTATGTGTGGGGCGTGCGGACTTATCCTGCGCCAGCGCTTCGGCGGTGGCCATCAGAATTACGCTGGTGAAGGCTGCCAGCTTCCTGATTTGATCTTCCGGTCTGAGCATCTTCCGATCCTCCTGACGGGGCGGAACGATGCACAGCATCGACCAAACTTAAGTTGTTGATATTTAATGGCTTACGAATTCCGGCCGGCGTGTCAGCCGAGACACACGTGGACTCCGGGACGCGTCTTCAGGCACCCACAGACTCGTTGAGCCGGATGACCTTCTTCTGAATGGCGTATTGCACCAATTGCGCCTTGTTGTGGATATCCAGCTTGCGCATCAAATTGAACTTGTGCGCTTCCACTGTCTTGACGCTGAGGTCGAATCCCGTTGCGATTTCTTTTACGGACCTGCCCTCCGCCAGCATCTTGAGAATCTCGCGCTCGCGCTTGGTGAGCGTGCCGAATCTCGGTTGGCGCACCTGGTTGTTGCCCTGGACGCGGAAACCGTCCACCAGCCGCGTGAGCAGGCGCGGACTCAAATAGCTTCCCCCGCGAAATACCTCTCGGACCGCGGTCAGCAACTGGTCCGCCGGACTGTCCTTAAGGACGTACCCGTTGGCGCCGATCTCAACGCATTCGGCGAGATAGTCTTCGTCGTCGTACATCGAGAGAAATATGACTTTGGTCTCCGGGCGTTCCTTGCGGATCTGGCGCGTGGCCTCGAAGCTGCTCATCCCGGCCATCCCGATATCCATCAGGACAACGTCGGGACGTAACTGCCTGGCGACGTTTACCGACTCCATGCCGTCGGCAGCCTCGCCTACCACTTCCAGGTCCGGTTCCGCCGAGAGCAGCGTTCGAATACCCTGCCGGAACAAAGTATGATCGTCAGTTAGCAATACGCGAATTTTGGCCATGTTGTGTCCCCGCGGCAGAGTCTTGCGGCAACTGGAGCATCACCTTGACGCCCTTGCCGGGCGCAGTGCGAATGGCGAGATCTCCGCCGAGCAGCGCAGCCCGCTCGCGCATTCCCGCCAGACCGAATGACATCGGCCTGCTCAAAGCCGCTTCTTTTGCGAAGCCGGCTCCATTGTCCGAAACGCTCAACCTGATATTTCTATCGGTGGATTCGAGGAAAAGGTTTACACGGGTCGCCTGAGAATGTTTCGCAATATTCTGAAGGGTCTCCTGCGCCACGCGGTAGAGCACTTCCTGTGCCTGATGCGAAATGGCGGCCCCATCGACGGAAATCCGCACTCGGATGGCGGCGGGATGCATCTTGGCAAATCGCGCGACCAAATGGCGAACCGCGGCCTCGAATCCCAACCGCTCCAGCACCCCCGGACTGAGCGCCGCGACAATCCGCCGCAATTCCCCGACGGTGTGCTCCGCAATGCCGCGGGCTTCCGCCAGGCGCGCTTTCATTTCGGCGCCGGCATCCCGTTCGATCAGTTCCAGCTTCAGGCGGAGCGCCAGCAGCGATTGTCCAGCCTCGTCGTGCAGTTCCCGCCCGATGCGGCGCCGTTCCTCTTCCTCGGCCCGGCGGGCATCCGCCTCCAGCCGGCGGATTTCGGCCTCCATGCGCACTTTTTCGATAGCTTCCCGGCAGCGTTCCGCGACTGCTTTCAGAAGCGTCAGCTCTCTTGGCAGCCATGGATAGCGACCGTCAAATCCGAACTGCAATAAAGCCGAGTCGCGAATGGGAAAAGACCAGTAAGATGCAAAATGGCCGCGCATTTCGGGGTCGGCAATCAGATCTTCCGCCATATGGCCGTGCTCGATATACAAGGGGCGCGCCAACCGGCCGGCCGGCGGCCGATCGAGGAGGAGCAATCGCCCGCAGCGCGCGTGAAACGTGCGCGTAAGAATGCGGACAAATCGCCGTAGCAGGTCGTCCAGCCCTTCGGCCTCGATTTCCGCGCGGTATAGCCCGAAAAACACCTGCGCTTCAGCTTCACGAACCTGATAAAACGCCTGATTCAGGGCAAAAATCGACGCCATGTGCAGTTGTTCGCGCGCGGGCTCGAATCGCCCGGGCAGCACGGCTTCCAGCAAGGCCTCGAATGCCTTGAGAGTATCCTTCGCCTCGCCCGGTTCGATATTCAGCTTGGCCAGACGGCGACCGTTGTACAACACTTGTTCCATGAACCGCGAAAGTGTGGCCAGGCGGGAAGCCGAGGCCGGTGTAATGGCCAAAAACGCGCGGGATTGCGCGCCCTTATAGCCGTGATCGCGCAAAATCGCGCGAAATTGGCGATCCAGACGGTTCGCGAACGGTGCAACCGCCGAAGTCATGCTCGCGATGTAGCGCCGCGCTGCCGCGGAAAGTGGAGGGTCGGTCATCCATCATGACTATCGGCCGCGCAAAGGCCTTACTTTAGTCCGGACCAACCGACATATTGCACTTCCTCTTCGAGTTCGATGCCGAAACGATCCGCGACGCGCGCCTTCAACTCCTCAATCAGGGCGCGAAGGTCGGCTGCCGTCCCTGCGCCGCCATTGTAGATGAGGTTGGCGTGGTACGCGGCCACGTGAATGTCACCGCGGAGCATCCCCTTCGCCCCCACCTGTTCGAGAAACCACGCCGCCGGCACTTTGCCCTCGCGGATCGCCTGCGCGGGCACCTCGGCCGCCGCACTCGGAGGCAGTTCCCTCATCAGCAGATTCTTGAAGATGCTGCCCGCGCACTTCATGGTCACCGGGAACTTCTCGTTGCGGACCTTCAGAATGGAATCGGCCGTCTCGCGCAATGCGTGCGCGTTACCGGCATCCAGGCGCAGTTCCGTCGAGAAGATGATCCAATCCTTATAGCGTTTGAAAACCGACTCGCGATATTGAAACTCGCACTGCTCGTTATCGAACACGCGGACATTTTCGCCGTCGTAGAAACGCACTTTGATCACGCGCTCCGAGAGCGAGTGCCCGTATGCGCCCGCGTTCCCATACACCGCCGCGCCCACCGATCCTGGAATGCCCGCGAGAGTCTCGAGGCCCGCCAATCCGTGTGCGATCGCGAAATCCACCAGGTCCTGCAAGACCGCGCCGGCATCGGCATGCACCCGCCCGTTCGCCTCCAACAGCCGATCGCCGCGATAGCGCAGTACGATGCCGCGGAATCCGGCGTCGGACACAATCAGATTAGTGCCACCGCCGATGACCACGGTTTCCATGCCGCTGGCCCGCGCCGCCGACAATGCCGCGATGAAAGCTTCCGCGCTGCCGGTCTCCGCGTATAGGTCGGCCAGTCCGCCGATGCCGAATCGTGTGTAACGGGAAAGCGGAGCACCGGTGAAAACGGTTAGATTAGGAATTTCGGCGAGGCGCAGGCGCGCCTCTTCCGTGATGGGCATTAGTTCAATTATAGGAGGGTATGGAATGAGTTCGCGATTTCCCGGCTTTCCGCCGGAGGGCCTGCAATTCTTCCGCGCGCTCGCGCGCCACAACAATCGCGACTGGTTTCAGCCGCGGAAAGCCATCTTTGAAGAACAGGTGAAGCGGCCGATGCGGGAATTGGTGGAAGCGCTGAATGGCGCCATGAAAAGCTTCGCGCCCGAGTATGTTACCGACCCCGCCAAGGCAATCTATCGCATCTATCGCGATACCCGGTTCAGCAAGGACAAAACGCCGTACAAGGATCACATCGCCGCCAGCTTTTTTCGCAGCGGCACGGGGCCGCACAGGTATGGCGGCTATTACGTGCACGTCTCACATAAGGAAGTTGCCGTCGGGGGAGGGGTGTACATGCCTGAGCCCGAAGTCCTCCTCGCCATTCGCCAGCACATTGCCGAAAATCACGAGAAATTGCGCAAGATTCTGGCCGCTCCCGCCGTGCGCCGTACACTGGGCGAATTGTACGGCGCTCAGCTCTCCCGCGTGCCCAAGGGCTTTCCCGCCACCCATCCCGCGGCCGATCTGCTGCGCTTCAAGAGCTTGATTCTTTATGTGGAGCTCGACCCGGCATTGGCCACCACGCCGCAATTCTTTGGCGAGGTTGTCACTCGTTTCCGCGCCATGAAGCCGTTCCTCGATTTCCTGACCGCCCCTTCCGCCACGAAACGGGCCAAGATCGATCCGCGCGACTTGTTCGTCTAGCTCCCCACAAACAGCGCCCGCTCCGCCGCCCGCCGCCTGACCAATCCCGGCAGCACTTTGCCGTTGGCGCGGTCGATGTCCAGCAGTTCGTCCGCCGCCCCTGCGTAGTCGCCTTGGTTGATCTTCGCCACCAGCCGGGGCGCAATCGATGGCAGCCGCTGCGCGCCGCCGCGTAGATTGAAGCACAGCGAAACCAGCGCGTCGTGCTGCCCTTGCGTCAAGGGCGCGTGAATTACCTTCGCCAACCCCTGGTCCACCTCTGCGACGTCGCGTCGGAGGAACTCCTCCGCCAGGTCTTCGGTGATCCGCAGTCCCTCCCGCACTCCTTCGGTGTGGCCCCATCCGATCGTCCACACTCCCGCCGGGCAGAGATAGGCGTCGAGACGCAGCGATTCGAACTCCTTGATCAGATTAATGGCCGCCGGACAGTATGTCATTCGAGATTTGTACCTTATCGAAGTTCGCCAGCAGCAGGTGAGTGAACTGGTAGAACCATGTGTAGACTCGCGACCCCATGACGGTAGGCTCGGGGAGCGCCCGCGCCGCAGCCGATAATACCAGTGCCCCCGCGCTCCCCGTCAGAAGATTCAGTACGTGTTGTTGCATCCAGGTCCCCTACTTCGCCTTCGGCAGATTCTTCAGGTTGATCAATATTCCCGCCTCGGCAATCGGATTCCAGCCGACTCCGCTGATGTACAGCATCCGCACCGGCACAATGAAGCTGAAAACCGGTGTGATCTGATAGATCGCAGTCGCCACAAAAGAAGACGAGAAGCTGACGTTAAACCCCGAGGTCTGCGATTGCGAGAAACTCGGTCCCACGTCCCCGCCAATCAGAAAACTGGCGCGCCCCGTATCCAGGATGTCCTTATGGAAACCCTGCCGGATCGAAGACTGGATGGCATAGAAGTGTTTCCCCGTCGTTGGATCGGTCGCGAGCTTTGGCAGGATATCCGCCGTCGTGGTACCGTAAACGCCCGCCGAGCCCACCACCGGGTAGATCGCCGAAATCCCCATCGTGAACCGCGGCGTGCCGAGCTGGTTGAACTCGCCAAAAGCCGATACCGCGGCCGGCAGCGGGACTGCGGGAAAACTGACGGGCGTCGTGGTTGAAGTTTGCCCGAACGCCGCAATGGCGAACAAGGCGGGAACGATCGAATGCTTCATCCTATACTCCTAAGACCTGGCTCAAGTTGATGCTGGCGGCGGCCGTTTGCCCAGCCGCTACCAGCGCCGAAATGCCGGAAAGGTCGTCCATCGAAATATCCGAAGGCAACTGCCAATCGAATTTCTGCTGCACGCCCGGCCATTGCCGCTGGACGGCCTGATCTACCCAATCCTCGGAAGTGTCCACCAGCGTGTCGGTCGCCCACGCGATGGTGGCGATCAGACCCTTGGGCGGCGTATTGGCTCCGGGACAGTACCCCGTCCCGAGCGACACCAGCCGCGTCTCGGCAGGAACAAAAACGTCGTACTCGAACATCTCCACCGACGCCTGGTAAGAAGGATTCGCCAGCCCGCCCGTTCCGCCATCGAAAAACCAAAGCGCCTGCCCATCCACCGTCAGCGGCCACGGGCTGAAATACGTCGGCGCGCATGCCGATGCCACGGCGGCGTCGATCAATTTGGTCGTCCCTGTGGTGCCCGCATTGCGTGCCCCATCGCGCACGAAAAACCAATCGTGGCCGTTTGCCGCGGTGGCCGAAATGCAGATTCCGATCGGGCAGTCGTTCATGCTCCACGAAGCGGCGCTGCCGAAGACGTTCGTGAGTACTTTCTGAAGATTTTTCGGGTCGTACACATAACCGTCGGCCACTCGTTTGGCGTCTGCGATTACGCCGGTCGGCGTGAAAATATCCTTCGACTGCGTGGTGTAAACATCCAGTAATTGGCTGGCGGGAATGCCCGCCGCGAGCAGCGCTCCCGTACTGGTGCCCGCAACATAGGAAAAGATATCCCGCGTGAGTTTGCCGGTCTGCTGTTCCAGCGACGCGAGCACGCTGCAGGGAATAATCCCGCGGATCCCGCCGCCGTTAATGGAAAGAGCGTTCGTCATGGTGATCTCCTTAATGTGAAGTGAGGTATTGCATGCCCTTCACCGTGAGACTCGTGACCGGATTCAGATCGCGGTAAATCACCACGCCATTCAGCCCATAGCCCAGCAGCCTGTCGTACCACTTCGGCTTCGTAAGCCGGTTCAGATTGGTAGCCACGGCCGAAAATTCCGAAGTCGCCGTGTTCACGTTGGCCGTGATCCGCTGCCCCTGCGCGATGAAATTCGGGACCGCGGCGCGGAAATCGCGCATGGTTTGCGCCGTCTCGCCGGCCGTCACCTTCGATGCCGCTACCAGCCCCAGCAACTGCGGGTGCAGATCCGCCACTGTGCGGTCGGTATCGGCGAGCGTCGTTTGTGCCGCGCTCAGCACGGGTTCGAGATCGCGGCGCAGCGAATCGGTAGTCTCCAATGCCGTGTCCACTCGCGCCAGCGCATCGCCCACGCGCCGGTCCGCCGCCGCGCGCATCTCGCCCGCTTCCGCCATCACGTCCTTGCGCAAACCTGCCATCTGCCGCTCGCTGCGAGCCAGCACGTCCTGCCGCGCCGTGCGAACTTCCGCCAACAACGCAGCGCGTGTGGCATCCACTTCTCCCGTCAAGGCGGACACCGCCGCCGTCGTGGCGCGCACCAACTCCATAGCGCACACCACCAGTCCCGTCGACGCCGCCAGCAAAGCGCAGACGCATATCCGCAAAACAGTTTTCATGAAGTTAGAGGGCCACGACCCGTCCGGGGCACCGCCTGCCAGCCGGACGAGTCTCGTGGCGCACCGGAAGCTGCCCGCCCAAGCAAGCTTCCTGTGTGCACGAAAGTAGCACTTACCCGCAAAGACGGGCAGTGCGCCGCAGCGTCAATCGCCTGAAATTGCGGCAAATATAATTTGTTCCGGTCTGTGACCGTAGTCTGCGGATGTGGGCAGTCAATCTTGGCTGGAGTGAGGCACACGCAAAATTCAGGGAATTATAAAGGCACCGCTTGCTTGCGCGCGCGGCTCATCAGTTATGTATTGAAACAGCGGCGCTTTTGCAACCGCCTCTAGGGTGCCTGCCTCGTTCGCTCACTGGCCTATTTCGGCGGATCGTATTCCGCCCGCGTGCTTGTCTTGTCCGCCGTCGGGAAATCGGCCGGGACTTTCTGCGTCACTTTGCCGGTAGCCGCCCATTCCGTTCCGCGCTGGTACGTCGTGATAAATCCGACGCAGTTCAGTGCGGCCAGATCGTGCCCCATCGATGTATGAAACACGCGGCCCTTGCCGTAGGAGATCGCCATGAGAATCGGCTCGTCGTGCCCCGTGCCGTGGTTGGCGGGGTCGGAATACGCCGTCGCCAGGACCGTCATGTTCTCGCCCGGTCCGCGAAGATTGGCGTAGAGTTCGTCGGCGACGTGCATCCATTCCCTGGGAAGTCCCGCGGTAATGGGGTGGTCCGTCACGCGGTCCACCACCTTGAACGGCAGTCGTGCGCCATGCATGCCAGCGGGACCGGGAGCGTTGTCCGCCACCACCTTGCCGTCCTGCCAGTAGAAATGCGCGCCCGATTTTTCGTCACGTCCGCGCCATCCGCCCACCCCGATCATGAGATTGAACGCCTTCCAATGCGGGAACGCGTTATCGGAAGCATGCACTGAAACCAAGCCGCCGCCATTGCGCACGTACTCCTCGAAGGATGCTTTCAGGCTGTCGGGCCAACGGTCGTCGGGCGCGTCGTAATTCCACACCACCACCTGGTAGTTGCTCCAATCGGGCTTGAACGACGCGAAATCGCCGCCCTTCGGCGGGGCCGTCATTACGTCCACCCGGAAAATTCCGGCATCGTCGAGCATGCGCTTCAGGTACGGCGTGGTCTGCTGCCAGGCATGGTACGGTCCGCCCGATTCGCCATCGAGAACCATCACCCGGATCGGCGGCGCCGCCCACAGGGACGCTGCGAACACCAGCAGCAGTCCCATCGCCAGCTTCTTCATACCTTCAGCTCCCATCCTTTGCGCGTGTACGGCCTGAGAAGCTTGTTGGCTTCTTCGCTATTGGTGAAGCGCATGTTCTTCGACTCCCACAGCAGCTTGCCCGGCACACGCAGCGCGATTGGTCCGAGCGACAGCCACTCGATATACTTGCTCGCCACGGAGAATTGCGAGACCGCCGGCGTACCTCCCTTGCAGGCGCGGATCCAGTCCTGCTGGTGGTTGACGCCGCGCGGCAGGATTTGCGGAGGCAGCCGGTAATCCGCCCACCGCGATGCCGGCAGCAGCCACACGCCTTCGCCCCGTGCCGTGGTGGCCATATAGCCCTTCGATCCCACGAATACCGATCCATTGCCGGGCGCGCGCAACGCCGGGTCTCCACCCGGAATGGGCCCTCGCGGCGGACCGCCAGGCGGAACCGCGCGCCCCGCCGCCGGTGGGGGCCCGATCTGTCCCGGCCGCGGCGCTGGTTTGCCGTCCGCCGTCAGTTGATCGCCGATCAGCAGCGTGCCATCCCCCGTTTCCGGGAATGGCCGGCCTTTTTCGGTGGCCAGGTTGTCCATCGCCGGGAACAGCCGCTCGCCTTCAGCCATTCCGGGAGGATTCTGGAAATCGCCGCGCATGTTCTGGTAAGCGTGGACCGTCACCGGCGGCATATTGCCGCGGGCGGGAAATTCGAACACCGTGTGCGCGCGGATGGGCCACAGCCAGGGATTCTTGCCCTCCACCGTCACGCACTCCACGCTGATGGGCGACGCCTGATCGAGACGCAGCGCCATGTGCGCCGGTCCGAGGCAATGCACCAGCCAATCGCCCAGCGATCCGCCGGTGGAAAAGTCCTGAAAGGCGCGCCAGTGGCCGTTGATCAGCGGATTAAACGGCCGCTTTGCCGCCGGGCCGAGCCACAGATCCCAATCAAGCGTGTCGGGCACGGGTTTCGATTCCGGACCGGAGTCGGGAATGTTCGGCTGACCTCCGTAGATGCTGCCGGTGAACGAATGAACTTCCCGCACGTCGCCGATATCGCCCGACCAGAGGATTTCGCACGCCGTCTTCAGCGCTTCGTGGCTGAATCCCTGGTTGCCCATCTGGGTCGCCACCCGGTATTTCGCCGCGGCCTCAGCCAGCACCCGCGATTCCCATGGCGTGCGCGTCAGCGGCTTTTCACAATAGACGTGTTTTCCGCGTTGCATGCACGCGAGCGCAATGGGCGCGTGCAGATGATCGGGCGTGGCGATCATCACGGCGTCGATATTCTTGCCCTCTTTATCGAGCAGTTTGCGGAAATCTTTGTACTTGGTTGCCTTCAAGTAGGTCTGGTAGGCGCGCGCCGCACTGGTCTCATCCACATCGCAAAGCGCCACCACATTCTCCGTCACGGCAGCCCCTTCGAGAATAGTCGGCCCACGCGTGCCCAGACCGATTGCCGCGATATTCAGTTTTTCGTTGAAAGATTTGTACCCCAATGCCGGCAGCGAGGGTGTACTGCCGAATCCTCCCGTGGGAACCGCGCCGGCCAACAGCGATCCATAGAAGAAGTAGCGTCTGGAAAAACGATTCTCGCGCATCCGCTCACACTCCCATTCGCCGCACGGACAGCCCGGCGGCACGACAATTGGTGTATCACGTTTCCATCATCGATGCCAAACCGAGTGGGGCAGGCAATCGTGCCCGGGGTCCCCTCTGGGGAGGGCTTTCAGCCGGCTCGACCTGCTGGGAAGCAGTGGGGGCCCTCTGGGCACGGCCAGGATTGGCCGCCCCACAAGAATAAAATGGGACCTGATGACCCTCGAACAGCTCCGGCGCTTCGCCGTCGCGCGCACTCTTTTCCCGCCCACCACCCTGCAACGCGCCGTCGAAAAGCTGTCCTTCGTGCAGGCCGATCCGATTCGCGCCCCGGCCCGCGCTCAGGATCTGATCCTCCGCCATCGCGTAAAGAACTACCGCGCGGGCGATCTCGAACAGCGTTACGTGGATCTCGATATCGAAGAGGACTTCTTCGTTGTCTATGGATTTGTCACGCGGTCCCTCCAGGCGCTGATGCATCCGCGAATTACCGCGCACGTGCCCGCCGCGGGAATGAGCGGCTGGTCCGCCAAAGAGACCAGGCGCGCTCGACTCCTGCTGGAATTCGTTCGCGAGCACGGCGTAGTCCACCCGCGCGAAGCGGACCTGCATTTCGCGCACGGCAAAGTGAAGAACTATTGGGGCGGACAGTCCAATGCCACCACGCATTTGCTTTCCGAAATGCACTATTGCGGCATGGTGCGCGTGGTGCGCCGCGAGCGCGGCATCCGTATCTACGCGGTCCATCGCCACGGACCCGCGGCGGCCGATCGCGCCCAAATCCACGCGCGGCTCGACGCCCTGGTAGACGCCGCCGTTGGCATTTACGCGCCTCTGCCCTCGGCTTGCCTGCGCGACCTCGTCAACCGTTTGCGTTTCGCCGTTCCGCAATGGCAGGGAGAGCTCAAGAGCGCCTTCCACCGGGCGGTCAAACGGCTGTCGCACGCCGAAATTGACGGCGTCGATTGGTATTGGCCCGCCGGAGAAAGCGTCAGCCGCGCAGCCCCGCGGGAATCCGTGCGCCTGCTCACGCCCTTCGACCCCTTGGTGTGGGATCGCGACCGCTTCGAGTTGCTGTGGGGCTGGGTGTACCGTTTCGAGGCTTACACGCCGCCCAGCAAACGCAAGCTCGGCTACTATGCGCTGCCGCTGCTGTGGCGCGACCGCGTAATCGGCTGGGGCAACGTCGCTGTGAAAGGCGGCAAGCTCCAATGCGATTTTGGATATATCGCCGGCCGCCCACCCCGCGAGGCGGCGTTCCGTCGCGAACTCGCCGAGGAAGTCGATCGCTTGCGGGTCTTTCTGGGACTCAGTACAGCTTGACGGGCGCGCTGTAGCCCGTCATCTCCAGATAGCCCACCCCGCGCGCGGAGCCCGAGTAGGTTACCGCGCCCTCCCAATACGTGAGCCCCGGGGTATCTTCGGAAACTAATTCCTGGCCCTTCACGGCCGCCGTGCATTCCAGCGAAATGCCCATCGCGGGAACGGAAATCCGCCACCTGACGGGATATCGCGCGCGCGTCTTGGAGCTCGTCCAATACTCCAGCGGTTCGAGATCGAAATCCCCGCGCTTGAGGTGCGTGGCGCGTCCGTCTTTGGCGATGAACGTTCCGGAAGAATAGGGATCGATCGCGCCATCGGTGCGGCGAAGGTCGAAAAGCATGATGTCCGCGCCGTTCTCGAGTTGCACGCTGAACCAGTCCCACCCCTGCTGGGAGGCATCCAGTGGCTCGGTGAACCATTCGTGGTCCATCCATGCCGTTCCGCTCACTTCCGCGCCGTTGAGCCGGCCCTCCACCGCCAGCCGCGGGAAGGAAACATAGTAAGACGCTCTCCCCACCCCGGCGGCTTTCTGGCTGACCCCGTTTTCCCCATTGATGACCGCGGGTTTGACCGGCGTCAAACGGAGCTCGAAGTCTACGCCTTCCGCGATCGCCGTGAGCCGCTGCACGTCCGTCGCCTTGTCCCATCTCACCTGCCAGTTGCCGTTCCAGATGCGGCCCTCCTCGAAGCTGACGCCGGCAATTCCCGGACCGCCGCGATTGAGGCGCTTCGTGTACCGGAAACGGCCGGCGTCGCTATCGGTGAGCGCGAGATGCGCCAGGTAAAGGTCGTCCACGCGCCAGGCGGAAGCGTTCCCGGCTTGCTTCCGATCCTGCCCCTGCCGGAAAAAGACCAGCTCGAACCCATAGCGATGGCCGCCGCGGTCTCTCACGTTGCCGGTGTAATACCACCACTCGGTGCGATAGTCCGGGTGGCTAAAGTGGTCGCGCGGAAACTGGAAGTGGTAGCCGGGCAGCGCTACCTTGTAGTCCAACGCGGCGGCCAGGAACAGAAGAGCCAGGGTCAAATCGCCAGCTTACCGCACGCAGGTAGGATTGTAGAATTCGTTCTCGGCTTGTTTCGACTTCGCCGCCAGGTAATCGGCCACCGACGGCGCCGAATTCACTTTGACCTGCTGCATGAAAGGCGCCAGGAATCGGCCGAATCGTTCGAGCGTTTGGGTATTGCCTTTTGAGAGCGCGGTCGTCAGCCGTTCCCGCATATATGGCGACAGGATTTCCTCGCGCCCCACGAAGACGCGCGCGATCTTCGCCGGCGCCGGCTGAATCTGTACCGGCAGTTCGCGGTCGACCAGGGTCCTCGGCACGAGGTAAAAGATGCGCATGCCTTCCTCGAACCAGGAATCGCGCCATGTTTCGATCATGGCGTCGGCCTCTTTGCGATACAGCCCCTGGCCTACGAGCGCGTCCGCGAGATCCCGCTTCAGGCTGTCCAGGCTGGCATTCAGTGCGGGCGTCTCAATGGCTGTAGTTCCGCGCAGACCGCGCAGGACGCGGTAGCCGATCTCGCCACCGCGATTTTCGAATACCACAGCGAACGCCAGCGGATCGCCGCCGGTATTGCGGATTTCCATCGAACGCTCGCCGGTAAAGCGGGCGCTCAAGGGAACGGAGAAATTAGCCACGCCGCGGTAGAAGAGCAGCTTCTCCTGTTGTCTTCCGATGCGAATCAAATCGGAATCGGTGCCGCGTGCGGCGAAGTAATGGCTGGCGCCATCGCTGTGAGGGAGCGCCGCGTTCTCGCCCGGCGCGATCTCCACCGAGTTCCACTCGATATGGCCGTTGCGCACGGCCGGCAAGTTCAACTGCCTTCCCGGCCGGACCTTGGTTGCCGCGGGATACCATTCCGTAATCAGGCCCTTGGGAAAATCAACGCCGACCGAAAGCGTAGTCTTTCGCAGCGAGTAGAAATATAGCACCGGCGTTTCCATGCGAACCGTAACCATCTGGGTGGGCGGCGTGTCGGGAGCTTGCGGCATGATCTTGTACGCCAAGCCGTTCAGCCGTTCGACGAAGCATGGTAAGTCGGACGTGCCTCCGAGCGGCGACCACTGTTCGGACCCTCCCGCGCCATCGGCGATGGTGGTAAAGGTGCCCCATTCATGAACGGTGACGCCCGATTCCGGATTTCCGCCCGATCCAAAGATGGGGGCGGCCAACAGGACTGCGACAGCACATTTCGTAAACTGCATAAAATCCCTCCTTTGATGAGGCACTTTCAAAATTCGTGGGGCAGCCAAACGTGGAGGCACTTGCAAAAACGCGCACAAGTTGCCAAGGCACCGCTCCCTCGCGGTCGCGGCTCTTCAGTCTTTGGTTGAAACGCCACCGCCTACTGAGCCGCGACCGCAAGGGAGCGGTGTCTTTCGTGCGGAACCATTTAATTTGGCAAGTGTCCCACGATTCGCTGCCCACTCGACGAATATTGCAGGTCCCTCCTTTAATGCCTGCAAGACGCTGCGCCCGTCCCAACCGTTAACCATGCCGCCGGCCGCCCTTAAAATGAAGATGATGATCGCTTCCATAAACCCCGCCACCGGTGAGACCTTGCGCACATTCGACGCGCTTTCGGAAGCGCAGGTGGACGCCGCAATCGCGCGCGCGGACGCCGCCTGGCGCGCTTACCGACATACTCCGCTCGCCGATCGTGCCCGCTGGCTCACCGCCGCTGCTAACATCCTCGAGCAGGAAACGGACCGCCTGGGCCGCATCATGACGCTCGAAATGGGCAAACCGATCGGCGCCGCGCGCGCCGAAGCGGCGAAATGCGCCCTGGCCTGCCGCTACTATGCCGAGCACGGCGAGCGCTTGCTGGCTGACGAACCGGTGGATGCCGGCGGCGGCAAAAGCTACCTGAAATTTCAATCCATCGGTCCGGTGCTGGCCGTGATGCCCTGGAATTTTCCTTTCTGGCAGGTGTTCCGCTTCGCCGCTCCGGCCCTGATGGCGGGCAACGTCGGACTGCTGAAGCATGCCTCGAACGTGCCGCAGTGCGCGCTCGAAATCGAGAGTGTAATCCGCCGCGCGGGTTTTCCCGCCGACGTGTTTCAGACACTGCTCATCGGCTCCGCCCAGGTGGCGCGCGTCATCGACGACCCGCGCGTCAAAGCCGCATCGCTCACCGGCAGCGAGCCGGCCGGAGCGCAAGTGGCCGCCGAGGCCGGCCGGCAGCTCAAAAAGACCGTCCTCGAACTCGGCGGCAGCGACCCCTTCGTGGTGATGCCGTCGGCCGATCTCGCGAAAGCCGTCCGCACCGCCGTGGAGGCGCGCGTCATCAATAACGGGCAATCGTGCATCGCCGCCAAGCGTTTCCTGGTGGATGCCGGAATCGCCGCCGATTTCGAGCGGCGCTTTGTCGAAGCCATGCAGGCGCTGCGCATCGGCGATCCGCTGGACGAATCCACCCAGCTCGGTCCGCTCGCCACCCCCGATATTCTTCAGGGCCTCGACGATCAGGTGCGCGCGTCGGTGAAGGCAGGAGCGCGCCTGCTCACCGGCGGGCATCGCCTCGACCGGCCCGGCAATTTCTATGCGCCTACCGTGCTGGCGGATGTGCCGAAAGACTCGCCGGCCTATCGCGAGGAACTATTCGGCCCGGTGGCCGTGTTGTTTCGCACTGGAGGAATCGACGAAGCCATCCGGCTCGCCAACGATACCGATTTCGGTCTCGGCGCCAGTGTCTGGACTTCCGACCCCGCGGAGCAGCGCAAACTGGTCGATGAAATCGAGGCCGGCATGGTCTTCGTCAACGGCATGGTGGCGTCGGACCCGCGCCTGCCGTTCGGCGGCGTGAAACGTTCCGGCTACGGGCGCGAGCTGAGCGCTTATGGAATCCGCGAATTCGTCAACGTAAAGACGGTAAAGGTCGCAGGGTGAGGTTCTGTGGGGCAGCCTTCAGGCTGCGGCGGACTTCAGTCCGCCTTACTCATCATTTGCCAGAGGTCGGGCTGAAGCCCTCCGCAGCCTGAAGAGGGAGTTGCAATATTCAGGCAAATTGCCAAGGCACCGCTCCCTCGCGGTCGCGGCTCTGCAGTCATGCCTTGAAACGACAGCCCCCTACTGAGCCGCGACCGCGAGGGAGCGGTGCTTTTCTGTGCGGATCAATGAATTTTGCAACTCCCTCTGAAGTCTGCCCGACAGCACAAAGTGAACAGTATTGCCTTACTGAACCGTAATATATGCGGCCGGCGTGGATACCGTCCCAACCGTCACCACCACCGGCTGGCGGCCTGTCGGCGCATTGGCCGGGACCGTAAAGTTGATCTGGGTCACCCCAACCAGGCCAGGCGGAATCCCTATGAACCAGTTGCCGTCCGTCGTGGACACCGGCACCCCGCCGACCGTTACCGTGACAGCTTCCCTCGGTTTTGGCAGATTCGCCAACGGCGTCCCCGCGGCGGGTGAGGTGCCATCGCCCAGGCCTGGAGTTACCTGGCCCTCGCCGGTGATGTACAGGAAGGTCGCCTGTCCGCGCGTGGTGGTTCGATTGGGATTCACGTCGCTGCTGCCATCGAGAAACGTGAAGATTCCCGGCGCGATCGGAGAGACCGTGAAGAAGTAGTCGATGCCGTTGATGTTATACGGGGTTGCGATATTCAGATCAACCGCGCCGGAAGCTTCATACGGAATCTGGATGTTGATCTGGTTGGGGCTGACGTAATACAGCGGAACGGCCCAGCCCGTCGTGGCGGTGTTGCAATTGATGGGGCACATGACTGCCTCCACTCCAGCCATCATTTCCGGCAGCGGAAGGGTCGCCGCGGCCTGCGAAAGCGTTCCCATCCCTGTGCCGAAAACCGCCAGAATCATGCCGGGAGCGTACGACTGTGCATAGCTCGCCGCATTGGTGACTCCACCCACGTCGAGCTGCGCCTGCGGACCCTGGAACGGGATATTGATCGCCGTCGACCAGCCGGGCCCCGATAAATCGAACACCTCGTTGGCCGGTGCATTCACGGAAGTGAGAGCCATGCAGCCGTAAATGGACTGCCGCGCGCCGATAGACGAACCGCCGCTGAAAATCGAGCCGAGCTGCGAAGTGTAATCGGCGCCGTTGATCGTAAACTTGGTCACCGAAGTGGCGATGCCGGCCTCTTCGCTCAGAGTGATCTGGAAATTCCACGTGTTGCTGCCGCCGCAGTTCTCCGAAGCTCCCTGGTAAACCGGGTTCTGGTCGAGCGAGGCGACGACGATGGGTCCGGTGGGCTGCGCGGACTTCCAATTGTGGATCAGGTTGGTCACATCCACCGAGCCGAAGCCAACCACTGAACTGTACCCGGATCCAGAAATGGTGTAACCTTCCTCGCCATCATTGCATCCGGGGGAACCGTACGCGCAGGCTTCGACATTGTTGCCGGCGATGTTGTTATGAAACGCGGTGGGAGCGGTCTGCCAGAGACCGTAAATCGTAGGATTGATATTCCCGAGACCGTTGGTATTGAGATATTGATTCAGCAGCGCTACCACCCCGCCCATGGTTGGCGTAGCCGCGGAGGTGCCGCCGACGTACTCCACGCCTCTCTCGGTGCCTTCGCATCTCGTGCAATAGACGTAGTAAGGAACCACGTAGACGCTGGCATTGAATGAGATATCCGGCACGTGGCGCCATCCGTCATTGGGAACGCCGGCATTGGTTTGCCACGAAGGTTGCGGGAAATAGAGACTGGCTCCTCCGCCGGTTCCCAGGATCCCGCCGGCCTGCGCCGACTCATTCCAGGCGACCTCCGGCATGTATCCCTTGGCCGATTGATCGGTGGCGGAATTCCCAAGGTTCCAGTAAGAACCGGAATTGCTCACAGAGGTGCCTCCCATGGAGGTGACTTCGGGAATGGAGCCGGGTTCATCGACCGCCAGGCCGTTCTCGGCCACCGTCACGCCGGCGTCGCAATCCGTCGCGCCCTGATCCCCCGCCGCCGCCAGCCAGGTGATGCCTTCCGAATTCGCCTGCTGCACCGTCTGGCGGTAGCCCGGCAGGTCCGCCAGATCGTACATTTCGCAATTGCCGTAGCTCATGCTGATTACCGATATCCCCAGCGTAGTCGCATTATCCACCGCGTACGTGGCAGAGGTCCAAACGTCGTACGAATATACGAAAACGATCTCCGCATTGCGCGCCACGGCGCCCGCCCACTCCAGGTCGAGGGCGGATTCGTCGAGGTCGCCGGTCGCGGTTTGATATCCGGGATTCTCGCGATTGACCAGGACCGGCGTCAGCGTCACCGATGTCAATCCAAAGCCGCGCCAGAAATTCGTGATGTCGCTCGCCAGGATCTCCGATTGCCCCATGATCGCGATTTTCTGCCCGGTGCCGTTCGTCCCGGCGGTATACATGGGCGTGATGTCGTAAATCGCCGCGAAATCGTCGGGCGCCATCACGTGGTCGCCGGGGCCGAGCGTCCAGTTCGGTTTGGCTTTCGCCAGGTGCGGCTTGGGGTGAAAGTCGTGCAGCCCGCGGACGCCTGCCACCAGCGGCGATAACGCTGCCGGGATGGTGAGATCGGTGGAATTGGCGTAATGCATCGCGCCGTTGACTTTGTAGCGGTGGATGGTCGTGCCGAAAGCGCTGTGTACCTGGCCGGCGGTGCCGCTGAAGCTGACAAAAGTGCGGCTGCGCGACGCCGGATTCAACTTGAAGCCCTGAGATTCCAGCCATTCGGTAATCTGCGCCATGTCGCTCGCGCTGACGCCGAATTGATCGGCATACTGCTCCGGACTCAGCCATTGACGATACCGGGGCGATGCCGGGTTTTGCTGGTCTGCGAGCAACTGTTCCAGCTTTGCCTGCTGCGCTGGCGTATTCTTCAACAGTATGGTCATGCTCGGCAGCGGGAAACTGCTGTCCACTTCGCCCGCATCATTGGCGGCGGTGGCCAAGGGATGGACCCGGCCCGGCAGGGAAAATGTTTTGGAACTATCGATCCTGGACAGGATTCGGTTGGGTTGCGCAAAGCACGCGGTCGCGGCAGCGCCGATCAGGGCAAATACAAAAATCTTGGGGGAATTCATAGTTCAGGGTCTTCTGGACGCGAAGGTGGGCTGCGGAACCGCCCATAACCCAATAGACGCGGACATCTCCATGCGTGGTTTCAACGAACTCCTATCCGTCGGTCCGCACGGAAGGCACCGCTCCCTTGCTCGCCAAAGCGCGAGTGCGGTCGCGGCTCAGCACCGGACCCTCCGGACCCTTTGCGTGGCGCTGGAGTTTTCGACATAATACCGGCTAAGATCATGAGTATGATTTCTCACCGACAGGAGATCTGCCTTGCGAAGTGCTCTGGTGGCCGCTCTCGTTTCGTGTGCCGACAACCCTCATAAACCGCAGGCCCGGCGCTTCGTCGAAGGCCTGTCCGCCGACGAATTGCAATTCATCGCCGAATTCCTGGGAGCCTGCGTGCTCGATTCCTCCGGCAAGCCTTGCGCCTCCCGCTCACAGTGGGCCGAGCGCATCACAGGCTACCAGCAGGCATTAGACGGGTACCGCTCCGCCGACCGGGAACATAAAATGATTCTCCTGTTGGAATATCTGTGCCGCACGGGAGACACTATCTGTCGGATTTCCGCGGTAAGCTAAGTCGCGCTACTGCACGATCGACGTGCCGGCTTGCGGCTCTAGCCGGATCTCTCCGAACGCCGCTTCATACTGCGTGACGTTCTCCCTCAGGACATTGAGCAACGCCTTCGCCTGCTGCGGGCTGACGTAGACTCCCTGGAAGTTATGGATGGCAACACTGTCCGGCGCGGTTTGATTCACCCGGCCGAACATCAGAAAGAAGTCCCACAGGTTCACCCGCACCTGTACGCTGTTGGCGTAGTTCTCGCGGTATTCGGGCGTGTTGATGAGTTGGATCTTGGTGGCCGGAGGTTGGGTCATGACTTTCAGCGTAGCATCCCGCGGGGTGTGTTCTTTTCAACCGGAGCTTTAAGAATATTTACGAATTTGGCACAACCGTTGCTTATGTTTTTGCGTCCGATGTGATGGAAGGGGACGAGCTTATGAAGAAATTTGCTTCAAGTCACACGCAAGGGTTGGCCCACTGCCCGATTTGCACGCATACGGTTCCGGCCGAAATCGATCTGCGGGGAAAGTATCCGCGAGTTATGACCGGCCAGAAATGTCCGCGATGCGGATCGGCGCTGGATGTCGCCGCGGTAGTCCAGATTCCCGAAGCCGCGTAGGCTTCGGAACCAAACGTGCTTGTTTCCGGGTGGGACATCTGCCATAGTGGAGTTAGCACTGGGGTGCCGTATGAGACGAAAGGCGCAGCCAAAACCGGATCCCGTGGTGCCGGCCGAGATTCTCGAGCAGGCGAAGCGCGCCATTTCGCCCGATCGTCTGACGAAGGCCGTCAAGTGCTCGGTATGCGGCGCCGAAACGACGATCGTCGCTGCCGAGCCGCTCTGCTGGGTCTGCCGCCGTCTCAAGATCAGCGCCTGGCGCGAAATCGAACAGCAGATACCCGCCCAGGAATAGGCGTTTCAATCGTTCGCTTCGATCGATTGCACCACTTCTTCCCATTCCCCGACCAGTTTCTCCAGGTCCGCGCGGCGGGCAGTCAGTAGATCGTTCAGCCGTACGGTTTCCTCCACGCTTACGAAATTGCCGAGCGAAGTTTCGAGTTCGGCAATTGCCGATTCCGTCCTGCTAACCTCCGTCTCCAGCGCCGCGCGCCGATCCTGCATCTGACGAAGCTTGATCGGATTTAGGCGCTTTTCCGGAGCCTTGGGGTCGGATGGCCCGGCCGCGCCGTTGGAAGTGGCGGTGGGTTGAGACGGAAGTTTGACGGCCAGTGCCTCCGGGCCGCCGCTCTTGCGCCACAGATAATCCTCGTAATTGCCGGGATAGATGTTCACCCGGCCGTCCTCCACTTCGAAGACCCGTGTGGCCAGCTTATCGATGAAATAGCGGTCGTGCGAGACGAAAACCAGCGTGCCGTTGAATTCCTCGAGCGCCGTGAGCAGCACATCCTTGGCGCGCATATCAAGATGGTTTGTCGGTTCGTCGAGGAGCAGGAAGTTCGAGGGCTCCATCAGCATACGGGCCAGTGCATAGCGGTTGCGTTCGCCGCCGGATAGCACGCCGATCGGCTTGAAAACATCGTCCTCCGAGAAGAGAAAGCATCCCAGAATGCTGCGCAATTCGGTGTTGCTGGCGCGCGGCGCGACCGTCGCCAGGTCGTCGAGCATGCGCGATTCGGGATCGAGCTCCTTGTATTGGTCCTGCGCGAAGTAATCGGGCTGGGCGTTGTGGCCCAGCGTGTACTCGCCGGCGGTGACCGGCTCGGCGCCCGCCAGAATCTTGATCATGGTCGATTTGCCGGCGCCGTTCACGCCCACCAGCGCCACGCGGTCGCCCCGCTCGATGTAAAAATCGACACCCGTGAAGACGGTGTGATCGCCATATGCCTTCGCCACTCCCTTGAACTCCGCCACGATGCGGCCGCTCGGCTTGGGCTGCGGAAACCGGAAGTGAATCGTCTTCTCTTCCGGCGGGATTTCGATGCGCTCGATCTTTTCCAGTTCCTTGATGCGGCTCTGCACCTGCTTGGCCTTGGTGGCCTGATAGCGGAAGCGGTTGATGAAGGCCTCGAGCTGCTCGATGCGGTCGCGCTGATTCTGATAGGCGGCCTGCAACTGCGCGCGCCGCTCGGTTTTCTGCTCTTCGTAGCGCGTGAATCCGCCGGTATAAAAGTGAATCGCCTTATTCCACAACTCGGCGATCTTGCGTACCGTCACGTCGAGGAAATAGCGGTCGTGGGAGACCAGCACGACGGCGTTCGGATAATCGTGCAGGTAATCCTCCAGCCAGTTGCGGGCTTCGAGATCCAGGTGGTTGGTGGGTTCGTCGAGAAGCAGCAGGTTGGGTTTTTCGAGCAGCAGTTTGGCTAATGCGATGCGCATCTGCCAGCCGCCCGAAAACTCCTCGGTGCGGCGCTTCCAATCGCGCTGCGGGAAACCGAGGCCGGAAAGGACGGTGCCCACCTGCGCCTCCACGGTGTACCCGTCGCGGGCGTGGAATTCGGCCTCGCACTGATGGAACCGGTCCGCCACCTGGGCATACTCTCCGCTCGATGGGTCGAGCTCGGACATGCGGTGGGTGAGCTGCTCCTGCTCGATTTCGAGGTCGCGCAGGTCGGAAAAAACGGTCATGCACTCGGCGAAGACCGTCCGGCCGGAGAGCGACAGCCCATCCTGCGGCAGATAGCCGAGAGTGACGCCCTTTTGCATGGTGACCGAGCCGGAGTCGAGGCCTTCGATGCCCGCGAGGACTTTCAGCAGCGACGATTTCCCGGTACCGTTGGCGCCGACGAGCCCAGCGCGTTCATTGGGCGTGATCAGCCAGTCGACATCTTCGAAGAGGATCTTGGGGCCGTAGCGCTTTCCCGCCCCGTTGAGCTGGATCATGGAGGACTAGAAACTATTTTACCGTAGCGGCGGTTTCACCTCCGGGGCGCGGGGCCCGACGCACCGCAACCCCGGAGTAATGGCGGGGAGAAGCAAATGGCCTCGATCGCCCGTCTGTATTGTGAGACGCATCGGGGTTGCGCCGAAGGTACAATGCGCAGCCGTGCGGCGTTCAACAACTTCGCGTCATAATATCTGGACATGACCCCCGAGCGGTGGAGGCGGATCCAAGGTTACTACCTCGCCGCCATCGATCTCAAAGAAGAGGAGCGGGCAGCGGTCTTGGCGAGTGCGCCTCCCGACGTCCGCGCCGAGGTGGAAGCGATGCTCGCTCAATCCTCGGTGCCGGACTCGCTGAGCCACCCTGCATGGGAGCAACTCGACACCTCGGATAGCGCGCCGATCACGCCCGGCGCCGAGTTCGCCCAGTATAAAATCGAGAGCGAGATCGGCGCGGGCGGTATGGGGGTGGTCTTCCGGGCGCAAGACACGCGGCTGCATCGGCCCGTAGCGATCAAATTTCTGTCCTCCGCCGTGGCCGACGCCGCGGCGCGCCGCCGTTTCCAACGCGAAGCCCAGATGGCGTCCTCGCTGAACCATCCGCACATCCTAACTGTCCACGACATCGGAGAGTACCTGGACCGCGAGTATTTGGTGACCGAGTTCATCGACGGCGGCACGCTCAAGGATTGGATCCGGCAGCGGCCGCGGAACTGGCAAGAGATCGCGGAACTACTCACCGGCGTGGCCGATGGTTTGGCAACCGCGCACCAGGCCGGCATTTTGCACCGCGATATCAAGCCGGAAAACATCCTGGTCACTGCGAGCGGCTATGCCAAGCTGGCGGATTTCGGTCTGGCCAAACTTCAGGATCCGCCGGCGGCAGCCACTCGCACTCTCACCGCGAACTCCACCCTGCGAGGAATGATCGTAGGGACGATCGCCTATATGTCGCCCGAGCAGGCTTCCGGCAAAACGCTGGATGCGCGCAGCGACATTTTTTCCTTCGGCGTGGTTCTCTATGAAATGTTGGCCGGCGAGCGGCCTTTCCGGGCGAAGGGCAACATGGAACTGCTCCAGCAGGTAATCGAGCGCGAGCCCGCGCCGCTCAGCGAAGCGATCCCCCAGGCCCTGCAAGCGGTCGTCAACAAGGCGCTCCGGAAGAACCCCGCCGATCGCTATTCTTCCATGACCGAGATGGTGGCGGCGCTCCGCGAGATCCAACGCTCCGGCCAGGCCGTTCCCGTTGCGACGCCGAAACGGCGCCGCCAGTGGCTGGCCGTCGCGAGTGCCGCCGCGATTGTGGCCGCGGCTCTCGCAGGGGTCTGGTGGTTCCGGCCAAGGCAAGCCGCCTCCGGCCAGCGCCTGGAATACGTCGCGCTCACTAATTTCAGCGACTCGGCGGTGTCCCCGACGCTCTCGACCGATGGCCGTATGCTCGCGTTCATTAGGGGCGCCAATACCTTCACAGGGCCCGGCGATGTCTATGTGAAGCTGCTTCCCGATGGCGATCCGGTGCGGCTGACAACCGACGACGGTGAGAAAATGGGGCCGCTGAATTTTTCTGCGGACGGCTCACGCATCGCTTACACCAGTGGCGGGTGGAATACCTGGTCGGTGCCTGTGCTGGGCGGAGCGCCCACGCCGCTGCTCGCGAACACCGAGGGCCTGAGTTGGACCGACCGCCGTCACGTGATGTTTTCCGCGCTCATCGGCGAGGGGCTCCGGATGGGAGTCTTCGAGGCCACCGAGAGCCGGTCCGAACAGCGGACCGTATATCTTTCCCCGGGCGGCATGGCGCACCGCTCGTTCCTTTCACCCGATGGGAAATCCGTCATCGTGATTGAAATGGATGATACCGGATGGCTGCCGTGCCGCGTGGTGCCTTTCAACGGCAGTTCGCCCGGCAAGCGCGTGGGGCCGGACCCCTCGCAATGCACCGATGCCGCTTGGACCCCGGATGGCAGGTGGATGTATGTATCGGCGAATACCGGGAGCGGGTTCCATATCTGGCGGCAGCGCTTTCCCGACGGGACTCCCAAGCAGGTGACGTTTGGCGCCACCGAGGAGCAGGGCCTTTCATTCGCCGCCGATGGCCGATCTTTCGTAACGTCCGTGGGCGAAAGCCAGAGCACGTTGTGGATTCACGATACTCACGGCGAGCGCCAGATCACCTTCGAAGGCTATGCTTATCTGCCTTCGTTTTCCGCCGATGCCAGTCGCATCTATTACCTGCTGCGAACCAACGGCTACCGGCGGTTCGTCAGCGGCGAATTGTGGTCCATGGACCTGCGCAGCGGGAGTACCCAGCGGCTCCTGCCGGGCCTCTTGGTGGAGCACTACGACATTTCTCCGGATGGAAAGAGAGTTGTCTTCGTCAACGTCGACAACTCGGGTCATGCGCAACTCTGGATCGGAACCACCGATGGCAGCGTGCCTCCGCGCGTTCTCGTGAATCAGGATTGCCGGCGGGCCCTTTTTACCCCCGGCGATGACATCGTTTTTGTAGGAGGGGAAAGAGTTCTGAAGATGTATTTCCAAATCGTCCACGCGGATGGCTCGGGGCTGCGCCAGATCGCTCCGGAGAGCGCCACATACCTGTATGACATTTCGCCGGACGGGAAATGGGTGTCGGTGTGGATGGGGCCCGATATCAAAGCCTATCCCTTGAACGGCGGCGAACCAGTTACGATCTGCAGGGGCTGTGGTTCTACGGGAGCGGAAGAGCGAGGGGTAACGCCTCCGCGCGTGAGTTGGTCGCGCGATGGCCGGGAACTGTATCTTCATTCCGAGCAGACGCGCCAGACCTACGCGGTACCCCTCAAGCCGGGACAAATCCTGCCGCCCATACCGGCTTCCGGTCTCAATTGGCGGAGCGGTGCCCCGCCGATCCCGGGAACGCGAACCATCCCACAACGGCGGCCGTTCATGAGTCCCAAGCCGCAAGTGTATGCGTATCCGCAGGTGTCGACCCATCGCAACATCTACCGCGTTCCCGTCCCGTAGCGAAAGGCACCGCTCCCCAGCAGCCCGTGGCGGAAGGCTTGCTTACGCGCGCGGCTCAGCTGGATCGATAAGTTGCCGAGTCGCGACCGCAAGGGAGCGGTGTTTTCCCTTCAAAATATGCTGGTATCGACGGTCACCCGGGTCGCCGTGATGTTCCCGGCAATATGCCCCATCGGATTCTGATTGGTGTCGTAGATATCGATCGTAAACGTGCCGGTGAAGGAATCTCCGCTGGGCGAGAGCGTGAGATTCTCGTGGATATTGACATAATTCACCAGTTCCTGGTTCAGGGAACTGTAGCTGAGCGCAAAATGGTTGAGCTCGTAGGTAAGGTACCCGGTCTTGCCCCAAACGCCCATACAGAAGTTCTGCGTAGAAGGTGTGTGGCCGCCGGAATTCATAATCTCCGTGCCATCGCTGTGAATTTGGGTATACCCGAAATCGACCTGGGCTCCATCGGGAATAGCGGGATTGCCCGTCGCGTTGCCCTCTGAGATGAACTGAATTTTCCACATACCTACCGGAGATGGAGCGGAATTGCCCTCCGACGATTTCGCGGTCGCCGCCGGAGTTGCGCCGCGCAGGCTTGCCGCCATTGGTGACACGATCTGAAACGGGCCAAGATATTGGGTCGTATCGCCGCAACCCGCGGCAGCATTCGAAACCAAAACCGTGAACAAAGCTGCGGGTCCCAGCAACGTGTAAACTGCTCGATTTATCGTCTTCATGAAGTTCCTCCTTGATCGCAGCCAAACGCTGCGTTCACTCCAAAAGCGCAAGAGAGGAGGAAAAACTGGCAACCGCAATTTATTTTTTTATCGAGTTGCCGCCCAGGCACTCAGGCCTGCGCAGCCAGCTCTTTTTTCAGCCACGCCTTCGCCAGTTGCCAGTCGCGCATCACGGTGTCTTCCGAAACCCGCTCTACGTCGGCGATCTCTTTCACGCTCAGTCCGCCGAAGAAGCGTAGCTCTACGATGCGCGCCTTACGCGGGTCCCATTGGGTCATCGCTTCGAGAGCGTCATCCAGAGCGATCAGTTCGCGTGCCTTGCATTGCGCCGGATCGAGGCGCTCGCCGATTTCCATGGCCGGCCCTCCCCCTCCGCGTTTGGCGGCATTTCTCCGGCGGGCACGATCGAGCAAAATGCGGCGCATCATGCCGGCTGCCACCGCGAAGAAATGCGCGCGGTCGTGCCAGTCGAAATCCGTCCCGGTCACCAACCGCAGGAAAGCTTCATGTACCAGATCGGCGCTTTGCAGTGTCTGACCTGGCTTTTCGGCCTGTAGCAGCCGTGAGGCTACCCGGCGCAACTCGCGATACACCCGCGGGGTCAGTTGTACTAAAGCTTGCTCGTCCCCCTTGGCCCAGGCGCGTAAAAGCTGCGTGGTGTCGTGGGTGGAGGATTCCGCCATGTATTTCAGAGCCAGTATTGAAACTGGTGCGTTGCCAGAATATAGACGGACAGCAGGCCGTTCGTCACCGCGTGCGCGATAATGCAGTCGGTCAGATTGCGCGTTTGCACCATCCACCAGTTGTAAACGATTCCCGTGGCCAGCCCGACTTCCCAATACGGCCCGTGCTCGGCGGCAAACATCAGCGCCACCAGCCAGAATGCCGCCGCTTGATAAGTTCCCAGCGGGACTTTCCGGAAGTCGCTCGCAATCAGCCAGCGCATCGCCCAGCCGCGCCAGAAAATTTCCTCGACCGGCGGTACCAGCAGCGCGCACGATGCGGTCCGCAGAGCTAGGAACCAGACGCTGGTCCGCAGCACGATCGGGATGGAGCTGACAGCCGACCCCGTAATGGAGTTCCGAAACAGCACCGAGTGGCGATATCCGGGGCCGAAAACCACGTCGGGCCCGATCCACAACGCAAACACCAGCGCCCCGAGCAGGATGCTCCCCAGCGGACGCGTCGGCCGCGCCGCCAGCAGCTCGCGCGAGACCGCCAGCAGAACCGCCAGCGTCGCCACCGCGCGTAAAGGGTACATCCACGTGGTGGGCAGCCCCGCAACCCTTTCGATCGCCATGATGGCAATGAAAGTCGCGAAGGGAGCGATGTAGGGGATGGCGGGATGGCGCACGCGGCTAGCTCTTGCGCGGCCGCGCGTTGACTACCGGGATCAGCCAGTTGTGCTTTTCTTCGGCGGCCGAGGGTCGCGCCGTCCGAGCGGCGAGCTCGCTGTTCAGCGTGGCGATGAATTCCTGGATTTGCGACTGCATCTGGCCCATTTTCTCACGCATGTTGAGAATAATGTCCACCCCCGCCAGATTCACGCCCAGATCGCGCGTCAGGTGCAGAATCACTTCCAGCCGTTCGACGTCTTCGGCCGTATAGAGGCGCGTGTTGCCCTCGCTTCGTGACGGCTTCAACAACCCTTCGCGTTCATATAGGCGCAGCGTCTGCGGGTGGACGCCGTATTGCTCGGCTACCGCTGAGATCATGAACGCGGCTTTGGATCTTGCCTTTGCCATAAGCAACTCCGGTTCAGACTTGGGACCACAAATCGGCGCGCGGGTCCTCGGGATGCAGCTTGGCCATCTCGCGCAGCAGCTCGCGCGTGCGTTCGTCGCGAGGGTCGGGCGCCATGATGGACACGTCCACAATCTGGTCGCCGCGCTGATTGGTCCGCGAATTGAGAACTCCCTTCTCGCGCAGGCGGAATTTCTGGCCGTTCTTCGTGCCTTGCGGGATTTTGAGCAGGGTCCGGCCGTCGATGGTGGGCACTTCGATCTTCGCGCCCAGCGCCGCTTCCCACACTGCCACCGGCACTGTGATTTCGATGTTGTCGCCCTCGCGGCGGAAGAACGGGTGCTCTTCCACCTTGGTGGTGATATAGAGATCCCCGGGAGGCGCACCCATGGTGCCCGCGTTTCCCTTGCCCGGAACCCGCAGCCGCGATCCGTTGCGGGCTCCCGGCGGAATGCGGACTTCCACCGTCTCCGTCTTCGTCACGCGTCCCTCGCCGCCGCAGGTGGGGCAGGCGTTGCGCAACCGTCCGGAGCCGCCGCATCGCGGGCAGGTGAGGCTGAACTTCATGGCCCCGGCCATCTGCGTGACGTTGCCGCTGCCTTTGCACTGCGGGCAGGTGACCTCGCCCTGGCCGGTCGAGCCCGTGCCGTGACAGGTGCCGCAGATTTCGTAGCGGGTGATGCTGAGCCGCGCCTGCGTGCCTTTGATGGCCTGCCAGAAATCGATATCCATCACGTACTCGAGATCGCTGCCCTTTTCCGGCTCGACGTGAGCTTCGGCGGCGGCGCCCTTGCCGCCGAAGAATTGCGAGAAGACATCGCGGAATCCGCCGGCGCTGCTAGAGGCGCGATGTCCGCCGGCGCCCGCGCCCGCGCCCGTCTGCCCGGGAAAGAAGTCGGAGAAATCGAAGCCGTTGAAGTCCATGCCGGGATGGGGACCCTGGCCGGCCGCGCCGCCCGCGCCGGCGCCCGCAAACCCGCTCTCCGAATAGAAGCCGTATTGATCGTACATGGCGCGCTTCTTGGGATCGCTCAGGACATCGTAGGCCTCCTGCACGTTCTTGAAACGGTCTTCCGCTGACTTGTCCCCGGGATTCAGATCGGGATGATACTTGCGCGCGAGCTTGCGATAAGCCTTGCGGACATCGTCCGCCGCGGCTTTCTTGGGCACGCCCAACGTTTCGTAATAGTCGTGCTTGGGAGGAGACATAAATCAAACGGGGCAGGAACTTCGCCCTGCCCCGAACCTATATCGCTTCTATTTCTTACCCTTGTCGTCTTCGTCGACGAATTCAGCGTCGACGATGTTATCTTTGCCCTTTTCGCCGCCGCCATTGCCCGCTGGCCCGCTGCCGCCCGCCGGCCCGCCGCCTCCGGGCGGAGGACCGCCCGGTCCGGCCGATTTGTACATGGCCTCGGCCAGTTTGTGACTGGCGGTGGTGAGCCGGTCGACCGCGCTGTTGATCTTGTCGCTGTCGTTGTCCGCCATCGCCTTCTTGGTCTCCGCAATGGCGTCCTCGATCTCCTTGGCTTCCGCTTCGCCCACCTTGCTGCGATGCTCTTTCAGCGTCTTTTCGACGTTGTAGACCATGGCATCGGCGCGGTTGCGGGCTTCGATGGTATCGTGCAGCTTACGATCCTCGGCCGCATGCGATTCGGCATCCTTGGCCATCTTCTCGACTTCGTCCTTGGCCAAACCCGACGAAGACGTGATGGTGATCTTCTGTTCGTTGTTCGTGCCGCGATCTTTGGCGGTCACGTTGAGAATGCCGTTAGCGTCGATATCGAAAGTGACTTCGATCTGCGGAATGCCCCGTGGCGCCGGAGGAATGTTGCCGAGTTGGAACACGCCCAGCAGCCGGTTGTCGCGCGCCATGGCGCGCTCGCCCTGGCTGACCTTGATTTCCACCGAGGGCTGATTGTCGCTCGCCGTGGAGAAGACCTCGCTCTTGCGCGTGGGGATAGTGGTGTTGCGCTCGATCAGCTTGGTAAACACCCCGCCCATAGTTTCGATACCGAGCGAGAGCGGAGTCACGTCGAGCAGCAGCACGTCTTTGACTTCGCCGCCCAGCACGCCGCCCTGAACCGCGGCGCCCACTGCGACCACTTCGTCGGGGTTCACGCCCTTGTGCGGCTCGCGGCCGAACAGTTCGCGAACCAGCGCCTGGATTCGCGGCATACGGGTCTGGCCGCCGACCAACACCACTTCCTGAACCTCTTGCGGTGTGACTTTAGCATCGGCGAGCGCCTGTTTGCATGGCCCGACTGAGCGCTGGATAAGGTCCTCCACCATCTGCTCGAAGCGCGCGCGGGTCAGCTTCATCTGCAAGTGCTTGGGGCCGGTCGCGTCGGCGGTGATGAACGGAAGGTTGATGTCCACTTCCAGTAGCGTGGAGAGCTCCATTTTGGCCTTTTCCGCGGCTTCCTTGAGGCGCTGCAGTGCCATCTGGTCGCGCGACAGGTCGATGCCGTTCTCGCGCTTGAACTCGCTCACGATCCAGTCGATAACGCGCTGGTCGATGTTGTCGCCGCCGAGATGGGTGTCGCCGTTGGTGGATTTGACCTGAACCAGGTCGCCTCCGACTTCCAGGATTGAGATATCGAACGTGCCGCCGCCGAAATCGTATACGGCAATCAGTTCGTCCTTCTTCTTATCCAGCCCGTAAGCCAGCGCCGCCGCCGTCGGCTCGTTGATGATGCGCATCACTTCCAGACCGGCGATCTTGCCGGCGTCCTTGGTCGCCTGGCGCTGCGAATCGTTGAAGTACGCCGGAACCGTGATGACCGCCTGGGTGACCTTCTCGCCCAGGTACGATTCCGCCGCTTCCTTTAGCTTGGTGAGAATCATGGCCGAGATCTCCGGCGGAGAATTCTTCTTGCCGTTGATCTCCACGCGGGCGTCGCCGTTATCGCCGCGCACCACTTTGTAGGGCACCATCTTCATTTCTTCGCTGACTTCGTCGAAGCGCCGGCCCATGAAGCGCTTGATGGAGAAAACCGTATTCTCCGGATTGGTGATGGCTTGGCGCTTGGCCACCTGGCCGACCAGCCGCTCTCCACTCTTGGTGAATGCCACGACTGACGGGGTGGTGCGAGCGCCTTCCTGATTGGCAATGACCGTGGGCTGGCCGGCTTCCATCACGGCCACGCAGGAATTGGTAGTCCCCAGGTCGATACCGATGATCTTTCCCATTGAAAAGTCCTCCTCAAAACCGATTGCCTAGCATGGCGTGCCGATATTGGGATCGGGCAGCCTCTGCGCCGCTCCTCAGCGGCGATTAAGCACGATTCCATTATCAAACCTTAGTGCGTTATTGTCAAGTTTATATGAGGATGAATATGGGAGCTTTATTTTCAGGTGGTTGCGGCCTACACCCCGTGAATATAGGCCTTCATGTGGTGCAGTTCCTCGGTCCGCCGCGCCAACTCGAAGTCCATCAGATCGCGCATGGAGAGGAACCCGACCACTTCGCCGGTCCGGGTGACCGGCAGATGCCGGCAACCATGCCGGTGCATGGCTTCCATCGCCTCTTCCGGGCTGGCGGTTTCCTCGATGGTCGCCACCTCCGTACTCATGACTGTCTGAACCGGCGTGGTTTCCGGATCCAGCCGCTGGAGCACCACCCGAAGCATGAGGTCGCGTTCACTGAACACGCCCCGCAACTGGCCATAGCTCATGACCAGGATGGCGCCAACATGGAAGTCCGCCATCTGGCGCGCGACTCCAGCCACCGTTTCGCTCTCCTGCACGGAGAAGAGAACCCGATTCCCAACGATTTCCCGGACGTTCGACATAGACACACCCCGAAAGAAATGTTACCGGAAATATATCACACTACGGTGCGCAATTCCTGTTCAATTTCGCTCGCCCTGTCCGCGTATCATGAAACATATCCATGGCGCAAGGATTACGATTCGAATGCCAGCCCGGATGTACGGCCTGTTGCGAGCAGCAGGGGTTCGTCTGGCTGACCGAGGACGATATCCCGCGCGCGGCCCAATTCCTGGGAATGACGCCCGCGGCGTTCGAACGCCGGTACGTGTACCGCACCCGGAATCGGCGGCGCTTGCGGGTGCCGCGCGATTCGCAGTGCACCTTTCTGCGCGACGGCGGCTGTTCTATCCATCCGGCGAAACCAACCCAATGCCGCATCTTTCCCTTCTGGCCGGAATTGCTGGATAGCCGGCGGGAGTGGCTGAAGACAGCAAAATATTGTCCGGGGATGGGGCAAGGTCCGCTCATTCAGATCGCGGCCGCGCGGGAGCAGGCAGCCGAAATGCGCGCCGGGTATCCGGAAATGTACGAGTGAGGATGAGTAACCGATGACCTTTTCGAAAAATCGAGGAAGTGCGATGTGTTCGCTCGATTCTTACTGACCATCGCCGTAGGCTTGGCAGGTTACGGCCAGACCTTCGAAGCTGCCTCCATCAAGCCAGCGACACCATTCGGGCCCCGCGGAATGATCAGCGAACAGAAAGGCGGCCCGGGCACGTCCGATCCCGGGTCGTTCACCTGCGTGAATTGCTCCCTCTACTGGGTGCTGGCCGACGCGTACCCGATTCATGACTACGATTTTTCCGGTCCCGATTGGCTGCAATCCACGCGCTTCGATTTCTCGGCGAAGATTCCAGCCGGAACCACGAAGGAAGAATTCCAGACGATGCTCCGGAATCTTTTTGCCGAGCGCTTCAAGATGACTTTTCATCGCGAAAGGCGGCCGGCGCAAGTTTACCAACTGACGGTTGGCAAGAGCGGACCGAAATTCAAGGAATCCACGCCCAAGGAGCCCCTGAAGGATGACGGCGCGCCTCCCAAATTCCGTCGCGATGCCGACGGCTTTCCCATCCTGTCGCCTGGTTCCGGCATGGGTCTGGCGCCCGGCCACGGACGGATCCAGGCAAGCGATGAGCGCATCGCGTGGTTCGTGGAAATGCTGTCCGGCCAGTTGCGCGCGCCGGTTGTGGACGCCACTGGATTGGCCGGCAAGTACGATTTCGTGGTCTCCTGGGCATGGGAAGAAGGTCCGGATGCGGCGTCGGCGTTTGCCGCGGAGTTGATCGCCGCCGTGCAATCTCAGCTTGGGCTCAAGCTCGAGCGGAAAAAGGGCGACGTGGATGTGCTGGTGATCGATCATATAGAAAAAACTCCGACCGAGAATTAAGAGCCATGATGGACTCGGGTATCTCTTTCACGGGCCGGGAACGCCAATCGAAATCGCTCGACCCTGCGCGGCTGCTCCCCGTCTCGTGCAACTGGCCGCCAAGTTCTATTTCTGACGCGCCTCGTGCCAGTGCTCTAATGAAAGCTTGCAGACTAACAGGCGAATTTCACCGGCGTCGGCTATCACGGGCAGCATCGCGCTGCCCGGCGATAAATCCATTTCGCACCGCTACGCGCTGATCGGCGCCATTGCCGAAGGAGATACCCGTATCGCGAATTACTCCACCGGCGCGGACTGCCATTCCACTCTGGGGTGCGTGCGGGCGCTGGGAATCGAGGTGGAAGGCTCCAGGACGGAGTTCGTGATCCACGGCCAGGGGCTCGACGGATTGCGCGCCCCCACCGAGGACCTGGACGCCGGCAACTCCGGCTCCACCATTCGCATGCTCTCGGGAATTCTCGCCGGACAGCCGTTTTCTTCGCGGATTTTCGGCGACGAATCGCTCTCGCGGCGTCCCATGAAACGCGTGATGACGCCGCTCGCGCAAATGGGCGCGCACATCCAGGCGCGCGATGGCCAATTTCCGCCGCTGCGCATCGAAGGCGGAAAACTGCACGCCATCGAATATACCCTCCCCGTGCCGAGCGCGCAGGTGAAAACCTGCGTGCTGCTCGCGGGACTTTATGCCGAAGGCGCAACGACGGTAGTCGAGCCGATCCGCTCGCGCGATCACACCGAAATTGCGCTGCGCGAGTTCGGCGCGGATATCACCGTGGCAAAGAATCGCATCGCGATCGCGGGCAGGCCGCGCCTGGAGGGCCGGCAACTCACGGTGCCTGCGGATCTTTCTTCGGCGGCGTTCTTTCTGGTGGCGGCGCTGCTCGTGCCGGGATCGCGGCTGAGCATTTCCGGTGTGGGGCTGAATCCCACGCGCTCGGCGCTGCTCGATTTTCTGGTGGGGATGGGCGCGCGCATTCGCGTCCCGAACCTGGAGAGTCAAAACGGCGAACTGGTGGGCGATCTTGAAGTGGAGTATTCGAAGCTGCGCGGCGGAACCATCGATGGCGCGTTGACGGCGGCGCTGATCGACGAGATTCCGGTGCTGGCGGTGCTCGGCGCGGCGACGGAGGAAGGACTCACGGTGCGCGACGCGGGCGAATTGCGCATCAAGGAGACGGACCGCGTCCGCACCGTGGTGGAGAACCTGCGCCGCATGGGGGTCGAGGCCGAGGAACTGCCGGACGGCATGGCGATTCCAGGGAGGCAGAAATTCCACGCGGCGGCTCTCGATTCCTGGGGCGATCATCGCATCGCCATGGCGTTCGCGGTAGCGGCGCTCGCCGCGGATGGCGAATCGGAAATCGCCGGGGCGGAGGCGGCGTCGGTATCGTTCCCGGAATTCTGGAATGTGCTCGCTTCCGTGCAGTAGCTCCCTGCCGTTTTATCTGTGTGCATCTGTGTGCATCCGTGGCCCAAAATCTTTGCTCCAGGAGTTCGCGATGCTTCGGATTCACTCAGATTTTGCGGCTCGGAAATTGGCCACGGATGCACACGGATGCACACAGATAACACCAACGCTTGCTAGCTAGCGGGGTACCCTCTGGGTCCGGCTCTTTATCCCCGCAGTTCCACGATCAACGCATCGAGCGCGATGTTTTTCTGAATGTTCCGCCGCATCAACTCCACGATCTCGTCGACCAGCCGCACCGCCCTGCGAATCCATGCGAACTGGATTTTCGCGGCCAGCGCCTCCAGATCGCGGCGGATATCGACATTGCGAATCTCACCCGTGCCTTCGTGGAGCAGCATCAGATCGCGCAGCAGTTCGTAGAGCACCTTGAGGTAGAAATCGAGCTTGTCGCTCTTGCTGCGGCCTATAGTTTCCGAAACCGGAATCCAGTTGGCGAACGGCGCGGCGCCGGCTGCCACTTGCAATAGCAGCAGCATGGCCGCCCGGCGCTTGTCGTAGATACCGAGATCGAGCGAGATGGCGATTCCCGGGCTGCCGGCGGCGAGCCCCATACGGCGCTCGGGCTGATCCAGCCCGCGGGCGCGCACGAACGCGCGCATTTCGTCCTGCGAGAGCGGCGCGAATTGAAACGGCACGGCGCGCGAGCGGATGGTGGGCAGCAGATCGTACGCATTCTCCGCCGTCATGATCAGGATAAGGTGCGGCGGCGGCTCCTCGAGCGTCTTCAAAAGCGAATTGGCGGCCTGCTCGTTGGCGCGGTCCACGCGATCGATCAGAAAAATGCGGCGGCTGCCGTGATGCGGCAGAAACGGCGCGCGTTCCTTGATGAGCCGCGCCTGCGGGATGGTGATCTGGCGCAGAGGACCGTCGGGCGCGAAAGTGACGAAATCGGGATGCGTGGAAAAGAACAGCGGATCGTCGTTGCGCTTGTCGGCGGTCCACTTTTCGCGGTCGGCGACGATGTCCGAATTGTGCGCGAGACTCAGGTCGTCCTGCTCGATCCTTTCGGCGTGGCCCAGCAGGCGCGCGCCTAACCGTCGCGCCAGTGTGGCTTTTCCCACGCCCTCCGGTCCCGAGAAGAGCAGGGTTTGAGAGAGACGATCCTGCGCCATCATCTGATCGAGCGCCTCGGTGATGTGCCGGTTGCCCCAGAAATTTTCAAACATGCGCGCTCACGATTTCCCAGATTGCGCGCTCGATGGTGTCGAGATCGGTGCGCCCGTCAACTACCTTGACGCGCTCGGGCTCATTTCGCTCGAGTTCGTGGTAAGCCTCCCAGACGCGCTTGTGGAACTCGATCGCTTCGTCGTCCAGGCGCGTTTCACAGTGCGGCGCAGCGGCATTGCGGGCGCGGGCGCGCGCCAGGCTGGCTTCGGCATCGACATCCACGAGTATGGTGAGATGCGGTTTGAGCCCGCGGCAGGCGATCCGTTCGAGCGCGGCGACTGTGTCGGCGCCGAGATTGCGGCCCATCCCCTGGTAGACCAGCGAGGAATCGGTGAAACGGTCGGAAAGCACGATCTCGCCGCGCTCCAGTGCCGGCAGGATCCACTGGTCGACGTTCTGCGCGCGGGAGGCGAAGTAGAGCAGGATTTCGGTGGTGGGGCTGAGCTCGCGATTGGCCGCGTCGAGCAGAATGCGGCGGATCTGCATGGCGACCGGCGGCCCGCCGGGCTCGGCGGTTTCGAGCACGGTTCGCCCCATAGCGCGCAGGCGGGCGCCGAGACGATGCATCTGGGTGGTTTTGCCGGAACCGTCCATGCCCTCGAACGTGATGAAGAGGCCTGAAGATTTCACGGTGGAAGCATCCATTGTAGCGGGATGCCGCGGCAAGTCTCGGGCAACAATTGATGTGAGGCAGCCAATCCTGGCTGCGGACCGGCATTCCTGCCGGTCCAGCCGGCTGAAAGCCGGCTGCAGGCACGATTGCCGGCACGATTGCCGGCACGATTGCCTGCCCCACCACTGCAATTCGGCCGCAGCATTCCGCGTAACGCCAAGTTTCCTCCCGGGTGGTGCGCGTGGATCGCGATCCTTCCCAGCCCTGCCGCGCCAAGCCGAGGGCGGCGCGGTCCGCCGTTCGCTATCATTGCTACCGTGCGCGTGCGACGGTGGATAGCGGTGGTGTGGGCCTGCTTCCTTGCCCGCCTGCTGTTTTACTCCGCCATGCTGCCCCTGTGGGAGGGGTACGACGAGTGGGCGCACTTCGCCGTCGTGCGGCAGATGGCGTTTAGCGGGCACTGGCTGGTATCCCGCGATGCGTCCATCCCGCGGGATGTCGAAACCTCGCTCGAACTTGCACCGGTACCATGGGAGCTGCGCTCCCTCCCGCCGCCGGCTGTCCCCCATGACGCGTATTGGGCGTTGAGCCACAACGAGCGCGAACGGCGCGAGGCCGCGCTACGAGCCATGCCGCTGGAATGGGGCAGGGAAGATGGCACCGGCTCGCTCAAAGCCTACGAGTCACTCCAGCCTCCTCTTTATTACTGGCTGATGGCTCCCCTCCTCTGGCTGTTCCGGGGATCCGGCCTGCTGGCGCAGGTGCTGGCGTTGCGCTTCGTCAGTTCGGCCGTGGCGTCGCTGGTTGTTCCATTGGTGTATCTGATCGGCCGCGAATTTTGGGGCGAGTGCCCGCTGGCTTTGGGGGGCGCGGCCATTGCGGCGTTGATGCCGGGGTTGGCGCTCGACGTGGCTCGCGTGGGGAACGATTGTCTCGCGGTGGTGCTGTTCACGCTCCTGACATGGCTGCTGGTGCGCGCCGCCCGTGATCCGGCAATTGGGTTCGTTCTGGGATTTGGCCTGCTTACCAAGGCTTATTTCCTCGCGGCCATACCCGCGTCGCTGTGGAACAAACGTTTTCGCCTGAAGGCCATCGCGCTCGCAGCGCTCATCGCCGGCTGGTGGTACATCCGCAATCTGCGGACTACGGGAACGCTCTCGGGCCTCAGCGAAGCGGTCATGCTGCGCCGCACACCCATCTCCGAACTGCTCCACAAATCGCTGGAGGTCAATTGGCTGAAGGCGATCGACGCGATTTTCTTCTCGCATCTCTATTTCGGCGGCTGGAGCTCGCTCACGGTGCGGAGCTGGATGTATCACCTCTTTTACGGGGCCATCCTGGCGGCCGCCATCGGGGTGCTTCGCCAGTTCCGGCAGCCGGCGATTCGAACCCTGCTCGCCGTGTATCTCTGTTTCTGGCTAGGGCAGGTTTATAACGTCGTCATCCTTTATGCCAGCAAGGGGCTAGGTGGATCGATGGGTTGGTACATGTACGCAGTCGTTGGCGCCGAGGTCGTTCTCGCGATCGCGGGATTGCGGAGCCTCCTGCCGGATCGCGCCTCGCCATGGATACCCGCCGCGGGCGCGGCGATGTTCGCGCTCCTCGATCTCTACACCGTTCACGCCGTCGCCATCCCCTACTACACGGGCATGATCCGGCATCGCGCCAACGGAAGCCTGGAAGCGCTGCATGGGGCGGCGCTGCAGAGCTTTGGAATTGGAGGCGTAGTCGCGCGACTCTCCGAATTCGTCCCGCCGGCGCTTCTGGTGGCGCTGTGGCTGTTGTATCTCCTGGGCACTGCCGGGGCGCTGACCGCCGCCTGTGCGCGAAAATGTGACAGTGCCGCGAAAAGCCAAGCCTGACCGCAAGAGCCATTTTCCCTGGAAGCTCGCGGCAGGACTTTGTCTGCTGACTCTGGCGGTTTACGCCAACACGTTTGGCTTGGGGTTCGCCCTCGACGCGGTCGGGGTGGTCCAGGGCGATCCGCGGGTGCACGCCGTTTCGCCGCAGAACCTCGCTCTCATCTTCCAGAACGATTATTGGTGGCCGAGTTCGGTGGACACCCTGTACCGCCCCTTTACGACCCTGTCGTTTCTATTCAACTACGCGGTTCTGGGCAATGCCGGCAACGCCGGCGGCTATCACGTATTGAACGTGCTGCTGCACATGGCGAACGTGCTGCTGGTCTTTCTGCTGGCGTTGCGCCTGGTGAGCGAACCCATGGCGGCTTTCTTCGCCGCCGCGATTTGGGCGGTGCACCCGTTGGCGACGGAAAGCGTCGCCAACATCGCCGGCCGGGCCGACCTGTTGGCCACCATGGCCGTGCTCGGCGGCCTGCTGCTGTACGATCGCATACTGGCGTGCGAGCGCTGGCGTCCGAAAGTGGCGGCGCTATTCGGCGTGGCGCTCGCCGGAGTGTTGTCCAAGGAGAGCGCCGCGGTGCTTGTGGGATTGATGCTGCTGCGGGATCTGGTGCGCGGCCCGGGCTGGCGCGCCAGCGCCCATGCGGATCGGTCCGGCGGCGGAGTCCGGCGGGCGGCTGCATACGGCGCGGTCTTGCTGGCGCTGGCCATCCTTCTGGCGGCGCGCGGCGCGGTGTTCGCGGCATCTCCGGTTCCCGAAATGCCGTTCGCCGACAATCCGCTGCGCGGCGCCGGGTTTTGGACGGCGCGCTGGACGGCCATCAAGATCCTGGGGATGGATCTCAGGCTGTTGGTCTGGCCGATTCATCTGGCTTGCGAGCGCGGTTTCGCCCAGATCGTGCCGGCGTCTCCGGGCGATCCTTGGGCGTGGCTATCGCTCGCCGTGGTGATCGGAATATTAACCACGGTGATCTTGCGGTTCCGGCGAGATAAGACGATGTTTTGGGCCGCCGGCTGGTTCGCCATCGCGATCTTGCCGGTTGCCAACCTGGTGCTCCTCATCGGCGCCACCATGACGGAGCGCTTTCTGTATTTACCCTCGATCGGGTTTGCCATCGCGGCGGCGGCTCTGCTTTACAGGCTGAAGGCTCCGCTTTACAGGCTGAAGGCTCCGCTTTACCGGCTCAAAGGGAGGGTTCCGGTGCAGGCGATTGCGATTCTCCTGGTGGTTTTGTTGGCATGCCGTACCTTTGCCCGCAATCGCGACTGGCAGGACAATCTCACTCTGGCGCGCGCGGACGTTCGCAATGCGCCGCGCAGTGCCCGCCTCCACGAGATGCTGGCCGGTGCGCTGTTCGCTCAGGACCCGGTCCATAATCTGGACGCCGCCATCGCGTCGGGCGAAGCGGCTTGGAAGATTCTGCGCGTGCTCCCTCCGGACGAGATTTACCAGCAGACCCCGGCCCGCCTGGGCGCGTATTACCGCATGAAGGGAGACGCCGTCGGGCTGCCTCAGAGCCGCCCATGGTATGAAAAGTCGCTGGCGATTCTCGAGCGGGCGCGGGAATCGTCGCAAGCTATCGAGAAAGCGTACGATCGGGCACAATTAGCTCACGGCAAGCCCCTGGCAACCCGATTGGCTTATCAGCCGGTCTACGCGGACCTGGGTTTGGCATTTATGCGGCTGGGCCGCTATGACGAGGCGATCGAGGCCATTCGACACGGCCGCGAAGTCGATCCGCGCACGCCCGAACTCTATGATTTGCTGGCCGCTGCCTACACCGCGCAGGGCGACCCCCGGCTGGCCGCGACAACCGTGCTGGAGAAGGTTTTGCTTCTGGGCGCCACTCCGGAGGCGTTAGGTCAGCTCTCGCAGCTTTATGGCGCCGCGTCCTGTGCCGTGGCACGGGGTAACGGCTGGATCAGGCTCAATGAAGCTTGCCCTCAAATTCAGCCGGATCTCTGCTTGGCCTTGGCGGATTTGATGGACTTGCTCCGCGCCGCAAGGCTGCCCGAGGCGTCGGCGCAGTTTGCCGGCAGAATGGCCAACCAGGGATGTGTCATGCGACGTTAATAATGCCGGGCTATTTCCGGGGTTTACCTGATTGCGGAGGCCCCAAATCGACTGAAGTAGCGTAATTATGCGATTTTAATCATCAAAAAATGAGACTATTCGGTGTGAAACTATTGACGGGAAGTGCTCGCGCGTGCTTAAATCGGGCGAGATCAGGTCCTTAGGACTGGTCAATGGCATTAAGGTGGCACGCGTGCCGCCGGTCAGGGAGCGATCGGAGTTTACTCTTGACACGGAGTGCGCAATCAGTTAACACTAATTTTTACCGCGTCCGGTTGTAGTGTGCATTTTTGCGTTTGTGCCCGAAGAGCACGGAAAGAAATAACAAACATGTGCCGCGGGTAAGATTTGAGCAGCAAATTCCAGCGTCCAGCTTGGTGGCCGTTGGAAGAAGTTCTCCGCCCGACACGGAGAAGTTCCAAAGGTGAAAGCAGTATTGAGACCCGATTTGAGGCTCAGGTTGAAAGAGAACTTCGACCGATTCAACATCGCATCTTACAAGGAGAAGCAAATGGCAGATTTTCGCAGATGGTTAACCGTGCTGGCCGTTATCGCCGTCGTGGCGTTTTCGGCTAGTGCACAGATTGGTGGCACCACCAGTGGAAGCGCGAACGCAGCGCTTTCTTGCAATGCGACCGCTGGCGGCACCCCTGAATTGCGGCCGGAAGGTTTCACCGAACTCGCCGGTGACATCCTGATTACTTGCACGGGTGGTTCGCTCTACACCCCAGGCACTGCAGTTCCAACCACCAATATTGTTGTTTACATGACCCCCGGCGTACCGATCACCAGCCGGTTCCTGAGCTCGAATGGAGCTTCGGAAGCCCTGATGCTCGTCGACGAACCGGGTTCCGGTTTGAGCACCGTGACTACCGGCTTATTTGGCCCCAATGCTCCGCAGGTGGTTTGCTCGTACTCTCAGACGCAGCAGGCCGGCGGCAGCGGTTGCCCCGCGGTGGCCGCGAACGACGGTCACGGCAACATCGTCTCGGCTAGCCCGACCGGATGCACCCCCGCCACTGGCGCCGGCTGCACCACGGCGGCCAACGTCTTCCAGGGCAAAGTCGGTGACTACGGCCCACAGACGGTAACGTTCTACGGCGTGCCGGTACTCCCCCCGTCCACCAGCGGCATTGCCCGTATTTATCGCGTCACCAACGTCCGCGTTCCGGTGCCTGGCGGTCAATTGACCAACCAGTTGTCGGCGTTCATCTCCACCAACCCGAGCACGGTCCTCCCGATTTCGAGTTCCGCGATCACCATCGGCGTCGTAGGGCCGCCGATGAAGGCTGCGGTTTCTGAGACTTCGGCCAATACCTTCCAGCAGTGCAACCCTGCATCGCAGGTTCAGACGGCGACGCTCACCTTCACCGAAGGATTTGCGACCTCGTTCAAGACTCGCGTTGTTCCGCTTAGCAATACCCAATACGCCGCAGAGGCGACGAATACCGGTGCTGCCCCGAACAACCAGAACATCCCCGGCGGTCTGTATGGCGGGTTCGCGCAGAACACCGAGTCCGGGCTGATTCAGCCGAATCTGACAGGCACCATCAGCAGCGTGGTCTACACTGCCGGTCTCGCCGATTATGGCACCCGTTTGAAGGCAGTGTTTACCAATATTCCGTCCGGTCTCACGATGTATGTGTCGAACACTTCTCTCGGCACTGCACCCTCACCGATCGGAGGCACCTCCGTTCTCTCGTTCGCCGTGCTGGTTGGGACCAACAGCGGTGAAGCAACGCCCGACAACAGCAGCACTGCCGGGTTCTCTCCTGTCGGCACGAGCGGCTTGACGGCTCTTTCGGCCAACTCGAGCGGCGTCGCAACCGCCATTTGGGAAGTGACCAACTCGAATCCGACGGCCATCGACGTTCTGCAATTCGGCGTGTACATCAGCTACACGGCAACCAGTGCCACGGCGGCCAACCCCTATGGCTTACCGATCACTGTGCTTCCGCTCGGCTCCCCGGTGAATAACGTATCGTTGAGCTTTGCGCCAGAGCCTGGCGGCGCCTCGTTCGCCGTCGGCAGCAACGCAACTCAGGGTCAGACACCCACTCCGCGCTTCGCGATCGTCAACACCTACCAGGGTCAGTGGACCGCGATCGGCCTCTGCCAGACCACCCTGCTCTATCCGTTCGTTACCGGAGCATCGGGCTTTGACACGGGCATCGCAGTTGCCAATACTTCCTGGGATCCATGGAAGACAGTCAACCAGACCGGGTCCTGCACGTTGTATGGCTACGGCGTCGCCGTGGCAACCGCGGGCAATACCGCATCGCAACCCGTGGTCCAGGGCTGCGACATGATCGCCAACCCGCTGCCGTCGACGAATTGCTTCCCGATCGTTCCCTCGGGGCAGGTTGGAACTGCGATGGCTTCGAACATTCTCCCCGCATTCCAGGGCTACGTGATCGCAGTCTGCAACTTCCAGTATGCTCACGGATATGCAGCGGTCACCGACCTCGGCATCCGCAACCTGTGGTCCAGCTATCTGGCTCTCGAGCTGGAGCATGGCACAGCCGGAGTCCCGGGTTACAGTCCTCGTTCGGGTGCAACAAGCATTGAAAGCCTGATGCACTAGACCTCAGTCAAGCAGCAAGAACCAAAGAGGGGGGCTTCGGCCTCCCTCTTTTTTTTGGTACGTGCGATCTAGTTCGAATCGTAAGGATTAGTGCTACACTGAGATTCTCTCCGCGTCCATCCAAGTGAATTTCCCGTTCCCCGGAACCAGGAGGTAGTTTTGCGCAAAGTGAGATCCCTTTTATTCAGCGGACTGGTGGCTTCTTTCGGAGTCCACGTGATGCCGGCTCAGACGTCGGCGGTGGCCCATCTGGCGGTACAGTCCGGCAATGGGCAGGTCTACTGCCAGGTGCCTGCATGTACATTGCAGGAATGGCAGCCAATCTCGGTGATGGCCACGAACGCCACTGGGAGTCCCGTGTCGGGCGCCACGGTCAACTGGAGTTTGACCGGCGGCGACCTAACCCTGGGCGGCGCGACCTCTGTTACCGGCACCAACGGAATCGCCACTGAGACTCTTAGCCAGTCGGTGTCTCAGATCTACGCCAGCGCTGGAGAATCCTACGTGATTAATACCATCCAGGCGACCAGCAACAACCAATCCGTGGTCTTCACGGAAACACGGTCCCTGCTCAACGAAACTTCGCCCGCTACCGAGATTCAGGCGAATTCCCCCACTTTGGGCGGACAGTTCTTGAGCACCGTCACTCTGCGCGAACCCGTCGGCACCATAGGTCCCACGCCGATTCAAGTGCAGGTAGCCGGACTCGATATCGCCAGCAACGGCGTCGCCAACGTTTCGGTGCGCCTTGTAAACGAGCAGAGCTCGCCCACGTTGACTTGCGAGAGTCAGGGGGGCTATGCCGACCCGGGCAGCGTGTTGACCAATTCGCTGGGAATTGCCTCGTGTACCCCGATTTACTCCGGCAGCGGTAGCGGCACGTTCTATGTCATCGTCGGCGGTGTGCCCGCTACCGACATCAGCACCGCATACTACCTGGACGCTTTTCCATTACCCTCTGGCGCCGCCGGCGGATATTCTTTCACCTCCGTACCCGGCACCCCGGCCACCTTTCAGATAATTGGCGGGAACAATCAGGTTGGCGCCATCGGCCAGACCTTGCAACCGTTGATAGCGAAATTGGTGGACGCCAACGGAAACCCTGTACAGGGACAGACCGTGAAATGGACGGTGGTGCCCGCCGGAGCAGTCGCTCTTAGCAACCAGGACCTTGTCACCGACAATAACGGCGAAGTTTCCCAGACCGTGAGTCTCTACCTGCCGGCCTCCGCGGGTGCGGCGATCACCGTCACCTTAGTGAGTAATCCAAGCATTTCGGCGACATTCCAGGAGACCGTTCAGGGGGTCCTGACCGCGCTCAACATAGTCAGCGGCAATCCCCAGACCGCCCAGGTTGGGACAGCTTTCACGGCCCCGCTGGTCGTGCAGCTTCTGAATGCATCTGGACCCGTAGCTAATTACCCGGTGCAGTTCCAATTTACCGGACCTGTCATTCTGAGCGCCACTACCGTCGGCACAGCGGCCAACGGTCAGGCTTCGGTAAATGTGACCGCCGGACAAAATGCCGGCACGGCTACCGTCACCGCGGTCGCGGGCGCTCTGACCGCCAAATTCACGCTCACGGTAACTAGCACCCCCACGGGACCCACTCCCAACGGGATCACTATCGTCAGCGGCAACAATCAGACGGCGCAGATGGGCGTCGAGTTCTCTCAGCCGCTGGTGGTGCAGGTGAACAGCGCTTCCGGGCCCGTCCCGGGAGTGTCCGTCATTTTCACTCCGAGCGGGCCGATCAGTCTGTCGGCTCCTTCCGTCACGACCAACAGCAGCGGTCAGGCGTCGGTCAACGCGACGGCCGGTAACGCCTCGGGAGCGGGCTCGGTAACGGCTTCCATCACGGGCTACCAGGCGTCGTTCAGTCTCACCGTGATGCCTCCGGGACCGCAGATAACGGCGTCGAGCTTCCTCAACGCCGCTAGCCGGCAGGTTGGCGCCCTGTCGCCTTGCAGCCTGGCAATCATCAGCGCGCCCGGCCTGACACCCGATGGGACAGCCGACTACACGCTGGCGCCGATCACCGGCCGCTACCCGGTAACCGTGCACGGACTGAGCGTCACTTTCGGAGGAACCGCCGCGCCCATCGTCAGTGTGGCCATGGGAGCCACCTACCCCGAAGTCACTTTGCAGGTGCCCTGTGAGGTGACGCCCGCATCGAGTGTGCCGGTGCTGGTCACGGTGAACGGCGGCGCGAACGCTACCGCCGACATTCCCATTTACGCAGCCAGTCCGGGTATCTTCCAGGCAGTTATGTCCGATGGAAATAGCCGCGCGGTCGCGGTACGCTCGGACGGAACCTTTGCGGATATCGGTCAGTATCCGCCCAATCCGGTTCGTCTCAACGAGGTGGTCCGCTTCTACGTGACAGGTCTGGGCTCGACGAATCCGACTTCAGTCACCGATACGCTGGAGGATCCGAATTCCTACGTCTACAATGGCGGTGCCCTGCAGAATTTCGTGACCGGGGCGGTACAGATGGGTTTCCCGGGAACCGGGATCCTGTTGCAGAATGTGTCGGCTCACCAGGCCCCCGGCTTGATCGGTGTGTACGAGGTGCAAGCGTTCATTCCACCCAACTCGCCGACCGGCGACAACGTGCAGATCTATATCGGCATCACGCCATCGGGTTCGACTGCGAGCCCGACCTTGTCCCCGTATAGTACGATTCCGATCGGTCAGTAGGTTGCCAGGATGTTTCTCTGGGGGCTTCAGCCCCCAGTTTCTTGTCCGGAGCACGTTTGACGACGCTAGGGTGAATGATCTCATCTTAAACCGGTGAGGCGGTAGCGAGGTGCAAACGCATCGTCGCGAGTTAGACCGTCATACGATAATCGTTCACCTCATTCGGAATCGAATTTGTTTACACACGTTAGGGTTGCCGTTGTGCAGCATATTCCTGGCGTGGCGCCCGGAGGAGCAATTCAACCACCAGCGCGGAAGTCATTGTTCAGGCGGTTTCGCATGCTCCTTCGTGTTCGATCATGGGACAGACAAGTTCCGCTGGCAAACACCGTATCGATTGGGAGCTGGTCGCAAGAGACGAATATTTGACCGGTACGCTTGCTTGCGCGCGCGGCTTATTATTATTGTGCGTTGAAACGGTACCCATTACTGAGCCGCGACCGCGATGCGAGGGAGCCGTGCATTTCGGCCGGAACGACGAGTTTTGCAAATCCTCTTACAGTGTCTGCCACGGAACATCGCGAGCGAAATCCGCGTAGCATAGTGCGAGATATGCCACGCGAACGGCACGCGATCTTGACCCGCCTTCTCGATTGGTGGCGCCAGGCCGACACTTCACCGCCCGCCTTCTTACCCTCCTATCCCGCGCGCGAGCAGGCTCACCGCGAAGCGCACCTCGACCGCTACCTCGAAGCCGTCGAAGCCGAACTGCGCGCCGCGCCGGGGAGCCAACCGGAGCAGGCAGCGGCGGAAGAGCGCCTCACCGCCGCGTTCCGCCTCTTCGCTCGCGAGGCGCTCGATTTCGAGGACCGCCATCTCGATCTGTTGCTCGCCGGCGGCTTCACCGAAACGGGCAGGGAATTCGCCCGCGCCGCCCGGCTCTTCGATCCGTCCATGAGCTCGGGCGACATCTTCCAGGCCAGCCGGAACGCATGGACGACGAACGGCCTCCAAATCCTGTTGGGCCTGCCGGCGCGGCTGACACCCGCGATCTTCGGGTACAGCATGCTCTACCCCTGTACCGACAACTACCTCGATCACCCGGCTGTTTCGAAAGCCGATAAGCTCGCATTCAACCGGCATTTCGGGGCTCGCCTGGCGGGAGGGCAGCTCGCGCCTGCCGGGCGGCATGAGGAGCAGGCCTGGGCGTTGGTTAGCCTGATCGAAAGCCAGTACCGCCGGGCCGAACACCCCGGCGTATTCGCCAGCCTGTGCGCCATCCATCGCGCGCAGGAGAACAGCCTCGAGCTGCATCGCGGGGCCGGAGCCGGCGCGGATGTCCTCGAAATCGTCTTCGAGAAGGGCGGGACGTCAGTGCTCGCGGACGCTTGGCTCGCCGCGGGCACGCTCGCGCCAATCGCGGGCGAGTTTGCTTTCGCTTGGGGCGTCGCTCTGCAACTCGGGGACGATTTGCAGGACGTCGCCGCCGACATCCGGAACGGCATCCGCACGGCGTTCTCCGAGGCGGTGGAGCGCGAGCCGCTCGACGCCGTGACCAACCGCGCCTTCCATTTCAGTGCCCGCGTACTGGCGAATCTGGACGGAGTCGGTGCGGCTGCGCCTCCGGCTATCAAGGAGCTTATCCGCACCAGTTTCTTTATGCTCCTCACGCGGGCCGTGGGCGAAGCGCGCCAGTTCTACTCGGACGCTTACGTCCAGGAATTGGAACGCCGCTCGCCGTTCACTTTCGGATTTCTGCGGAGCCGCCGGCGGTGTTTCACGCGCAAGCGCGGGATTCTGGAGCGCCTGGTGGCGGCGTTCTCGCCATGGGACGTGTCGCCAGAGGGGATCCTGACTACCGGGACTTGGTCCCACTGCCATTCCGAAGCAATGCAGTTTAGCGGCCCGGTACCTGGCGCTCAAGGCCAAGCGTTCCCCGATTACTGAGCCGCGACCGCGAGGGAGCGGTGCTTTTAGTAGTCAGCGTGCCGCGTGGAACGGGTTTACGGCGCGCACACGGCCATAGAGGCGGTCATGCTGAAGATCTTCAGTTAGGATCTCATCCAGGCCATAGTGCTCCGCATAGGCCCAGAGGTGCGCATCGAACCAACTCAACTGGTAGGCGGCACAACCGCGGACGGCCTCGCGGAGAATCGCCTCGTTGGGGTACAGAATGGAGAACTGGCTCAGAAGTTCCTCCGCTTCTCGAAGTGCGTCGCGTTGAGTGAGAATCGCGTGGCCGCGTATCGGGCGCGTTACGGCCGCCACGAACTCCAGAATCGCCTGTGCGGCACCCGCAGCGAGTCATCCACGATGCCGCGCCTGAGGATTTCGGTGGCAATCTTCTGTTTCGCCGCAAACCTCAGGTCGAAACGGTAAACCAGGATGTTGCTATCAACGAGGGCCGCCACGACGATAGAGATCCTCTCTCTTCCAACCCCGGCTCCGCGGCTGTTTCAGGGCACGGCTGGCTGGCCGTCTGCGGTGGCGTTTCGTTGCCTGATCGAATAGACGAAGCCGCGACTCCCGGGTGGGCGCCTCCGCGGGTCTGCCTCGGGGTATCACCCGGATCGTGTCGCCGGCAGGAAGCCATTCTATATCGTCGCCCGGACGGATCGAATAAGCGGTCGCGATCCGTTTGGGTACCGTGACCTGGTATTTGGACGTGACCTTCGACATGCGGCGCTTATCCTTACCGTAGCGAGGATTGAATCCTTGTTCAACGCCCAGGAGACCCTGGCTTGACATGTAGTACTTTTTAATATAAAGTACTTGCAAATGACTATTAACGATCTGATCTTCATATTCTCATTCCTCTTCACCCTCGTAATGGCCGTACGCATCGCGATTGCCGCTATCGGCCGCCGATGGCAAGTCGTCGTCCGCACGAGCCGCGTGCTCGGCATCTTTCTGGCGATCTACGCCGCCGTCCTCATCGCGGTCGGCGTGGCGACACCGCGCCGCTTCTATGCTCCCGGCGAACGCCGCTGTTTCGACGATTGGTGCGCCGCCGCGATAAGTGTCCGCGCCGCGGCAAACTCTTGCGGGCCGGACAACGGCGGGCGCGACTGGATCGCCACCGTCGAAGTCACGAGCGTCGCCCGCCGCGTTCGCCAGCGTGCCGCCGACGCGAGCGCAGACCTCGAAGACGAACAGGGCCGGCGATACCAGCCCTGCGCCCCAGCCGCCAATGGGAAATCGCTGTCCGACCCACTCGACCCCGGTGAATCGTTTCGCGTCTCGCTGCCGTTTCGCCTTCCGCCCGCGGCGACACCCGCCGGCCTCGTCCTGCATCACGGCACCTTCCCAGGCGTCGTGATCATCGGCGAGGACCACACCCTGTTTCACACGGGCGCCTTGCATCGCGTCGCCATCGAGCCCCAACCCTGATTCTGGCATTCCGTCCCATCGATCACCTTTCTGAAAGTTCTTAGAAACAAAACGGCATTTCCAACGTATCTCATGGTGTTGTTCGGTCGATCATCGACCGAAGCCCATGAACGCCTATGCCGCGAAACGAATCGCCTCTCAATAGCGAGATGCTCCAGGGAACACTCGACCTCCTGATCCTGCGGACCCTGGTCCTCGGCACTGCCCACGGGCATACCATCGCCCACGCCATCGAACGCGGATCGGAGGATGTACTCCAGATCGAGCACGGCTCTCTGTATCCCGCCTTACACCGGCTGGAAAGCCGCGGCTGGATTGCCTCCTTCTGGGGCACTTCCGACAACAATCGCAAGGCCAGATACTACCGCCTCACCCCGGAAGGGCGGAAGCAATTGACCGCGCAGACCGCCCGCTGGGAGCAAGTAGTGCGCGCCATCGGCCAGATTCTGAAACCGGCGGAGGAATAAGCGATGAACTGGCGGAATGTGTTGCGGCGCGGCAACTGGGATCGCGAGCGATCCGAAGAAATCGAATCGTACCTCGTCATCGAGACCGACGAAAACATCGCCCGCGGAATGCCGCCGGAAGAGGCGCGCGCCGCGGCGCGCCGTAAATTGGGCAACAGCACCGTGATTCGAGAGGAGATTTACCGCATGAATACCATGGTTTTCCTGGATACCGTCGCCCGCGATTTCCGTTACGGTCTGCGCGCGCTGGCCAGGAACAGGACCTTCACGGCCGTCGCGCTGCTCACCCTCGCTATTGGAATCGGGGCTAATACCGCGGTCTTCAGCGTGCTCGACGGCGTGGTGCTCGAACCCCTGCGGTATCCCAAGCCCGACCAACTGGTAGCGCTCCGGCAGATGGCCCCCGGTGCGGCGGGGCTCGCCAGCTTCTCCGAGGGTCTCCCGCTTTCGCCCTCGATGTACTTCACCTATGCCGAACACAACCGGACGTTCCAATCCCTAGGCGTCTGGATCCAGGGGACGGCCAACGTCACCGGTGTGGCGGAGCCGGAGCAGGTTCGGGAGGTTGACGTCAGCGATGGCGTTTTGCAAGCGTTCGCGGTAGCGCCCGCGGCCGGCCGTTGGCTCTCGGCCGCCGACCAGATTCCCGGCGCAAAGGTGCCCGGCAGTCTCTCTGGGCGATCCACTACCGTGATGCTCAGCTACGGCTATTGGCAGCGGCGCTTTGGCGGCGACCGGTCGGTGATTGGCCGCAACATCACGGTTGATGCAACCGCCCGCCAGATCGTCGGAGTAATGCCGCGGGGCTTCCGCATCGTGAATGCCGATTTCGACCTCATCGAACCTCTTGCGTTCGCACGCAACGGCCTGCCCTTGGCCGGTTTCGCATTCAACGGTGTCGCGCGGCTGAAGCTCGGCGTCGCCATTACGCAAGCCAATGCCGACCTGGCGCACCTGCTGCCCGTGTGGATGGACTCCTGGTCGAATGGCCCCGGCACCGACTCGCACTTCTACGAGAACTGGAGAATCGCGCCCGCCATCCGGCCCCTCAAAGAGGAGGTGGTTGGCGGGGTGAGCGATGTGCTTTGGGTAGTGATGGCGACCATCGGGCTGGTCATGCTGATTGCCTGCGCGAACGTCACGAACCTGTTGCTGGTGCGCGCGGAAGTGCGGCGGCAGGAACTGGCTCTGCGGTCGGCGCTCGGCGCCGGGACAGGCCGCATCATCGGCGCGCTGTTGGCGGAGAGCGTGACGTTGGGCGTGCTCGGCGGCGTGCTTGGCATCGTGGTGGCCGAGGGCGGACTGAAACTGCTGGTGGCCATCGGCCCGGCGAATCTGCCGCGGCTCGACGAAATCGCGCTTGACGCCAAGGCGCTGGCCTTCACGCTGGTGCTTTCCGTTCTCTCGGGGCTGTTCTTCGGATTGATCCCCGCCCTCAAGTACGCCGGCCCGCGAATCTCGACGGCGCTGCGCAGCGCGGGCCGGGGAGCCAGTTTGAGCCGCGAACGGCATCGCGCGCGCAACCTTCTGGTAGTGGCGCAGGTGGCCATGGCTTTGGTCCTGCTAATCGGCGCCGGCCTGATGATTCGAACCTTTCGGGCGCTGCGGACGGTCCAGCCGGGATTCACCGATCCGCAACATCTACAGACCATGCGTATCTCCATTCCGCGGGAGCTGGTCGCCGACCCTGTGCGCGCCACGCGCACTCAGAATGACATCGTGGACAAACTCGCGGCCATTCCCGGCGTTACCGCTGTGGGGTTCGCGAGCGAGCTGCCGATGGAGGGATACGGCGGCAATTGGGACAATGTGTTTGCGGAGGACAAGACTTACACCGGCGGCGTTGCGCCTATGCGGTCGTTCCAGTATGTTTCACCCGGTTACTTTCAGACGGCGGGAACGCGCCTGCTGGCCGGACGCGACCTCACATGGATCGATGTCTACGGCCAAAGGCCGATAGTGCTTGTTTCGGCGAAACTGGCGCGCGAAATGTGGGGCTCACCGTCTGCGGCGCTCGGCAAACGCTTGCGGGAATTTCCGATGATGCCGTGGAAGGAAGTAATCGGCGTCGTCGAGGACGTCCACGAAAACGGCGTGGAGAAAAAGGCGCCGGAAACGGTCTACTGGCCGACCATGATGGCTGATATCTTCGGACCCTCCACCCTGGACGCGTGGCGCGCTGTGACGTTCGCCATCCGTAGCGACCGAACCGGAACGGAGGGCTTCCTCAACCAGGTGCGGCAGGCCGTCTGGTCGGTGAACGCCAGCCTTCCCGTGGCCTCCACACGCACCATGCAGGAAGTCTACGATCGCTCCATTGCGCGAACGTCTTTCACCCTGGTAATGCTGGGAATCGCCGGCGCGCTCGCTCTGGTGCTCGGAATTATCGGCATCTACGGCGTGATCGCCTACGCGGTCTCGCAGCGCCGTCGCGAAATCGGAATTCGCCTGGCGCTCGGCGCGCCGCAAAGCGAAGTGAGGCGGATGTTCATGCGCTACGCGTTGATGCTGGCGGGAATCGGCGTGGTCATCGGCCTGGCGGCGGCGGCAGGCGTCACGAGGCTGATGAGTTCGCTGCTCTTCGGCATCGCGCCCACCGACCTTCTCACTTACGTCTCGGTGCCGATTGTTCTGCTGCTCGCGGCGCTCGTTGCCAGTTATTTGCCGGCTCGCCGGGCTGCCGGAGTGGACCCGGTGGAGACGCTGAAAGCCGAGTAGCGCGGCTCATTCACAGTGACTGAGCCGCGACCGCAAGGGAGCGGTGCTTCTTTCGTGCGGAGCCCCGCGATACCATCAAGGCATGAAGCCTGTGCTGGTTCTACTGGCCGCCGCTGCCGTTATGCCTACACTCTCCGAACTCGAACAAATGAACGCCCGTTTCGCCCCTGTCAAGCCGAAGTACGACGAATCTTCGCTTTCCGCCGGGGACCGCAAAACGTTGCCGAAACTGCTCGACGCCGCGCGCGTCCTCAATTACCTCTACATGGACCAACTCTGGAGCGGCACGCGCGCTCTCTACGCCAGGTTGCAGGAGGACGAGACCCCGCTCGGCCAGGCGCGCGCCCGCTATTTCTGGCTGAATAAAGGTCCGTGGGCCGATCTCGACGGCCACACCGCCTTCATCCCCGGCGTGCCCGATCGCAAACCGCTGGGCGCGAATTTCTATCCCGAAGACATGACCCGCGACGAGTTCGAAGCCTGGGTCAAAACTCTGTCGCCCGCCGACCGCAAGCAGGCCGAGGGCTTCTTCACCGTGATCCGGCGCGATGCATCGCGGAAGCTCACGTTCGTCCCCTACAGCAAAGTCTACGCCGCCGATTTACAGAAGGCCGCCGGCCTGCTGCGCGATGCCGCCGCGCTCACCGATAACCCGTCGCTCAAGAAATTCCTCACCCTCCGCGCCGATGCATTCCTCTCCAACGACTACTACGCGAGCGACATCGCCTGGATGGACCTCGATTCCCCGCTCGACATCACCATCGGACCCTACGAGACCTACAACGACGAATTATTCGGCTACAAAGCGGGATTCGAAGCCTATATCACCATCCGCGACGACAAGGAGACCGGCCATTTGAAGGAGTTCGCCGGCCGATTGCAGGAAGTGGAAAACAATCTTCCCATCGATCCGCGCTACCGCAATCCCAAGCTCGGCGCCGCCGCCCCGATTCGCGTGGTGAACGAAGTCCTCGCGGCCGGCGACGGCGCGCACGGCGTCCGTACGGCGGCCTTCAATCTACCCAACGATGAACGCGTAGTGCAGGAAAAAGGCAGCAAACGCGTCATGCTGAAGAACATTCAAGAGGCCAAGTTCGATAGCATCCTGGTGCCTATCGCGGCGCGCGTTCTCCCGCCGAAGGAGAAAGAGGATCTCAGCTTCGATTATTTCTTAATGCACATCCTCGCGCACGAGCTCAGCCACGGCATCGGTCCTCACCAGATCCGCATCGCCAGCCGCGACACCTCGCCCCGCCAGGAATTGAAGGAACTTTACAGCGCCATCGAAGAGGCCAAGGCCGACGTGACCGGTCTGTTCATGATGCAGTACTTCTTCGACCATGGCATGGCTCACGGTCCCGCCGCCGAGCGCCAACTCTACACCACATTCCTGGCATCGGCGTTTCGTTCGGTACGGTTCGGACTTACCGAAGCGCACGGAAAGGGCATGGCCCTCCAGTTTAACTACCTGGCCGATAAAGGCGCTTTCGTGGCCGACTCTCAGGGCACGTTCACCGTGGACATGGCCAAAGTCAAAGGCGCCGTGAGCGATCTCTGTCACGACCTGATGACCATCGAGGCTCAGGGCGATTATGCCGCCGCGAAGAAAATGCTGGATACCCTCGGCGTGATCCGGCCCGGTATGCAGCGCGCCATCGACGGTCTCAAAACGCTCCCGACCGATATCGACCCGGTCAATGAATAGTCTGCCCGGCGGCAAGCGGCTTGCGGACAGCTTCCTCGAAGCCACGCGCCATTTGCACTGTCAGCCGGTCGAAGAAACGGCCTAAACGCCGCTCCAGCTCCTCTTCCGCGTAAAGCTCGATGCTGCTGTTGGAGATCATGTGCTCCTGGGCAACATCCAGCATCTTTTCTCGCAAGAGCGACATACCGCGAAGGGCCTCGTGAAGCGGAATTCCCTGTTGAAAGCAGAGTTTGCCGAACTGCTCAAAGCGTTGGGCCATGTCGCTGCCGTAGCCGGCAGACAACCAATCCCCAAGGTGCTGCAATAAATCCTGGCCCAATCCCCGTAACCCACAGTCCTGTATTGCCTTGCCGTGACTGATTTCCGGTTCGCGACGGAGTTGCGCCGCCACGCGATCGATGATCTGGTCCCCATTGAGTTCGATCAACTGGACAAGCCTGGTAGACAGCATTTTCTCCCCCTTACTTATATGGTAACGCCGGCGACGGCTAGAACTCCTAATGGGCAGCGCAACCCGCTGGATTTACGGGCGTTATCTGAGTCTTGCCAGAGTTGAGATCGCGTAAAAGCCCCAGGTAAGCGGGCGATCCGCCAGCGCGCGCGAGTAACGTACGAACCGTCACCCAGTCGCCTAGGATCGGGTCCATCACCGTGGCATCCCCGTCCTGCCCGCCGAACGCCACATTCAGCGTGGCAGCCGCGAGTTCCGCTGCCAAGCCTGCAGTGGCGAGCCACTTCTTGAGCTGATCGTACTTCGCGAAATCCACGTGAACGGCTTCGCGCAGTTCTTTCTGCCAGGCGCCTTCATGTGCGCGGATAAGCGCCTTCCCTTTGGCGCTCGCCCAAAACTTCGGAGTCTGGCCGCCCCGGTTCGTTACCGTACATACGACAGCAAAGTCCACGCCCGCCGTTCCCGCGGGATCGGCCAGCGACACCGTCACCGGACTTCGGCCGCCGGCCGAAAGCGTGTAGCCGAGCGATTGATAGACCGGATCGGCGAGCAGCGACAAGCTGTAACTGCCGTTCGCGCCCGTCACGATCATGCCGTTTTTCGCGCCCGCATAACTCACCGTCGCGCCTTCGACACCCGGTTCGCCCTCGTCGCGCCGGCCATTGTGATTGCGGTCGAAAAACACCGTCCCGCTCACGCGCCGCTCGAGACACGCGGGCAATCGAAACGCCCCGATGCGCGTGGAATACGTCGTCGCGCCGGCCTGGTAATAGTCGCCCACATACCAGAACGTGCAATCGTCCACGGGATCCATCGCGGTGGTAGCATAATCCTCCCAGCGAGTGCCGTTCGTCTGCGCGGCGGCGCCTTCGGCGAGAATCGATTCGTGCAGCGTCATCTGTCCCGGCGGATCGCCGGCCAATCGGCCCGTGAAGCGCTGACCGGCATAATTCGGGCCGCCGCCGAAAGAATACCCGATGGCGATATTTCCCGCGCGGTCCATTCCCGGGCTGGCCATCCAGCGGTAATACTGATCGGGCGCATAGGTTCCCTGCTGATACAGAACGGGATTGCGCTTCGCGTCCAACCGGAATTCGTACCACCGCACTCCACCCCCGCCGCCGGCGGTATCCACCGAGTGCACCGCCACAATCGATTCATGGTCGCCGAAATTGCGATAGATCAGCCGCTGCATGATCTTGTCGCCTTGCGCGTCCAGTTTCACAGCGGTCCCGGGTTGGGGCACGCATTTCGTCAGTTGGCCGCCGCACAGGTAGTGGTACTGCGCCACGGGAATTTTGACCGGCTCGCTGAGCGCGGTCTTCGAAGCGTCGCTCCAGTTCACGCGGAATTGCCACGCGTAGATAGCGTCGTCCTCGAGGATTTGCCGCAATTGGCTGCCGCAGGCGGCCATCAGGATGTTGGGCGCGCCGGCAGGCGGCAGGTTCTGCCCGTCGAGATCGGCATTATTGAGGAAATTCACGCCTTCGATGACAATGCATTGCTCGGTGGCATCGCTGCCCCTCAGCATGTTTTCGCGGTCGGCCACGCAGGCGTGCTTCTGGATCACGTTATCGCCCGTGCTGCTGGGCGTGTAATAGCCGTCGGGCCAGATCGCGGGCCGCGGATAATCGGGAAACAGCCTGCGGCGGAATTCGTAGCGATAGTATTCACCCATCGGGTCGGGCCCCTTACTCACCGCGTAGCACATGGAGAACGGCTCGTCGGGACGGCCGATGATGCGATTGAAAATCGGCATCACGATGAGCCAGCGGCCGGCCAGTTGGTCGTACCGCACCACCGCGTCTCCATTGTTGCGCTCCTCGCACGGGCCGCCGAAGCCCTTAAAAATCGTGTTGGTGGGCACCGCGCCGTAGAGCACTTCGCCCTTCTTCGAAAAAACCGCGAGGCGCGTATTGACGATCTGCACCACGTAATCGGGCCCCACCGCGAGGCTGTTGTCCGAAGGATTCCGCCCCGTCGAAGGCCCTTGCGGACCGTTGAACCCCACTCCCAGGCCGTCAAAACTCACGATTAGCGGAGCGGCCGGCCGCGCGCCCTGCGCCTTCTGCTCGACGGCCGCGGCTGCCGCGGTGACCGGCGGCTCCGGCATCGGCGTCCCGGGCGCCTGATCGTCGTCCTCATCGGCATCGGGTGGAGCAGTTCCGCAATGCGCGCAATCCAGCCGGTCCTCGGTGAGCGCTGACGGCCGTAACGATGCCAGCGGCGGCGACAGATCGTGCGCCGCCGCGCGATGCGCCGTCGCTTTGGCCACGAATGGCGTCATGTGCGGCGGGTGGGGCGCCTGACAGGCAATCAGCAAAAGGACCGGAACCATCCTGGCGGGGCGTTTCATGGAAACTGAATCGTGGAACTCCGATTCTATCCCGGATTGGATCTGCTTTCGGGTGTAAGGGGGAGACTTGCGGGGACGGGGAAGGTTGGGGGCAGGCTGCTGTCGCCTGCCCCAGGGACATTCGATTTAGACTTCCGCCTTTCGATGCGAACGCTTGGCTGCGAAAGCGCAGAGAGCGCCCGCCGTCACCAGCAGGAACCATGCGGCGGGCTCGGGCGTGGATACTACGCTGACGTCGTCCAACTGGAACTCGCCCAGGTCGTTGCCCAGCGTGATGCTGAGTGTGGCGGTCGGCACCGTATCCAGCGCAATGAAGCTGTACTTGGTATAGCCCTGATTCGCAATCGCCGTGTCGCTGATGAACGTTGTTGCTCCGAACGACACGTTCAGCTCGTTGCTATAGGAGCCCCCTCCAATGCTAGGATCTGTAAACTGAGCCAGGTAGAACGAGACGGTGTAATAATCGTACGGACCCGTGAGGTTCAGGTCCTGAGAGAGCGTGAGGGCATTCGCATCGATATCGGCGACGTATGCCTGGAAGGAGCCGCTATTCGGGGCGATCGAACTGATCGGGTCCACGCCTTGTTCGACGCCGTACAGGATGTTTAGTTCCGTCGGCACGTCGTTCCCCGTCAAGGTCCAGCCCGTGAAATCGCCGGTTTCGAATCCGCAGTTCGTGACCAGGTTATGCGGCGTGTTATCGCAGAGCGAATCCGCCTTGGCCCCAAGGCTGAGGCCGGACGAGCAAACGGCGGCAAAAAGAAAGATATAGAGTTTTCGCATATATTCTCCGATTGACTTATTCCTATTCTTACTCCTTAATGGGGCCACCCCATTACGAGGTTATAGGCGTTTACCGACCCGATACCGGAGGAGAAATCCCAACCCGCTGTCGTGGAATAGGCCGGGGAATCGGCTGTGTTCGAAGTCGACAGTACGCCGAAAGTATTCCCGTAGGTATAGCAGTTGTAAAGGTTACCGTTGCGGTTCGCCTCGCAAATCGAGTCGTTATCTCCCTGGGTAATGTCGTAGAAGATGCACGAGTTTGAGGTTTTGTTAACCGTCGTCGAATTGCATGCGGACGATCCCGACGCGCCGTATTCAGAGTTGGCCAGAGCATAGTATTCGACGTTGGGATTTCCCCATCTGCCGCCTGTGTACTGGTTGACCAGCGCCTGAATGCCGGCCATAATGGGGGACGAAACCGATGTCCCGCCAAAACCCGCCCACGTGCTCGGAGCGCCGGTGCAAGTGAATCCTCCACCAACCGCGGGTGCCGTGTTCGGGTTAGACCAGCACACTACGTAATAGGCATCCCAGAAACCGTTGGAGGCGAACAGAGCAACGTCGGGGATGTCGCGAACGCCATCGGATGGATTCCCATAAAGGCCCGACTGGAACGATGGTTTAGGCCAACCGGCGCAGGTTCCGCTCGTCACTCCGCGAACCGTTGCGGCGCCCGTAGCGCAGCCGCTCGGTCCGCCGCTGCCTCCGACCGCGGTCCGCAGACCGAATTCGTTCGCAAGCTTGCTGTTGCAGAAGGTGAGCGGGGTGAAGGACGTCCCCTCGACCAGATTGATGAGATTCGTGACCAAAGCCCCGGCGCACGAGTTGTTCCACGGGATTTCCTGAATATAGGAAAGCGCGGAACTGTAGGTCGGGCTGTTGGTCGAGTTCCAGTAAGTACTTGGATTAACTAAATCGGCGGAATACCCAAAATCGAGGCCGCCCACCGACACATTGTAGGGCGTGGACGTGAACCCGCTGACTGTGATCCCGTGCCGGGCCACGTTCCCGCCATCGCTGCTCGCGGCATTTTCATCGCCCGAAGAAACGAAGATGGAAACTCCCTCGCTGACTGCCTGCTGATACGCACTCTTGTACACGGCGTTACCAGCAGTCCCGAGCTCAGATTCCGACTCCCCATAGCTGATGCTGATTACGGAAGGCAGGCTGCCGGCTGGTCCATTGAGTACGTTTTCCAGTGCGATCAGCCCTCCGAACGCCGTCGTGTCCGCGCAAGCGGCGAGCACGATGGCGGCATTGGGAGCCGCGGCCGTCGCCCACTCGACGTCGATGGCCGCTTCGCCATCATCGCCATATCCCGGGTCGCTCGCGCTTCCCTGAAAGCCGGGATTTACGCAGTTGAGCGCTCCCGTGGGGCTCACTTGCGACAAACTGCCATATGGATAGGCGCGGTACAGGCCGAATTCCTTGCGGAATATCTGCCAGTCCCCGGTCGAATATAGGTAGGTGTCCTCCAGAACCATAATGGTCTGGCCCTTGCCGGTGATGCCCCTGGGAAACAGCGGACTGATGTTGTAGATGGTGGCGATATCGCCGGCCACCAGCGCGTGGGAAGTACCTCCTTGGCTGTTCGTGAAGGTATAATTCCCGCGCGGCACCGCCTGCGGCTTGGGATGAAAGTTGTGCAACGATACGATGCCGGTGATCGCCGGGGCCAACGCGGCGGGAATCTGCGGATCGCTCATGTTCGCGAAGTGCTCCACGCCGTTCACGTTCAGACGGTGAATCTCCGTGTGGAAAGCCTCCGTCACCATGCCGGCGGTGCCGCTGATATCAATGACCATTCCGCTCGATTGCGCGCCATTCACCGTAAAACCGTGGGAACGCAGCCACCCGCTTACGGTCGCCGCGTCCGCGCTCGCCACTCCGTAGTGCTCCGCAAACTGATCGGGCGTCAACCATTGGTGGAAATTCGGCGATTTTCGATCATGCAGTTCCGAAATGTAGCTCTCGAGCGCCGCCTCCCGCTCGGGGGAGCGCTTCAAGTGCAGCAGCATGTGCTCCATGGGAAAACTGTCCGGAACGCGGCCGAGGTCGTTGGCTGCATTCGCCTCCGAGCGCGTGTTATGGAACAAGGTGACAAGCCGTTGTTCGTTGATCGGTTCAAGAATGGATGGAAGCGGGCGGCCCGACGGTTGAGCGGTCAACAGTGGCGCCAGCCCCATGGAAACAATCGAGACAATCAAAAAGCGATTTTTTCTTATCATTTCATCCTTTCAGTCATCGGCACTGTTTCCGGGGTCTTCTTCTGTCCGAAGCCTTTAACGTATTGGTGGCCCCCCGGCGCAATCCAGGGTCCACATCGCAAGTTAAATACAATAAAGAGTGTTTTAGTCCATTTGCGATGGCGGCGTTCCGAATTCGCGGGAAAGTTTGCCTTATTGTGCCATTGAGTACCAGGACTAGGCTCGGGATTTGACCGAGGAACGTTGGTCGGGAGATTCGTGAATTGCGAAGCTTTGCATATTGTAAATTCCATGCGGGGAATTGATTCATACGCCGGCATTGACGAGGGAGCGCGACACAAAAGTTGAGGCCCGGCCAAATCCGCGAAAAACCGCGACAATCTCAATCGCCGCTCTCCCAGGCGACAACACGCGGTTGCCGACCGAAAGCACAATTTGGTGCAAGGCACCGCTCTCTTGCTCGCCAAAGCTCGAGGGCGGTCGAGGCTCAGTAGCGGGTTGCGAGTCATTGCAGGATCGGCATCGGAGGATGGGTTCGTTTTGGGTTCGTTTGGGGCTGGGGATGACGGCTGCCGGAATCGGAAGTTGTTGTCTTTTGTGCGTATTGCGGGAGGGCGAGGGGCTCGGCAATGGGTTCGTTTGGCGCGCGATTTTGGGGTGGGAGCTGGCGGCGGAGGCGCTGGAGGCGGTCGAAATCGTCGATGGCGCGGCGGTAAGAGGCGCTCGGCTTGGGCTTGGAAACGGAGAAAGGTGGGGACAATTTGGGACTGGCGATTGACGCGGTCGAAGCCGTAGTGGGGCCAGAAAGCGCGGTTCCGATCGACGGCGGGGCTGGAAGTCTTGGGTGAGATCGGGGTCCTGGAGGATGTTGGCGTCTTCGGGCGTGTACATGGCGACGTTGAGGCAGTTGGAGAAGAGGCCGGCTTCGATGGGCGGTGAGGCGATACGTGGAATGTTGGGGGATGGCGATGGGTTCGACGGCGGGCGCTCCGGGGAGTTGACGGGCTGGTGCTCGGCGATGGCGTCGGCGACGAGGGGGACGATGCGGACGATGGTGAAGGAGAAGGGGCGCTTGCGGGCGTTTTGGGAGGCGCGGGCCTTGCCTTCGCGGGTGCGGGGTCCAGTGGGAACGGCGGGTGTTAGCGGGCCCAGAGGGCGCCCCGGCGGCGAGACGTTTGGAGAAGTTAGCATCGGGGGAGATATAGCACGGGGGCAGGGCGAAGGGCGGGGCGGGAGAAGGTAAGTGCTTGATAAGTAAGGGGATTATTTTTGTAAGTTGGTTGCGAATGATAAAGGTTTACTCACTTTCGCGGCGCCGAAAGCCCGAGGATGACGCGTTGCCTGATCGCCGCGGAAGTGTGTAAACCGCGCGGTGAACCTAAACCGCAGCGTGAGCCTGATTCCTTAATGGGGTTTGCTTCCAAGGTGGGGACGATGCACGTCGTGGTTTTGCCGAAGTTGGCGTGGTTTTCCGGTCGCCGCAAACTGGGATTCGCCGACCGCGTCCCGGCGGGCTCAGGACATGCGCGCGGGGTTGATTCTGCGTGCCGGCGCCGGCCGCTGGGCAGACCTCCCCGCAAGACTGCCCCGCAGGGCAGCCGTGGAGACCGCGCTGGTTTTGGCAGGGCGGCATCATGAGGAATCGACTCGCAGTGGTATTGGCCCGATACCCTCTTGCACAGCGCCGGCTTCGCCGTCTTCGGCATTGACCGGCAAGTCATGCCCTGGCGCGAATGGTTTCACGCCCGTCCCGAGACGGCCGCATGGCGCGATCGCAAACTGGGCGGGTTCGGCAACGTCTCGGTAGTGGTGTTCGAGGCGCCTACTTCGCCGCCGCCCAGCCGTGAATCCGCAGCCAGTCCGCCAGCCGAGCCGGCCACGTCGAAAGCACCGGATCGTTAGCCGCCAGGCCCACGCCGTGCGGCCCGCGCTCGTAGATATGCATTTCCGCCGGCACGCCCGCCTTGCGCAGCGCGGAATAGAACATCACGCTGTTCTCCACCGGCACCGTGGCATCGGTGGTGGTGTGGAACAGGAACGCGGGGGGCGTCTCCCTGGTCACCTGCAGTTCGTTGGAGAGAAGCTCCACCAATTTCGGGTCGGGATTGTCGCCCAGCAGGTTCCGCTTCGACCCCTGATGCACGAACGCGACGAACGAGATTACGGGGTAGCACAGTACCATGAAATCGGGGCGGCTGGCGGCGCGGTCGATCGGGTCGGCAGCGTCCGGCTTTCCGCTGTCGAAATGCGTTCCCGCGGTGGAGGCCAGATGTCCGCCGGCGGAGAATCCCATGATGCCGATGCGGTCCGGCTGTACTCCGTATTCCGCGGCACGCGAACGCACCATGCGGATGGCCCGCTGCGCATCGCCCAATTCGATGGGGTGGCGATAGCGCGGGCCCAGCCGGTACTTCAACACGAACGCCGAGACGCCCAGCGTGTTGAGCCATTTCGCTATGGCATATCCTTCCTTATCCATGGCCAGATTCTGATACCCTCCGCCCGGACAGACCACAATCGCTGCTCCCGAGCCGCTGCCCTTCGGCACGACGAACGGCGTCAGCGACGGCTGATCGGCCGGATCGCTGCCGAGCGCGCCCGGCGCTCCCGAAGGCCAGAGCAATTCGGCTTGTGGCTGCTGCGCCGCCAGCGCCGCGGCCAGCAGCGTCGAAGCCAACAAAACCCGCGCGGGAATCATGGTCTTAGCTTACCCCGTTATACTAGAGGACGTGCAGAATTCAAGCATTACAAAAGGGACCGCGAGGGAGCGGTGCTTTTTTTGTGCGGAGCGACGAATTTTGCAAGCGCCTCACACTAAGCTCACGGAGGGGAACATGAAGCATTGCCATCATCTCGAGGAGAGCCCGCGAGCCAAACCGCGCGCCCAAGGCTGTGAGGAGTGTCTCAAAATGGGCGACACCTGGGTTCACCTGCGCGCCTGTCTCCAATGCGGCCACGTCGGCTGCTGCGATTCTTCGAAAAACAAGCACGCCACCAAGCATTTTCACACCACCAAACACCCGCTCATGCAATCCATCCAGCCGGGTGAAGATTGGATCTGGTGCTACGTGGACAATGCGACCGTCGAGTGATTGCGAAGACCCCCGCGCTCCAGTTCAAACAACTCAACACTCGCAAGTCGTCCGTCCTGCAGGTAGGAAGCTTTCGGCCCACTTTCGATCCGGCGGCGTCGAATTTGGGCATCGCGCCGCTCGGCCGGCTGGACGAAGCGTGGCCGTGGTGGAATTCGAAGCCGCTGCTGTTCGTGTGCCAGATGAATCTCACCACGGCCCCCGCGGCGCCGCGGCTGCTCTCCGGCTTGCAACTCATCACTTTCTTCATCAATCCCGACTTGGGCACGCTGAGCCGCGAGAATGGCGCCGATTGGGACCCGCGGGCTTATGGGTCGCTCGATGGGCTGGTCCGCATCGCGCCTCCCGCCGATGCTCCCCGGGTCAAAAAAGGCTTCGAATGCCGCTGGGATTCGTGCCTGTTGCCGGTTCGCGCCGCCCGCGCAGCGGATTCGACAACGTGGCCCGCACCAAGATCGGCGGCTATGCCAGCACCATCCAATCGGAACCGTGGTGGGGGCACACACCGCATCCGGCCGAGCCGAAATATTGCCTGCAAATCAATAGCGAGGAAAAAGCCCGTGCGCTCTGGGGCGATGGCGGGACGATTTACCTGGCGCGCGGAACGGCCGCCGGGTGCGAGAATCAGTGGTCCCTGGACTGGCAGCGCTTCTGAGTATCAGCTCTTCCGTGCGTAATATCCCTGCCGCGCGTACACGTTCAAGTCCTTGCGCCCCTTGACGCGAATTTCCACCCGGTGAAACCGCCCGTCGTTCACTAGGGGTTCGGGCCGGTAGGTGATGTTGTACTGGTGGCGCACTTCCTCGGCGATGGTCTGGAAAGATTGCGACAGGTCTTCCAGCTTGAACGGGAAGTAAGATTTGCCACCCGTCTCCTTGGGGAAGTACTTCAGCACCTTGTCGCCATCGGTATCGCCGGCGCTCAGATTGTTCGTCGAGATGGCGTAAATGAACGTGTCGGCCTGTTGCGCCGCCATGAGGGCCTCGTCGCGCGTGGAGTGGCTTTGATTGTCCTCGCCATCGCTGACGATCACGATCAGGCGGCGAAACTGATAGCTGGGCTGCTCCTGCCCCAGCCGGTCGGAAGCGAACTTCAACGCGTCGTAGAACGCCGTGCCGCCGCCGGGACGCAGGTCCTGGATGGCGTTTCCGAGCTTATCGGTGTTCGACGTCAGGTCGCAGGCGGTTTGCACGCTGCTGTCGAAGCTCACTACCATGGCTTTGTCCTGGTTGGTGCGCAGAATCTGGTCCAGAAAAGAGGTGGCGGCTTCCTGTTCAAACTTGAAGCGTTCGCGAATGCTGTTGCTGGTATCGATGAGGACGGCGACGCGAAGGGGCAGCGTCGGCTCGGCGGTGAATTCCGCGATGGTTTGCGGCCTTCCGTTCTCCAACACCTCGAAATCGTCTTTGTTGAAGCCTTGGACAAATCTGCCCTTATGATCGGTCACGGAAAACGCCATGCTGACACGCGTCACTTCCACCGAAATGTGCGTGGTCTCGTCGGGCGCCGTGGGTACTGGCGGCTGGGGCGGGGCTTGCTGCCCGGCGGCCACAAACGTGAGCAGCACGGGACTCAGGCCCACGCGAAGAAGCCAGGATCGCATATATTGCCGATTATACCGCCCGAGGGAGCGGCGTCTTGCGCCGAACTGAGCCGCAGGATGGCTGCAAGCGGCGCGGCCTTTGTAGCGCTCGATGCGGAATCCGATCGGCTACTGACATGGGCGAGATCGTAGCTGGCATGCATCCGCAGCCACATCTGCCCTTGCGCGGAGGCGATCTAACGCTGTTATGCCGCGTCCTTGACTTCAAGCGCGAGCTGCTTGCCGAGTGCGGCGAAGGCAGCCTCTAGCTGGTCGAGCCGGGTGTGATTTCGCAAGTCGAACAGACGGTCCACGTTGGACTTGGGGATGCCGAGTCTCCGGCCGAGCGCCGCTTTGGTGAGTCCGGATGTCCGGAAGGCGAGGTGCAGCGCTGTTTTGAGCGCCACGAGGGCCGGCAGTTGAATCATGCGATATTTCCGTCCCTTCGTTCGAGGGATAGGCACCTCTTTTCCGCTGCGGATCAAGTAGGCGATCATGGTAATGAGCGCGTCCCGCGCCATTTCGCGGGCGTCCTGTTCGTCTTCGCCCTGGGTAATGGCGCCTTCCACGTCGGGAAATGTAACCACGAAACCGCCTTCATCGGCCGGCTCGAACCATGCGGCGTATTCCATATTGCTATAGCTCCTTAATCCCCAGGACTCTCAAGATTCCGCGCACCGTGCCGGTTTTCAGTTCCTTCGAAGGATGGCGCGGAATTTCTGTTGCCTTGCCCTTGTAGATCACGATGGTGTGCCGAGTGCCGTCCTCGAAGGTGCATCCCCGCTTCGCCAGCTTCCGTTTCAACTCGCTTGCCGTCAAGTCACATGGTAATCAAGTTTGATAACTATGTCAACGGACTTTCCTGTCGCACGCGGGAAAGACTCCCGATCCGCGCCATCCACTCCTCCAATTCGCGAGGCAAAGGCGACAGCAGAGTCACCTCCTCGCCCGTCGAGGGCAACCGGAAGGGAATCCGGTGGGCGTGCAGAAAATTTCGCCCCAACGCGTGCTCACTGGCGGGACTGGCGCCAAGGCGGGATTTACGCCGCGCGCCCTTTGTACCTTTCGACGTGGATCCGATGGGGGTTTATGTGGGCGAGATCGTAGCTGGCCTGGAGCCGCAGCCACATCTCCGGGCTGCTGCCGAAGGCCTTCGAAAGCCGCACGGCCATTTCCGGCGAGATGCCGGCTTTTTCATTCACCAGGTTGTTGAGGGCCTGGCGGGTTACCCCGAGTACCTTTGCAGCTTCGGTAACACTCAAACCGAGCGGTTCGATGCAATCGTAGCGTACGATGCTCCCTGGGTGTGGAGGGTTCTTCATGGGCATAATCGTCGGCTCGTTTCTCCTCTGCGAACCGTTTCTGGCCTCGAATCCAGAACGGTGCCTTTGCGCTGACCGCGCAGTCCACCGCGCCGCGACCTTGACAATCGCTCGCATGCCAGATGTGGGGCAGCCAATCCTGGCTGTGCCCTGAGGGGCCCCCACCGCTTCCAGTAGGTCGAGCCGGCTGAAAGCCGGCTGTGAGCCGGCTGAAAGCCGGCTGCAGGCACGATTGCCTGCCCTACCTGACTTGCGGACTACCCGATTCCCGCTATCCACTCCTCCAACTCGCGAGGCAAAGGCGATACCAGCGTCACCTCCTCGTCCGTCGAAGGCAGTCGGAAGCGAATCCGGTGCGCGTGCAGGAAATACCGCCCCAACACCGGCATGCCCGCTACCTTCGACGGCGCGCCGTACAGCGTATCGCCCACCACCGGGTGTCCCATCCCCGATAAGTGCACGCGAATCTGGTGCGTTCTTCCCGTCCCGATGCGCACCTCGAGGAGCGTGAACCGCTCGAACCGCTTCACCACGCGATATTCCGACCACGCCGTCCTTCCTTCGCCCAGCCGCGCCGTCATGCGCGTGCGGTGCGAGGGATCGCGCGCGATCGGACGATCGATGCGGCCCGTCTCCGCCTTCACCACGCCATGCACCAGCGCGATATAGGTCTTTTCCACCTGCCGGCTCGCGAACTGGTCCGCCAGCGCATGGTGAGCGGCATCGGTTTTTGCCACCAGCAGCACGCCGCTGGTAAATCGATCCAGCCGGTGCACGATTCCCGGACGGAGCGCGCCGCCCACTCCCGAAAGCGAGCCGAAGCGATGGAGCAGCGCGTTCACCAGCGTCCCCGAATGAACGCCGGCGCCGGCATGCACCACCATACCGGCAGGCTTGTCGATCGCCACCAAGCCGGCATCTTCATACAGGACGCGCAGCGGAATGTCCTCAGCGGAGGCGTGAAGCGGCGCCGGCTGGGCCGGCTCGATCTCGATCGATTCCCCCGTTCGAACGGTGTGCGAGGGGCGTTCCGGGCTTCCGTTCACGCGCACGCGGCCATCGCGGATCCACTGCTGGATGCGGGCGCGGCTGAACTGCGCCAGACGTTCGTGAACCATCTGGTCCAGGCGTTTGCCGGCGTCTTCCGGCCGAGCGCGCAGGCGAATGGAATCGGGCAAGCGGCTCTACTCAAGCCTCGGGGCTGTCGCTGGAACGGGCCGCCGGTTCGGCCGCTGGTTCCGCCTCCGGAGCAGCTTCCGAATCTTGCGGCAGCGCCGCGTCATCCGCCAACATCTCCGACTGTGTCCGCCGGCGATCCCAAAACTGGATGCGGCAATACCGGCAGTGGAACAACCTTCCGCCGGCCATCTTCTCCAGCAGATTCAGCAGGCCGGTCTGCATGCGATCGATACGATCCGGCTCTTTCAGCCGCGTAAGGCGGAACGTACCGCATTTCGGACAGCGCGCCGCTTTCCCGCGATGGAGCTGGTGCGCCCGCGGAAGATTATCCTCGGTATGGCAGTGCTTGCAGGAATAGATGGCGAGGTAGTTGACCCGCTCGAGCAAAGTCCGATGGACGCGCCGCATGCGATTTCCGCAGTTGGGACACTTTCGCATTCAGATCTAGTGTATGCTCGGTTTGCACATCGGGACAACCCGCGTCACAATAAAGAGACATCTTTCCATCTGTTACCCCATTATGCTGGAACGGATTACCGTGCATGGCGCGCGCCAGCACAATCTCAAAAACATCGACGTCGAAATTCCTCGCAACACCCTGACGGTGATTACCGGACTGAGCGGCTCCGGAAAGTCATCTCTCGCATTTGACACGATTTATGCCGAGGGCCAACGCCGCTACGTGGAGACGCTTTCCACGTATGCGCGCCAGTTTCTGGATCAAATGGAGCGGCCCGATGTCGATTCCATCGACGGCCTCAGCCCAGCCATCTCCATCGAACAGAAAACTACCAACCGCAGCCCGCGGTCGACTGTTGGAACCATCACAGAGATCTACGACTACCTGCGGCTTTTGTACTCCTCCATCGGCACTCCGCATTGCCCGATTTGCGGCAACCAGATTTCCCGCCAGACCACCGAGCAAATCCTGCAGCATGTGCTGGCGCTCAAGCCGGAAGATCGCATCATGGTGATGGCGCCGGTGGTGCGCGGCCGCAAGGGCGAATACAAGAAGGACCTTGAAAAGCTTCTGCGCCAGGGTTTCGAGCGCGCCCGCATCGATGGCGTGCTGCGCTCGCTCAACGAAGACATCCCGCTCGATAGGCGCAAGAACCATACCATCGAAGTCGTGGTGGACCGCTTGCTGGTGAAACCGGGCATCGAAAAGCGCCTGGAAGCCTCCATCGATACCGCTACGCGTCTCGCCGAGGGGCTGGTGCTGATCGCCGTCGTTAACGGCGAGGAGCGCCTGTATTCGCAGAAACTGGCCTGCATGGAATGCGGCGCCAGCATCCCGCAGCTCGAGCCGCGATCGTTCTCGTTCAACAGCCCGTACGGCGCTTGCGAAGAATGTCACGGGCTCGGGAGCACGTGGAATTTCGACCCGGCGAAAGTAATCGTCGATCCCTCCAAGCCAATCCTCGATGGCGGTCTCGGCCCAGGTGCGGGCTCGTGGGGGATGCAGCAGCGCCTCGAGGAATACGCCAAGAAAGCACGCATCAATCTGAAAAAGCCATTCGAAGAGTTGCCGCGCAAAACCCGCGATCTGCTGCTCGATGGCGGCAACGGATTCCCCGGCATTCTCGCCATCCTCGACGAGGTATATCGCGAGTCTTCCGAGGGCTATCGCGAATGGCTCACCGATTACATGGCGCCGCGCCTCTGCCCGGCGTGCCAAGGCACGCGCCTGCGCCCCGCGAGCCTGGCCGTCCGGGTGAAGAATTTTTCCGTGGCGGAGTTTACGGCCATGCCCATCGCGCGCGCGCTGGTGACGGTGCGCAACTGGACGCTCAGCGATCGCGAGGAGCAGATCGCCGGCCGTGTGCTGGATGAAATCCGCCGCCGGCTGGAGTTTTTGTCCGCCGTCGGCTTGGATTATCTGAGCCTCGACCGCTCGGCCGCCACGCTCTCCGGCGGCGAGGCGCAGCGTATCCGCCTCGCTACCCAGATCGGCTCGAAACTGCGCGGCGTGCTGTATGTGCTCGACGAACCCTCCATCGGCCTGCACCCGCGCGACAACGAGCGCCTGCTCGAGACCCTGGCGCAACTGCGCGACATGGGCAATACCGTGCTTGTAGTCGAGCACGATGCCGAAACCATCGAGCGCGCCGACTACGTGATCGATCTCGGCCCCGGCGCCGGCCGTCTGGGCGGCGAACTGGTGGCCTCGGGCGCTCCCGATGACATCCGCCACAATCCCGCCTCGCTCACCGGCCGCTATCTGAACGCGGACCTGACCATCCCCGTTCCGGCGGAGCGCCGCGCCGTGAGCGAAAAGAAGTTGACTATCCGTGGCGCCACCGAGCATAATCTCAAGGACGTCGACGTCGACATTCCGCTCGGCCTGCTCACCGTCGTCACCGGAGTCTCCGGCAGCGGCAAATCGACGCTCGTGAACGAGATTCTCTACCGCAGCCTCGCCAAGGAAATCTACGGCTCGCACGAAGAGCCGGGCGCGCACCGGGCCATCGAAGGCATCGAGCTCATCGACAAGGTGATTCGCATCGACCAGGATCCCATCGGGCGCACGCCGCGCTCCAACCCCGCCACTTATACCGGCCTCTTCACGCTCATTCGCGATCTCTACGCCATGCTGCCGGAATCGCGCGAGCGCGGCTACAAACCGGGCCGCTTCAGCTTCAACGTCAAGGGCGGCCGCTGCGAAGCCTGCCAGGGCGATGGCCTGAAGCGCATCGAGATGAATTTCCTGCCCGACGTGTACGTCACCTGCGACGTGTGCCGCGCCCGCCGCTACAATCGCGAAACCCTGCAGGTGAAATTCAAGGGCCGGTCGATCGCGGATATGCTGGATGCCACGGTGGAAGAAGCGCTGCCCCTGATGGAGAATTTCCCGCAGATTCGCAGCAAGCTCCAGACGCTGCTCGATGTGGGCCTGGGGTACGTGCATCTGGGCCAATCGTCGACCACGCTCTCCGGCGGCGAGGCGCAGCGCATCAAGCTGGCCAAGGAACTCAGCAAGCGTCAGACCGGCCGGACATTTTACCTGCTCGATGAACCGACCACCGGCCTTCATTTCGACGACGTCCGCAAATTGCTCGACGTGCTCCAGCGCCTGGTCGTGCTTGGTAATACCGTGGTCGTGATCGAGCATAATCTGGACGTGATGAAGACCGCCGATTGGATCATCGATCTCGGCCCCGATGGCGGCGAGTACGGCGGCAAGATCGTGGCCGCGGGGACTCCCGAGCAGATTTGCCGGTCGAAAAAAAGCTATACCGCCGAGGCGCTGCGCAAAGTGCTCAGCGGCGGAGCAGCCGCGGCATGAGCATTTATTCGAAGGAGCCGCTCGATTTCGCGGGACTGCGGACGGTCGGCTTGGAGGAGCGCGGCGGCAAGGTAAAAGTCGCCGATTTCGCCGCCCGCTACCAGAAAAGCTCGGGCATCGCAGGCTGGCTCGATTCCCTGCCCCACATCCTGGCCGGCGATTCGTTCCGCGCCGTGGTGGACGCCATCCTCGCGGCGCGCGCGCGGCAGCGGGCCATCGTTTGGGGACTCGGCGGCCATGTCATCAAGTGCGGCCTCGCGCCCGTGCTTGTCGACCTGATGGAACGCGGCTTTGCCACGGCGTTCGCCCTCAACGGATCGGCCTCCATCCACGATTTCGAGATCGCGCTCGCCGGCCACACCAGCGAAGACGTCGAAGCCGTCCTCCCCGACGGCCGTTTCGGCGCCGCCGAAGAGACCGGCTCCTTCATGAACCAGGCGATTACCGAGGGCGCTTCCCGCGAACTGGGAATGGGGGAAGCACTCGGCGCATGGCTCCACGCGCGCTCTCACCTCAACTGCCTTCTGGCACCGGCCTACATGCACAAAACGCCGCTCACGGTGCACGTGGCGATCGGCGCCGATACGCCTCACACCCATCCGGCCGCCGATGCTGCCGCCATCGGGGTCACCACGCACCGCGATTTCCGCCTGTTCGCGTCCTGCGCTACCGGTTTGCACGATGGCGGCGTCTATCTGAATGTGGGGTCGGCCGTAATATTGCCGGAAGTGTTTCTGAAAGCCGTTTCCGCCATCCGCAATCTAGGCCACCCGCTGGCCAATTTCACTACAGTGAATTGCGATTTCCTGCAGCACTATCGCCCGCGCGTGAACGTGGTCGAACGGCCCCATGCCGGCGGCGCCGGCGGACGCGGGTATGCCCTCACCGGGCACCACGAGCTGATGATTCCGCTGCTCGCCGCCGTCCTGATCGAGAAAGAGCAATGAGCGACGAGCAGCCGATGGCCCCCGCTCCGGCCCCGCCGCCGGAGCGCGATCCATTCTGGGGATATGCCGATGTCTTCCTGGTAGCCGCACTGGCGCTGCCGTGCATGTTCCTTGGAGTGGGCGTGATATGGCTGTTGAAGGCTCTGACGCATCTCCATATGCGCACCGGCGTCGCGGCGGTTTCCGAAATGCTCATCGGGTACGCGCTGCTTTTCACCATTCTGATGCTGATTTTCCGCATACAGTATGGCCGACCCTTCTGGCGTTCGCTGGGCTGGACATGGTCGGGCGTCCCCGTCATGGAATGCGCGCTGCTCGGTTTCGGTACCACCATTGCCGTGGGAATCGTCGCATGGCTGATCCACTCGCCGCCCTCCTCCGGCCCGCTGATGGACATGATGAAAGACCGCTCCACCCTGATCCTGCTGGCAGTTTTCGGCACCACGGTGGCCCCACTGGCGGAGGAACTCGCTTTCCGCGGCTTTCTGCAACCGCTGCTGGTGCGCAACCTGGGAGCGGCCGGCGGAGTTGCGCTGGCCGCCGCGCTGTTCGGAGCCCTGCACTTCACCGAATACGGCGATTCGTGGCGCTCGGCGCTGCTCGTGGCGCTGGCCGGCGCGGCTTTCGGAACGGTGCGCCAGTGGACGGGATCGACCGCCGCGGCCGCGATCATGCACGCTTCCTTCAACGGACTGCAATTCGTCGCGCTGATCGCCGCGAGCAAAAGCGGTCTGCACTGAGGGTGTGTCAGGCGGGATGTAGCGAGAAAGCTTCCATGCCAGCCTGGATCGCCTGCCGGCGATATACCGCGGTCGGATTCCATCGGAATAGCGTTAAGATAACTGGGAAACTATGGCACTCCGACGCGGGCACGTAGATCTTGCATCGGGGCGAGTTCCGAAAAAGGCGGGAAGCTAACGGGTTGGGCCGCCTACAACATCGGGCGAGCCGCCACCGGAGATTCCTGAATGGCTTGAGCAGGTGCGCTCACGGTTGAAGGTGAAGCGCCTCTGTTGCGCACTGTGATGGTGAGGGCTATCAACGCTGTTCTCCGATTCACCGCTCTCTCCGAAAGCGCAATTGCGAATGCGACTGAAGCGCCCACCCGAAAAGCACCGCTCCCTCGCGGTCGCGGCTCAGTAAGCAGTGCCGCCCCATCTTGGCTATAATAAGCCCCATCTGGGAGAACACATGTCGCGCATTGTTCGCTGTTCGCTAATCCAGGCTACTAACGCCGCGCCTCCCGAATCCTCGCTCGAAGCGACCAAGAAAGCGATGGTGGAGAAGCACGTCGCCTACATCCGGCAGGCCGCCGCCGCGGGCGGGCAAATCGTGTGCCTGCAGGAGATCTTCTACGGTCCTTATTTCTGCGCCGAGCAGACCACCCGCTGGTACGACTTCACCGAGCCGGTGCCCAATGGCCCCACCATCAAGCTGATGCAAGACCTGGCGCGCGAACTGCACGTGGCGCTCATCGTCCCGGTTTACGAAGTGGAACAGGAGGGCCTCTACTACAACACCGCCGCGGTGATCCACAACGACGGCACGTTTCTGGGCAAATATCGCAAGACCCACATTCCCCACGTCGCGCCGGGATTCTGGGAGAAGTTCTATTTCCGGCCGGGCAATCTCGGCTATCCGGTTTTCGACCTGGGATTCGCCAGGATCGGCGTGTATATCTGCTACGACCGCCATTTTCCCGAGGGCGCCCGGGCGCTCGGCTTGAACGGCGCGGAAATCGTGTTCAACCCGTCGGCGACCGTCGCCGGACTGAGCGAGTATCTTTGGAAACTGGAACAGCCGGCGCACGCCGTGGCCAATGGATATTTCGTGGGCGCCATCAATCGCGTGGGGATGGAAGCGCCATGGAACATCGGCGAGTTTTACGGATCGAGCTACTTTTGCGATCCGCGCGGCCAGATCGTGGCGCAGGCGTCGCGCGACAAAGACGAGGTGCTGACGGCCGATCTCAATCTCGATATGATCTCCGAAGTCCGCAAGACCTGGCAGTTCTTCCGCGATCGCCGCCCCGATATGTATCAATCCCTGGTGAAGGCTTAGTACAATGCGTATTTCGCAGACCAGCTTGCTCAAGTGGGGCAGCCAATCCTGGCTGCAGCCGCCTTTCAGGCAGCCACGCTCGCAGCAATCGCCGAATCCGGCTAAAAGCCGGATGCAGGCAGGATTGCCTGCCCCACAAATCCCAGCGATCAGCCTCGGTGTTCTTTCACAGACCCGTGAGGAAGCGGCCGCGGCAGAAAACGTTAGTTATGACCAAAGACGAGATTATCCTTGCTAATCAAGAGTACCTGTTTCCGGCGGTCTTCCATTTTTTCCAGGAGCCCCTGGTGGTGGCCCGCGCCAAGGATCAGTATGTCTGGGATGTCGACGGCAGACAGTACCTCGACTTCCTGGGCGGCATCGTCACGGTCAGCGTGGGCCATTGCAACGAACAGGTGAACGCCAAGGTGAAACACCAGATGGACACCTTGCAGCACGTGTCCACGGTGTTTGCCAACGAACCGCAGGCCGCGCTGGCGAAAAAAGTGGCGTCGCTAACTCCCGGCCGGCAACTTACCAAGTCGTTCTTTACGAATAGCGGGACGGAAGCCAACGAGACCGCCATTCTGACCGCGCGTTGTTACACCGGGAACACCGAAATCGTGGCCCTGCGCCACGCTTACCACGGCCGTTCGGCGGCCGCCATGACGATCACCGGTCAGGCCTCGTGGCGGCTCGGTCCGGCGCAGGCCGGCGTGGTTCACGCGCACAACGCTTACTGCTACCGCTGCCCGTTTGGGCTCACTTACCCGAATTGCGAAGTCCGCTGCGCGCAGGACATGGAAGAACTCATCCGCACATCTACCGGCGGCCGTATCGCCGGTTTTATCGGCGAGCCGATCCAGGGCGTGGGCGGGTACATCACGCCGCCCAGGGAGTACTTCCAGATCGTCGAGAAGATCGTGCGCAATCACGGCGGCATTTTCATCAGCGACGAGGTGCAGACCGGCTGGGGCCGCACGGGCACGAAGTGGTTCGGCATCGAACACTGGGGCGTGACGCCCGATATCATGACGTGCGCAAAGGGACTCGGCAACGGCGCACCGGTCGGCCTCACGGTGGCCAAACCCGAGGTCGCCGATTCCCTCAAGGGCCTCACCATCTCGACGTTCGGCGGGAATCCGGTGGTGGCGACCGCGGCGAAAGCGGTGATCGATTACATCGAGGAAATGAATTTGCCGGCCAACTGCGAGGAGACGGGCGCCTATCTGCGCGAGCGCCTGCTCGAATTGCAGGAGCGGCACTCGATCATCGGAGAGGTGCGCGGCATGGGGCTACTGCAAGCCATCGAACTGGTGGAAGATCGCCAGACCAAAGTGCCCGCGACAGCCGCTACCGCGCGCCTGATGGAGGCGTGCCGAGATCAGGGTCTGCTCGCGGGCAAGGGTGGGATGTACGGCAACGTTCTGCGTTTCTCGCCGCCCATGAATATCGGCCGCGGCGACGTGGACAACTTCTTCGGCATGCTCGACAAGGCTCTGGCATCGGTGGGCGCCATGGCGGCGGGAGGCGTAAAGTGACTGCCGCGCCTGAGCCGGCCGACCGGTTTGCCGATCTGCATCCCGCGCTCAATTCGCAGTCCGCTCTGGCGGAAGCCAATCGCTGCCTTTTCTGCTTCGATGCGCCCTGTACCGCGGCCTGTCCCACGCATATCGATGTGCCGCGGTTCATCAAGAAGATTGCGAGCGGCAACCTGCGCGGCTCGGCTCTGGCGATTCTCGACGCCAACATTCTGGGCCTGAGCTGTTCGCGGGTATGCCCCGTCGACGTGCTCTGCGAGGGCAACTGCGTGCTCCATCGCTACAATCAGAGGCCCATCGAAATCGGCCGGCTGCAACGCTATGCCATGGACCGTTTCTACGAAGCCAAAGGGCGCTTGGCGGTGATGCCAGCCGCGAGGCCATTGCGCGTGGCCTGCGTGGGCGGCGGACCGGCATCGCTGGCGTGTGCCGCGGACCTGGCGCGCCGCGGCCACTCCGTGACCATCTTCGACAATCGCCCGCTGCCCGGCGGGCTGAACACGTATGGCGTGGCGGAGTACAAACTGCGCGCCGCCGATAGCCTGCGCGAAGTGGAACTGGTGCGCTCGCTGGGAGTGGAACTGCGCCGGGCGGAGGTCGGATCGGCGGTCTCGTTGGAGGATCTGGAGCGGGAGTTCGCATTCGTATTTCTCGGATTGGGGCTGGGCGCCATGGAGCGGCTCGGCATTCCCGGCGAGGGCGCTGCCGGCGTGATCGACGCATTGCATTTCATCGAACGCTACAAGACTTCGCGAGATATCGCAGTGGGGCGGCGGGTAATCGTCATCGGCGGTGGAAACACCGCAATCGACGCTGCCAATGCCGCGAGGCGGCTGGGCGCCGACGAGGTCCACGTATTCTACCGGCGCACGCAGAGGGAAATGCCTGCCTTCCCCTTCGAATACGAGCACTCGAAGAAGGAAGGCGTGAGCTTTCATTGGCTGGCGCAACCGGTCGAGATCGTGGTGCATTACGATCGCGCCGTCGCCGTTCGGTTCGTAGAGACGCGTTTGGGCGAGCCGGGGCGCGACGGCAGGCGCACGGTCGCGCCGCTGGCGGAATCCGAGTATGAGATTCCCTGCGATATGGTGATTCCGGCGCTCGGCCAGAAGCGGCTCATGGCCGATCTGCTGCGCCATCGCGGCATTGAAATCCGCGATGGAATGATTGTGGCGGACCGGCCGACCGGGCGCACTGCCAACCCCCGCTATTATGCCGGCGGCGATTGCGCGAACGGCGGCCGCGAAGTGGTGGACGCGGTGGCCGACGGCAAACGCGCGGCGTTGGCGATGGCGGGTGAACAATGAGGTTCTGCTTACTGAGCCGTGACCGCGAGGGAGCGGTGCCGTTTTTGCCACCCTGCCGAAATGCACCGCTCCCTTGCGGTCGCGGCTCAGTAAAACACACGTTCTGAACATGGCCGACCTTACCACCAATTTCGCCGGCATTCGCAGTCCCAACCCGTTCTGGTTGGCATCCGGCCCTCCCACCAACTGCGGCGAGCAGATCATGCGCGCGTTCGACAAAGGTTGGGGCGGCGCCGTCTGGAAAACCATCGGCGACCCGATCCTCAACGTCTCTTCCCGCTATTCTTCGGTCGATTGGAACGGCCAGCGCATGATGGGGCTGAACAATATCGAACTCATCAGCGACCGGCCGATCGACACCAACCTGCGCGAGATCACCGAAGTGAAGAAGCGCTACCCGAAGCACGCCGTGATCGCGTCGCTGATGGTGGAATCGACGCGCGCCGCCTGGCATGACATCGTCAAGCGCACCGAGGATGCCGGGACCGACGGTCTGGAGCTGAATTTCGGCTGCCCGCACGGGATGAGCGAGCGCGGCATGGGCAGCGCCGTCGGACAGGTACCCGAATATTCCTGCATGATCACCGAGTGGGTGAAGGAAGTGGCGCGCACGCCCGTGCTGGTGAAGCTTACGCCCAACATCACCGACATCCGAGCCGTGGCGCGCGCGGCGAAGCGCGGCGGCGCCGACGGGCTCTCCGCCATCAACACTCTCAATTCCATCACCGGCATCGATCTCGATACGTTCACGCCGCGCCCCAATGTGGGCGGCTATTCCGCGCACGGCGGCTACTGCGGTCCGGCCGTGAAGCCCATCGCGCTGCACCTGGTGCAGCAGATCGCGAGCGACCCCGAAGTGGGCCTGCCCATTTCGGGCATCGGCGGCGTTTCGGGATGGCGCGAGGCCGCCGAGTTCTTCCTGCTCGGGTGCGGCACGGTCCAGGTCTGCACGGCCGCCATGCGCTATGGCTACCGCATCGTCGAGGACATGATCGACGGACTGAGCCAGTGGATGGATGAAAAGGGCTTCGGGACGATCGACGATTTCCGCGGCGCGAGCCTGCCGAAGATCACCGAATGGAAGCATCTCGATCTCAACTACAAAATCGTCGCCCGCATTAATCCTAAAACGTGCATCGGCTGCGATCTTTGTTACATCGCCTGCTGGGACGGCGCGCATCAGTGCATCCACCTCGATGGGCACGTCAAACCGGACAGTGTTGAGGCTGCCAGCCGCGAACGCATCGTCACCACTCCCATCGCCAAGCTGGATTCGGCGGAGGTCACGCCCAACGTCACGCCCTCGGTGCGCATTCCTCGCGTGGATGAAGAAGAATGCGTGGGCTGCAATCTCTGCTGGCTGGTTTGCCCGGTGGAAAACTGCATCACTATGGAGCAGATCGAGACCGGCAAGCCGTTTCAATCCTGGGAAATGCGCGCGTCACGGGGGCAGGCATGAACACACTCATTCGCAATGGCACGGTCGTAACCGCTAAGGAGACGCGCGCCGCCGACGTCCTGATCGAGGGCGAACGCATCCACGAGGTGCGCCCCGGGATCTCCGAATCGTCGGCCGAAAAGATTATCGATGCCGCCGGAATGTACGTGATCCCGGGCGGCGTTGACGCGCACACCCACCTCGATATGCCATTCGGCGGCACCACGTCGGCCGACGATTTCGAGACCGGCACGCGCGCGGCGGCATTCGGCGGCACCACCAGCATCGTGGATTTCGCCATCCAGGCGCGCGGCACGCGCATGCGCGACGCGTTAGATACGTGGTGGAAGAAGGCCGAAGGGCGCGCCACCATCGACTACGGTCTGCATATGATCGTCACCGATCTCGCGGATTGCGGCCTGGAGGACATGGACGACATGGTGCGCGAAGGTGTGGCCAGCTTCAAGCTTTTCATGGCGTACCCCAACGTCCTCATGGTAGACGACGCGACCATCTTCAAGGCCCTCTCGCAGACCGCCAAAAACGGCGCGCTCATTTGCATGCACGCCGAAAACGGGAGCGTGATAGATGTTCTGATCGCGCGCGCCCTGGCCGAAGGCAAGACCGCGCCCGTGTACCACGCGCTCACTCGTCCGCCGCTCGCTGAGGCGGAAGCCGTGCACCGCGCCATCGCCATGGCGGAGATCGCCGGCGCGCCGGTCTACATTGTGCACCTCTCGTCGGAAGATGCGCTCAACCAGGTGCGGGAAGCGCGCGATCGCGGCGTTCCTGCGTTCGCCGAGACTTGCCCGCAGTATCTGCTGCTCTCGGTGGAAGAACTGGCGCGGCCCAATTTCGAAGGCGCGAAATACGTGTTCACTCCGCCGCTGCGTCCCAAAGAACACCAGCCCAAGCTGTGGGAGGGCCTCAAGCACGATCACCTGCAGGTGGTCTCCACCGACCATTGCCCCTTCTGCTTCGCGGACCAAAAAGTGCTCGGCAAAGACGATTTCACCAAGATTCCGAATGGCGGGCCGGGCATCGAGAATCGCCTGCAGTTGATCTATCATCACGGCGTCAATTCGGGACAGCTTTCGCTCAATCGCTTTGTGGAAATTACGTCGACCACGCCCGCGCGCATTTTCGGGATGTATCCGCAGAAGGGCGAGATCGCGCCCGGCAGCGACGCGGATATCGTTATCTGGGATCCCGAAGCGCCATATACCATCAGCGCGCAGACACATCACATGCGCGTGGATTATTCCATGTTTGAGGGATTCCACGTGCGCGGCAACGCCCGCACGGTGCTCGCCCGCGGCGAGGTGATTGTGGATGGCGGCGAGTTTCTCGGCAAACCGGGACGCGGGCGATTTCTCAAGCGCGCGGCGCGTGGAGGTGCGTGGAAATAGTGCGCGCACCCGATCCCACCCTCTATAACGAAGATCTCGCGCCCATTCCCATGGAGCGCCGCACGTGGACCACGTACAACTACGCATCGTTGTGGGTGGCCATGAGCGTTTGCATTCCCACCTACATGCTGGCGTCCGGCCTCATCGCCGGCGGCATGAGCTGGTGGCAGGCCATCGGCACCATTCTGCTGGGCAATCTGATCGTGCTCGTGCCCATGCTGCTGAACGCGCATGCCGGCGCCAAGTATGGCATTCCGTTCCCGGTGTTGGTGCGCGCGTCGTTCGGAGTGCGGGGCGCCAACATTCCGGCGGTCCTGCGCGCCCTGGTGGCTTGCGGATGGTTCGGCATTCAGAGCTGGATCGGCGGCCAGGCGATTTTTTCGATGCTGAAGATCCTCTGGCCCGCCGCGGCGCAGTTGGCCGGCGGTCAATGGATCTGCTTCTTCGCGTTCTGGCTGCTCAATATCGCGGTGATCTGGCGCGGCATCGAAACCATCAAAATCCTGGAGGGAATCGGCGCGCCGTTCATGCTGGGCATCGGACTGCTGCTGCTCTGGTGGATCACGGGCAAGGCCGGCGGCCTGGGACCGGTGCTGAGCGCGCCCAGCAAATTCCATTCGAGCGCTGAGTTCGTCAAGTTCTTTATTCCCTCGTTGACCGGAATGGTTGGTTTCTGGGCTACGGTAGCGCTCAACATCCCCGATTTCACGCGCTACGCCAAATCGCAGAAGGCGCAGGTTGTCGGACAGGCGATGGGATTGCCCGCCGCCATGACGCTCTACTCGTTCATCGGCGTGGCGGTGACCTCGGCATCGGTGGTGCTGTTCGGCGAAGCCATTTGGGACCCGGTGGCGCTGCTGGGCAAGTTTCACCAGCCGGTGGTCGCTTCTATCGCGCTTGTCGCGCTGCTGGTGGCTACGCTTAATACCAACGTGGCGGCCAACGTGGTTTCGCCATCCAACGACTTTTCGAATCTCAACCCGCGGCTCATTTCGTTTCGCACCGGCGGGTTGATCACCGGCGTGATCGGCGTCCTGATGATGCCATGGAAGCTGCTCACCGATTTCAGCTCGTACATTTTCGGCTGGCTGGTGGGATATTCCGGCCTGCTCGGGCCGATCGCCGGCGTGATGATCGCCGATTATTTTCTGGTGCGCCGCGCTCGCCTCAACGTCGACGATCTCTACCGCCGCGATGGCGACTACGAATATCGCGACGGTATCAATCCGCGGGCCGTGGTGTCGCTGGTGGCGGGCATCGCGGTCGCATTGCTCGGCCTCGCCGTGCCGGCGCTGCGGTGGCTGTACGATTATGCCTGGTTTGTGGGTTTCGGCGTGTCCGGAGCCGTGTACGTCATGCTGATGCAGCGCTCCGAAGCGCCCGTCTGGGAGGGAGAATCATGATCGCAACCGATGCAACCGTGTCGTTAGTATCGTTCTATGTCAATGGCGTCTGGGAACGGCCCGACGGCCGGCCTGGTGGCGCCATTATTAACCCGGCAACCGGCGCCTCCATCGCCGAAGTGACTTATGCCGACGCCACCGACGTGGACCGCGCCGTCCGCGCCGCGCACGAGGCGTTTCTCAAATGGCGCGAAGTCCCGGTCGTCGATCGCGTGCAGGTGCTGTATCGCTTCAAGGCGCTGCTCGAGAAACACCAGGGCGATATGGCCGGCACGTTGACGCGCGAAAACGGCAAGACGGCCGAAGACGCGAAGGCCGAAGTGCGGCGTGCCATCCAGATGGTGGAAGTCGCCTGCGGCATGCCCAGCCTGATGATGGGCGATTCGCTCAACGACATCGCCGCGGGCATCGATTGCAAGACTATCCGCCAGCCCATTGGCGTGTGCGCCGGCATCACCCCGTTCAATTTCCCCGCCATGGTGCCGATGTGGATGTATCCCTTCGCCATCGCCTGCGGGAACACTTTCGTGCTGAAGCCGTCGGAAAAAGTGCCGCTCACTCCCACGCTCGCCGCGCAGTTGCTTCATCAGTGCGGATTACCGGCGGGGGTGTTCAACCTGCTGCATGGCGACCGCGTCGCGGTGGACGCGCTCCTCCATCACCCACTGGTCAAGGGCGTGTCTTTCGTCGGTTCGACACCTGTCGCGAAGCATGTTTACGCGACGGCCGCCGCGGAGGGCAAGCGCGTGCAGGCATTGGGAGGCGCGAAGAATCACCTCATCGTGATGCCCGATGCCGACATGCCGAAGGCCGTGGAAGCGATCATCGGCTCGGCGTTCGGCGCAGCGGGCGAGCGCTGTCTCGCCGGCAGCGTGCTGGTTCCGGTGGGCGAAGCGGCCGGACCGCTGCTCGAACTGCTGGTGGAGCGCACGAAAAACCTCAAGGTGGGGGACGGATCGCAAGCGGGAACGGAGATGGGCCCGCTAGTTACGTCCGACCACTGCCAACGGGTCGCCGGCTATGTCGATAAAGGCGTGGCGGAGGGGGCGATCCCGCTGGTGGATGGACGGCAGAACCGGCCTTCGGGCGGACACTTCCTGGGGCCCACGATTTTCGATCACGTGACTCCGCAGATGACCATCGCGCGCGAGGAAATTTTCGGCCCGGTGCTCTCGGTTATGCGCGTGGCGACGCTCGATGACGCGATCGAGTTAGTGAACCGCTCTCCGTTCGGGAACGCCACGGCGATATTCACTTCGAACGGCAAATCGGCGCGCGAGTATTCATCGCGGTGCGAAGTGGGGATGGTGGGCGTCAACGTCGGGGTTGCCGCGCCGATGGCGTTTTTCCCATTCGCCGGCTGGAAGAACTCGTTCTTTGGCGATCTGCACGCGCATGGGAAGGACGCGGTGGCCTTCTATACCGAACAGAAGGTAATCATGAGCCGCTGGTTCTGAGACTGGGCGTAAGCAGCGCTCCCTCACGGGTCTGTTAAGAAATCCCCAAACTCGTCGCTGGGATTTGTGGGGCAGGCAATCCTGCCTGCATCCGGCTTTCAGCCGGATTCTGCGGACTGACGCGAGTGTGGCCGCCTGAAAGGCGGCTGCAGCCAGGATTGGCTGCCCCACTTGACGCAGCGCCTGGAATAACCCATGCCCGGCGGCTCAGTTGTGCGGCGGGCCGGCTTGTTGTTCCAGCTTGGCGATCTGTTCGCGCACCGCGGCCGCGTCGTGGGCATTGGGAGCGAGTTCCACGTAGGTCCGAAAATACCGCGCGGATTCCGCAAACTGCTGCTTCTGCATGAGAATCAGGCCGAGCACGTAGTCGAGCCGCGGAACTCTGCGATCCTTGTCCACCTTTAGGCCGCCCCGCGCGGAAAGTTCGGCAGCGTCGATTCGATTGAGCCTGGCATTCGCGATGGCATTGATCAGGTAGGCAGCCGCGAAATCATCGGGATCGAGTTGCAGCCATTCCCGCGAGTATTGTTCCGCCGCCGCCCACTCCCCTTGCCGGTCCGCCCAGGCAGCCAGGCTCTCATAGGGTTTGAGGTATTTCGGATCCTGCTTCCGTGCTTCGTTCCAGGCTTCAATGGCGCCGGATTGCGCGTTCCGTTTCTGGCGCACCTGCCCCAGTTGGTACCAGGCGATCGCGAACTTGGGATAGACGGTCACGGCCTTGGTGAGTTCAGATTCTGCCGCATCCCACTTCCCCTTGGTGAACCATTCCATGCCCTTCTCGTATGCTTTCTTTGCGGTCGCGGGCGCCGCAGCGGTGGTAGCGCTAATGGTCAGCGCACCCGATCGGGAGAGGGGATGGAGAACGATGGTGCCGACGCGTCCATCGTCGGACATGTCGTGCACGGATAGGGCCACGCTCTGGGTTCCGAATCCCGAAAGGACAGCCTGCACCTCGCAACCCCGCAGCGCCGTGGTGATGGGATTGGTGTATTGCGAAGACGTCTGGTTCAGCGCTTTATTCAGGTCCCACGCCTGGTTGCTCGCGGCTCCGGCATCGGCAGTTGCGGTTGCGTTGTTGCCTCCATCCACCGAGAAGCTGAAATGCCCCATGCTATCGGTCTGCGCTGCCGCGATGGTTCGGCCGTCGCAGACGCGGTTAATCTGGACGGCATCGGGAGGTGCGGTGCCGTCCTCCAGGCGCACATCGCCCGTTACGACAAACACTTTCTCGGCCTGTCCCCACAATTGCGATACACCGGCCAAAGCCGTAAGGAAGATCAGCAGCACTCGGAGACGCATGACGTCCTCCACTGTTATTTCTGATTATGACAGTTTTGGTGAATTGTCAATGTTAACGAAGTTACGAAGGTTAGCCCACCATCCAGTAAACCGAGTACCGCTTGTCGAACAGTGAATTAATCGGCACAAATGTTACGTCCATTTTCTGCCCGACCGTGTGGAACGTCAGTGGTGCGTCGCCGGCCTTGATCCACGACTCGGGATCCGCCCCCGCGGCCTGGAATGCCGGCGCCTCGATTGCCGGCGCCGAAGGCCGTCCGGGGCGAGCATGCATTATGGGAGCATTCGTCCCGTACGTGAGTTCGTCGCTGAGCCCTTCATTGCCCAAATCGCCGGCAAGCACCAGCGGACCGTACAGGAACGCCTGCATGCTGGCATCGTCCGGCATCGCCTCCACCGATAAACGCATGGGCAGCGTCATTTCCACCCGGTCGCCGGTCTTCCAGGTGCGATGGATCGCCAGGTAGCTCCCCGGCTCAGGCGCGGCATCGAGCGCTTTCCCGTTAACCTTCACTGTGCCGCCGGCCGCCCACGCCGGCACGCGCAGACGCAGCGCCATGGTCTGCGTCTTGGCCGACGTGATCGTGAGCGTAGTGCTTTGCCGCCGCGGAAAATCGCCCTCCTGCCGCACCTTCAGGCCCTTCTCGGCCCAATTCAGCTCCGACGGAATGAACAGGTTGACGTACAGTCCTTCGGCATCCTGCCAGTAGATGCTGTCGCTGAGCTTGGAGTACTCCTCGACGCCGGTGCCGGTGCAGCACCAGAAGCTCTGATCTTCGTTGCAGAAGGTTTTCCACGCGCCCGGCGTCAGGGACAGATAGTATTGCGTCCAGCCGGTTTTCGGATGGATGGTCCCGATGCGCTCGTTGAGCAGCGTGCGCTCGAAATAATCGAAGTAGTGCGGCTCGGGATTCCAACTGTAGAGATGACGCGTGAGCTTCATCATATTGTACGAGCAGCAGCACTCCTCGGTCGCCACCGATCGCTTCAATTCCGCCGCCAACTGGCGCGGAGGCATCTGCCACAGTTCGCCGTTGCTCGTTCCGCCGGTCACATAGGTGCGGCCGGTCGTAACGGTCCAATAGAAGAAGTCGGCCACGTCGTGGAAGCGTGTATCGCCGGAAATTTCGTACCGCCGAGCCGCGGCAATCACTTGCGGAACGTGGGTGTTCACATGTAACCCGGTCAGTTGATCGCGCCGCAGCGCCAGAGGATTGACGAAGCGCTTCTTGGTAAATCGATCGCCCGCCTTGGCCCACTTGTTGTCGTTGGTAGCCGCAGCCAGATTGTACAGAGTCTCGGCGATCCCGCCGTATTCGGTGTTGAGAATCTGCTGCATGTGCTCTTCGGTCTTCGAGCCCGACCACTGGTCGGCCCATCCCGCCATGCCCGTCAGCACTTCCAGCGCCTGCTGATTGCCGGCATATTGGTACATGTCGAACATGCCGGCCATGATCTTGTGGATGGTGTAGAACGGCGCCCACGGCAGCGTCTCGTCCACCGGCGGCGGAGGCGAGCCGGGCTCACGCTGGGGCGCGGGTGCGCCGCTCAGGCGGTCCAGCCGGTCAAATAGCGACATCGGGAACGCGCTCAGATACCCGCCGCCGAGTTTCTGCTGGCATTTGGCCAGTTCGGCGACGATTTCATCGCCCTTGGCCTTGGCGTCCGTATCTCCGGTGGATGCCCACAGGTTCGCGCTGGCTGAAAGAAAATGTCCGGTGAAGTGGCCGCGCAATTCCGTGGCGGGCGTGCCATCGGCCGGGCGCTCCCAATTGCTGCTGCCGCCGCCCGGAAAACCCTGCGACGAACCCACCGACAGACCGGCGTTGGCGCGGAAGTTGTACAACAACCGATCCGCCGCGAGCCGCGACATGTAGCCGCGATTCCATTCCTGCGCATCGTGGAACATGCTGCCCGGGAGCAGGCGCACCTGCGTCATGGGGAACGGGCGCACTTTCGGCGCGGCGTCCTTGCGCGTAAACTCGATGGGCGCGTCGAACGGATCGGGCGGCGGCCGGTCGCGCCGCTGCTGCGCCATCGCCGCTCCGGCTCCAGCTACGAGCGCCGTAAAACTTCGCCGGCTCACTCGATTGTTGGTTTGTCCGTCGCTCGGCATATGTTTTCCATTGTAAGGTGCTATTGTCGTTTTCGTTATACAATAACTCTCGCCTGGAGGTAACACCTGGAATGATTGAGATCTCATCGGCGGCCGCGGCCTTGCTGCTCATCGGCGCAGCCACCATTCATGCCGCCACGAAGGTATCGGAGGCCGATTTCGGCAAGATGCCTGACGGCACACCCGTCCCGATTTTCACCCTCACGAATGAACACGGCCTGGAAGCCCGCATCTGCACCTACGGCGGCGCGGTGGTCTCGCTGAAGACACCCGACAAGAATGGCAAGATGGCCGACATCGTCCAGGGTTTCGATTCGCTCGCCGGCTATCTGAACCCCAAACAACCGTATTTCGGCGCCTTGATCGGGCGCTATGGCAATCGCATCGGCCACGCGCAATTCACGCTCGATGGCAAGGTTTACCACCTGCCCGCCAACGACGGTCCCAACACCCTGCACGGCGGCGATAAGGGCTTCGACAAGGTGGTGTGGACGCCGCGGCAATTGCCCGATGGCGGCCTCGAACTCACCTACATCAGCAAGGATGGCGACGAGGGTTTCCCCGGCACGCTGAAAGCCGTCGTGGTCTATCATCTGACTGCGGCGAATGAATTGAAGATCGACTACACGGCCACCACCGACAAGGACACCGTAGTCAACCTGACGAATCACTCCTATTGGAACCTGAAAGGCGCGGGGAACGGCGCCATTCTCGATCACCTGCTGACCCTCCACGCCTCCAAATTCACGCCCGTGGATTCCGGCCTGATCCCGACCGGCGAACTGCGCCCGGTGGCCGGCACTCCCTTCGATTTCACCAAGCCGACGGCGGTTGGCGCGCGCATCGAACAGAGCGATGAGCAACTCAAGCTCGGCCACGGATACGACCACAATTTCATCATCGATCGCACGGGCACTGGCCTGACGCTCTGCGCGCGCGTGGAAGAGGCAACCACCGGCCGCGTGATGGAGGTAGAGACCACTGAGCCGGCGGTGCAGTTCTATACCGGCAATTTCCTCGACGGCTCGTTCCCCGGAAAGGGCGGTCATACCTACCCATTGCGCGCCGCCCTGTGCCTCGAGACGCAGCACTATCCCGATTCACCCAATCACCCAAGCTTCCCGTCCACCGAACTGAAGCCCGGGCAAACATACAAGACGACGACCGTATATCGCTTCTCGGTGAAGAAGTAACGTAGTTCAAGTGGGGCAGGCAATCTTGAGGCACTTGCAAAATCAGCAGCAAACCGCTTGCTTGCGGGGTGCCCTTATAGTAGATCCAGAAATAAAATATATATAAAGAAAAAAGGG